>OBMK010000619.1_pt1 | contig 33903 bp, 24 predicted proteins | sample 1539081 | NCBI WGS metagenome assembly OBMK01 (sample SAMEA3355528, study PRJEB22509) | marine metagenome | biome: marine; feature: river plume; material: water | place: USA | collected 2010-08-07 | depth 0.5 m | reverse complement strand
AACAACAACAATTTACTAAATTCTTTGGAAAGTTTGATGAGAAGATATTTAGATTCATTGAGGATCGATTAAAATGAGTATACACAATTCACAACCAGCACCAGGATTAGTAGGACAACTAGGCGCCAATAACAATAACAAATCTAATTTTGGATATGTGTCATTGACAGCTCAGAAAGAAAATCCATTTCCAATGGAAGGCATATTAAAGCCTTTGGCAAATAGCAATGGTGGTGATTATATGGGCGGAGTTATATTTCCATTTACACCTACAATGCAAATAAGTCATCAAGCAGCTTATGGAACATATGATGCTACACATACAATATATCAGCCAAACTATTATATTAATACGCCAAGTCCAACCATAAGTATTACAGCAAACTTTGCATCTAATGATTTACAAGAAGCAGCATATACAGCGGCAGCATTGCATTTCTTTAAGACATGTACAAAAGGTGACTTTGGACAACAACGAAGAGAAACAGCAGGCACACCGCCACCAATCTTAAAGTTAAGAGCGTATGCCAAAAACGGATTACATGCTAATAGCACACCCGTTGTTATTAGATCGTTCAACTACACAATGCAAGAAGATGTTAACTATGTCGAAGGCGACTTTGGAATAGTACCAACTATGTTAGTTTGCTCATTAGAATTATCAGTACAAATAGCACCTAGCAAAGTTAGAAAAGAATTCAATATTGATACATTCTCAAAAGGTAAAATGGGAGGATTTATTTAATGGCTGCAGAATATAGAAGAGATAGTGTATACAGAGCTACTACAGTAGAAAATAATCAATACCTAGGAATATGGGAACCTACTGTTTCTGATGTCAAGAGTGTTGCTACATCAGCGTATGTGATAGAAGCAAAATATCATCAACGCCCAGACAAATTAGCAAACGATCTTTATGGCAATGCCAAACTATGGTGGGCGTTTGCACTAGTTAATCAAGATACATTAAATGACCCTATCATGGACTTTACATCAGGAATAAGTATTAAAGTACCAACAAGGTTTACATAATGTTAAAAGAAAATTGGCTCAATACAGTCTCATCAGGAAGCTACAAATTTACATTTTATATTACAGACTCAGACGTTTGGAATGATCCATTTGCATGGCTAGCACCAACAGACGAAACAGCATTAAGTGCTGGCAAAGCAGTTATTATTGCAGAGGATGGAGTTGAAGGTGGGTTTAATATACAAAACGTTAATATCAGTTCAGCTACTGCTAGTGTAAGAAGTGGACACACAACGATAGGCGAAATTCAATTTGACTTAAATGAATCATTGGGATTTTCATTCTTAGATAAAATATTAGCAGTCGGCGCACAACTTGGAAAAGGAACAAGAACTGGTTCAAACTTTGGAGCTCAGTTGTTTGTATTAAAATTAGACTTTGTTGGCAGAGATCCTGTTACAGGAGCTGCAGTTAAATATCCAGACTCGTTTATATATTCAATGAAAGCAGCAGAGATGAATGGATCACTTGGCCCAGCTGGTGCACAATATTTTATGATAATGTCTCCACTTGAAAAACTTGGTCAACTTGACACAGTGCTAACTGATACTATAACATTAAAAAACCTTACTACAGCAAGCTCGTTTGCTAGTGCATTGGCTACCGCATTAAACGACAATCAAAAACGTTTGTCAACGTTCGCTAGAAATCCGCATTTAGATGAAATGGACATTAAGCCATTAATAAACTGGAAAGTTCAATTTGATTCAACTGCAAACATAGCAGCAATTGAAGCAAGAAAAATTCCAGGGTTTGATTTAAGACAGGCAACTTGGTCTGGTACAAATGATCCAAGTACTGCTAGTGGAACTTCTGAAAGTCTGGATACACCAGGCATGCGTGAAGCAGTTGCAAATCCCGACACTCAGTTAACTGCATGGGTTGCAGAACAACTTAGTATAAATTTGCCAACATTTGCAGATTACAACACGAGTATACTTGCAAAAGGTTCAACTTTTAACGTTGAGGTAGAGCAGATAACAAAGCAAACTGGAGAAATGCATCCACATTACAATCAAGAAATACGTGATATTACAATATTAATTAAATTAAGAAGAGACGATACTGCTACGCCACCAGATGAAAAAAGTGTTATTGCCTTAAGAAATACAGTAGAAGTACAAGAAGAAAGATTTGCATCTCAAATATTACCAGGGCTAATAAAAAAGTATTCATATCAATACACGGGCGATAACTTAGAAGTAGAAAGTGTAGACATAAAACTTCACAGTGGATTCTTTAATGCAGTGTCTCCGGGTGTTGGTGTATATTATGCAGACAACAGTTTTATGTTTGAATCAAATGCACCAAATGCTGCCTATGAAAACTCAGTCTCATTTGCAGCCGGAGCACCACTTCAACCAGCCGTGCAAAAAGCAAACGTTAGATATTTAAGTGATGTAAAACTAGATAAGTTTAATGTTAATCAAAATAGCATTTTTAGTCATACTACAATAGGTGCAACTGGTCAAATGGCAAATGAAACTACCGAAGGATCAAAAATTGCAGCAGCGGCGTTAGCAGCACATGCAAACAGATTAGTAGATATGCAGAACATGACAGTAGAAGTCAAAGGTGATCCAATCTTTATGGGAACAAATGGTAAGAACTTATTCAACAATCATCCTGATGCAATATACATGGCATTTGTAAACTTTCAACCTGATCCAGATGACTTATTAAATAAACAAAGAAGAGGACCAGTGGATCTAGTAACTACTGGTATATATAAAATTACAGACGTGCATAGTAAATTTTCACAAGGAAAATTCTCGCAAACAGTAGAAGCGTACAGAGATCCTAACAGTACTCCGTTTTTATTGATTGACACATTAATGAAACTGGAGACAAACTAATGTCAGACGCTGGCTCAGGAATAAAAACAACAGGTGTAGATATTGCAAAAAAAGCAAATGTAAGCCAAGGATATAACGTTAACAATATCAGTGGTGTATACATTGGTGAAGTAATAAAAGACAAAGACTCACAACACAATGGCAGAGTAACAGTTATGATACCTGAGTTAGGATCAACGTCAGAACGTATTATCTTATTAACAACACCATTTGGTGGCAACACTGATCTTGGCGATGAATACAGCGACCCAACATCATATGAAGGCTCTCCTAAGACATACGGCTTGTGGCCGCAACCACCAGCAATTGGATCAAACATATTGGTAGCTTTTGTGGGATCAATGGAACAAGGATTTTTCTTAGGTTATCTCCCACCACGTGATAGAAATGCAACAATGGGCGGTAATGGAAGTGGAACGACTTATGGCCCTGCTGGCAGTCCAATACTTGCTCAGATGAGTGAGAAGAATCGAAATGACAAAAACGATCCTGATACAAGACCAACTAATCCAGAATCAGCAAAACATTTAGAAGAAGCAGGACTAAATGAAGATTATGTCAGAGGACATAGTCAAAGCAGTGCAAGACGAGAAAGCCCTAGTAATGTATTTGGTGTTACTACAAAAGCAGGACATACTCTAAGTTTAGATGATGGTGCTGAAGATGGAACCAGTAATAACGTTAGAATAAAAACACGCGGCGGTCATACAATATTAATGGATGATACCAATGGATTTATATTTATTGTTAACAAAGGTGGCAGTGGTTGGATTGAAATGGATGCAGAAGGACAAATAGACATATACAGTAAAAGTAATGTCAGCGTTGCAACCGACGGAGATTATAATGTTCATGCTAAAGGTAGTATCAACATGCAAGCTGATCAAGGTGTTAACATTAAATCAGCTGGCACCGAAGGAGTCAAGATACAAAGTCAAGCTGGATCAATTGATGTACATAGTGCTATTGATATTAATAGTACTGCTAAACAACAAGTCAACACAACAGCAAAAACTAATATGTATCTAAAAGGTACCCGTGTTGATATAAATGGCCCTGAGCCAACTCCTGCAGAAGAATGTATTAAGCAATCACACATGACAAACAAAAGTGTTACAGAAAGTGTAGCAAGTCGTGTACCTGAACATCATCCATGGAAAGGTGCTTCAACAATACAAGAAACACATAATTTACCTAAGGGAAATTCAACCTAATGGCCAAACTTACCTTATCAAATGAAATAACACCATCAGACTTATTGCCGTTTGATTTGTTTACAGTCACTGATCGTACTGTGGCTACTGCACTTGTGCCTATTAAAAACTTAGAAGCAAGTACTTCTATGATTAATCTATTATTGCGTAATATAGGCTGGAAGGGCTATTCTTTTAAAGATGTCGACCAGGTTACAAAAATTGGATATAATTTAGCAATCGATATAACAGGTAACGGGTTAACAGAAGAAGATGCATACAAGTTATGGATCAAACAATTTAAAGATACCGAAAGAAGATTCAAAGAAGTATTTGTGTTAGATACTGTAAGCCAAAGTCAATATGACGGTATGCTAAGTTTATATTACTTAACAGGTGATTGGACTACGGTTGGATCAGAAGTAAGAAATTTCAAGCTATATGATTATGTAAAGAACAGACAATGGAACTATGTAGCAACAGCAATGAGCAATAGCGGTATAAACAGAAACATGAGACAGTTAGAAGCAAAAGTTATTATGCTAGCTGATTATGGAGTAATGAAAGACAGGTCGTTAATTAGACGACAAGGACTACAAGAAATAGCAGCTAACTATCCAACAAGAATGTTAGACGACACAAGCAGAGCGCAAGCCGAGTATGTTTATTATGCTATGACTAAAAGATTCTTACCATATATGTCTGAATCAAGACAACGGATACTATCATCTCAACTTAATAAGTAAAAAGGACAACAACATGCATGCAAGTGTATTACTTTTAAACGCTGATGCAACACCTTTAAGTTTACTTCCGCTGAGTACTATTAGCTGGCAAAACGCAATTAAAGCTATGTGGGGTAGTAAAGTCCATGTACTAGAAAATTACGAAGGCAGATACCTGCACACTCCCACAGTAGAGATACCACTGCCAAGTGTTGTTATGATGAATAATTATCATAAGCCACCAGCTAAAGCAAAGTTTTCTCGTAAGAATGTATATCTAAGAGATGGATATTGTTGTCAATATTGCAGTGATATGTTTCACTACCATGAACTAACAATTGATCATGTTGTTCCTAAATGCAAGGGCGGAAAACTAACATGGGAAAATAGTGTTACTGCATGTGGTCCATGTAATGTTAAGAAGGCAGATAAGCTATTCCCTAAACCAATTAGACAACCTATGCGTCCAACATGGTTTCAAATAAATCACGCAACAACATTCCATGATCTTCATATTCCCGATGCAAAGTGGAGTAATTATCTAAAATGGCCCGAAGAACGTTTACATGTTGCAGAAACTGTTACATTATACTGATAGTTAAATACCAGTATAATTAAATTGATAAATACTTGTATGAGTAATATAGTAGGCTACACAACCGTAAATCAAAAGAATGCAACTCTAAGATTGAAAGATCTAGAACTTGCTAAACGAGATCTATTGAATCATTTTCATATCCGTAAAGGAGAGAAATGGACCAACCCAGATTTTGGTACTAACCTACCTTATTATGTTTTTCAACCGCTAGACGAAAGTACAATTGAAATGATTACCGAAGAGGTACATGATGTTGTAACTTATGATCCACGGTTTGAAATTTCACGTAACACAACAGGTGATGTTGTCACAGTTACAAAACAAGATCAAACAGTAACAGTAGCAGTAATGTTAACATACTTACCTACTACAACTGCAACAGATTTGCAGATTACATTTGACACAGATTTTAATGAAACGGCAGAGTTTTAATTATGGCACAAAATATTAGACAATCAAAACTTTTTGCATCCGAAGACTATAAAGCAGTATACGAGTCATACATCAATGCTAATTTACAAGCATTTGATTATGATACTATCAGAACATCAATGGTTGAGTATGTAAGAAATACATATCCAGAAAACTACAACGACTGGATCGAAAGTTCGGAGTTTGTAGCACTACTTGACGTAGTTGCACAAATGGGACATAACTTAGCATTTAGAGTTGACCTCAACTCGAGAAATAACTTTTTAAGTACTGCTGAAAGACAAGACAGTGTTTATAAACTTGCAGAGTTTATTGGATACACACCAAGACGTAATGTGTCAGCGTTTGGTGAGATGAAAGTAATTAGTGCAAAAACAAACGAACAAGTTATTGGTAGTGCCGGAACTAGCTTAGGTGGACAAGATATTAAATTTGAATCAACAAGTAACGTAAACAACTTGGATGATTTTATTGCTGTTATGAACAGCATTTTACAATACGGTAATCAATTTGGTAGCCCAAAGAAACAAACAACAGTAAGCAATATTACACAACAATTTTATGAACTAAACAACACATCAGGTCAAATTAAGTTTGATGTTACTGGTGTTGCTAATGGTGTGTCATCTACATTTAATATTGTAAGTGTAGACTACGATAATAATATTGTTTATGAAAAGACACCAAGTCCTACAAGTGCATTTGGATTATATTATAAAAATAGTGGATTAGGATTAACAAACAAAGATACAGGTTTCTTCTTTGGAATCAAAGAAGGTACGCTTGCATTTAAAGATGTACAAGTTGCTGATCCAATTGATAATCAAACAATAGATATTAACATAGACAACATCAACAACAGCGATGTATGGGTACAAACTGTTAACACAGATGGAACTATTGTTAAGCAGTGGACTAATGTAAAGAATATTGCAAGTTATAACAATACATCATACAACGGTGTGATGGCATCTAACAGAGATGTGTTTAGTGTTAGAACTAGAAAAAATAATCAAATATCAGTTAACTTTGCTGATCAAACTTTTGGTAATGCACCATTGGGAATTATTCGTGTATGGTATCGTGTAAGTAAAAATGAAACATATACAGTACGTCCAGATGATTTATCAAACAAAAAGATTACAATCAAGTATCAAGGACTTGATGGAAATGAATATATTGCACAACTTGGATTACAATTAAAAACAAGTATTACATCAGCAAGTTCTGCAGAAACATTAGATAACATTAAACAAAATGCACCGTTAGCATATGCAAGCCAAAACAGATTAGTTACAGCAGATGACTATAACACATTATTCGCTTACCAATCATCTAACGTAGTAAAAGTTAAAAGTCTTAACAGAACATTTAGTGGACACAGTAGATACATTGACTTTACTGACCCAACGGGTGAATACAGTAACTTATTAGTTAATGGAGCAGATGGTCGCTTATATGAAGATAACAGTATTAAAAGTCAAACAACTGTAGTTGGTATGAACAAAGATTATATATTTGAAAAATATGTCAAAGGACAACTTGGCGATTTTGATCTTATAAATTTATACTACACAAAATTTACAAGTGCGTTTAATATATTAAAATCAGATTATGGATACACGCCAAACATAACATTTGGTGATGCAAACTTTACCATAGGTGGATTTATTTGGACAGTGCCAGGTGGCAATGTTTATAATGCAAACACTGGATACTTTCTTTTAAAGAACGGTGTTAATGTAGAGCGTGTTGGCAAATCTCAAACAAATTATTTAAATCAATTTAGAGTTGGAGCAATGGTTAAATTCATTACACCAACAGGCACAACAGTATGGAGTAAAGTACTAAACGTATTTGGTTATGGATTAGGCATAGATGGCACACAACTTGGAAAAGCAAGTGGATTAAAATCAAGTGGGCTAGGTGCAATCACAATGGACACAATGGTACCAACTGGTAGTGTTGTTGAAATTATTGTACCATCGTTTCCACGTTTATTTAAGACAAGAGAATCAAATATTATTAAAACATACCTTGATGCAAAATTATCATTTACATTATGGTACGATCATAAAAATCAAAGTTGGGAACTAGACAATAGTCCTGTAGCATATTCAAGTGCTGAATTAGGCGCATATAATAATACAAAGGCAACTTGGTTACTTTACTTTAAGTTTGAATCAAACAAATATAATATCTACACAAGAACCACAAAGTATATATTAAAGAGTGATAGTGTTGCATTTACTAATGTTAGTTTAAATGCTGGACTTGATTCACTTACAAAGAAAAAAGCACAAGACACAGTTGAGTTTACTGTTAATAACATAGTTGATGGCGCAATTACGACAACTGTAGGTAAAATGAATGTAAGCGGAGTTGCACAAGACGCAAATGGAGTGATTGATGCATCACATGTTTACTTGTCATTAGTTGATGATAACTACGATAATAGACCAGACAATCCATTAGTGTTTAGTGAACTTACTAACCCATTAAATTTAAGCCCTGCACCAACGCCAGTTATTACCGAAGGCAGTGAAACATATACAGGACTTAACGAATTAAACTTTGTGTGGAAGCATATTGCTGCAGACAGAGAAATTGTTGACCCAAGTTACACAAATATTATTGATGTATATGTATTGGATAAAACATATGACACAGCATATAGAACATGGTTACTAACTAACGAAGGATTAGAACCACTTCCACCTACAAGTAATGCATTGGCAGCTAGTTTCGTAAATGTTGAAAAACAAAAAACAATAAGTGATACAGTAATTTATAAACCAGTTAAATACAAAACACTATTTGGACCAATTGCACATTCATCATTACGTGCAACATTTGATGTAGTAAAAGTAAAAGGAAGTAACGTGGTTGACAGTGAAGTCAGAGGAAATGTTGTTAAAGCAATACAAAGTTTCTTTGCAGTTGACAACTGGAGCTTTGGTGAAACATTTTACTTTACAGAATTAGCCGCATACGTACACAAAGAATTATCAATGTCAATAAGTAGCTTTACTATTGTGCCACATGGATCGTCAAGTGTATTTGGTGAACTGTTTGAAATTACACCAAACATTGATGAGATGTTTATACCAGATGTTAGTATAGACGATATTGATATCGTTACAAACGTTGTTACAAAAACAAATTAGGATAAGATTTAATGTCTAAGAAAAATTCAGGAAGTTACAATACTCCAAAAATAAAATCGTCTAGTTTATTACCTCAGGTTTTTAATACTGACGTAAATAAAAAATGGCTAGACAGTACATTAGACCAAATGATTTCAAAAGGAAGTCTCAAAAATGTTGAGGGCTTTATTGGAGATCAATCAGGCAAAAACAGAAATGCTAATGAAGTTTACGTAGACAAACAAAAACTATCACCTACAATCACTGTTAAAGATGATGACAAAAAATTAATTGATGCAATTACTGCAGAAGATATTGCAAACTCAATTAACATTGATCTTTCAACTTACAACTATAGTGCGGCCTATGCTACAAAGAAATACAGCTACCGTCCACCAATTAACGTACATAAGTTTATAAATTATACAAACTATGCATGGGTAGACCAAATGCCAACATACGAAAGTGTGAGAACACTTAATGCGGCAACTGTTAATGCAGCTAATTCAAGTATAGCAACTGGTACTACTTTTCCAGCAACTCCAGCAGACGGAGACTATTTTGATTTAAATGATAATGGCACATTAAAAACTCACATGTGGGATGCTACTGTTAGAAAATGGCAAATTAGTAAAACTACATACGAACGATATTCTAACAATTCAAATAATGTAGGCTTTACAACAGCTATTAATCCAGTAACACTTTCAGCTAACCAACTAGCATATACAATTATAGATAACAATAATACATTCGCTCTAGCAGATCAAATGCTTATTAAGTTTGTTGGTGATGGATGGCATAAAGATGCATACAAAAACACATATCTTGTATCAGGCACAGGCACTTCAATAAAATTAATACCTTGGTATAGCTGGGTTAACCACACTCAACTTTATCCTGACACTACAAAAACTACAATAACAGTAGGTGGAATTTGGGATGAAACTACAGTAACAATAGTTGATCCAAACACATCAAGTTCATTGTGGAATGATATTGCAGATGAAACATCTGCAGATTACAGAACACACTTTGGTACAATGATAGCATATTACAATGCTGATGCTAATAGACTACCATTATTTGATGGCTTTATATTTACTAATGCTGAATCAAACAAAACACAGTTTATAGAAGATACGTTAGTAGCATTTGGTCCAAAATGGATTGATAACCAAAATGAGCCTACTCTTGTAGATCTTCAATATCACATGTTATATTATACTGGAAGAGACCAAACAACTGGTGATGTCTTTATTGCAAAATTAGTTGATGCTGAGTTTACCAATGGTGGTAAAACTATTAGACAGTTTGTAGTACCAGGAACATCTGAAGAATTATTATCAAGATATAAACACCAGCTTGTAGGATTTGATACATTAAATTATGACAAGTCTACAGTTGTAGTTACAGCAAAAGATTATATAGTTTCAACAACTGACAGTCCATTTAGAACTGCATGGAGCAGAAATAACAAATGGACAGATATTGCAACTCTAAAGAAAATTAATAAACTAGTATATGGAGGCATTGGGCTTTCAGAACTAATCAAGCCAACTAACCTTGCTAGACGTCCTATTATTGAATTTGACGGTAAGTTAAATTTATGGAACTGGGCTGATAACTTAAATGACAGTCAGTGGCTAGGCATCGCAGACTTCATGGTTCAACCAACTGGCGACTATGCATTAGAAACTGTAGGTGGTGTACTTAGATTTGCTAACCCAGATAAAGTAGAAATTAATCCTACTGATGGCATGCAAATAATATTTACAGAAGGCGAATACCAAAACCAAATATGGAAAATTACATTAAATGGATCGCAGAAAGAATTAACACCAAACCAAACGTTAGCACTTAACCACGGTGTATATGTTAGAGAAGCAGTTCCAGATACATTAGATATAGCATGGTCTAACAGTGATGCATGGTACGACGGCACAATATGGAAAACTGGACAACAACGTACCACTAATAACCAAATGCCATTGTTTAAACTTTATACTGCAGAAGGTACTCCTATTGAAACATTAGAAGGCGCAGTATTTAAAGGCAGTCGTTTGTTTAACTACAAACTAGGAACAAGTCAAGCAGATCCTGAATTAGGACACCAGCTGTCTTATAAAGATTCAAACGGAATAGCCGAGTATCAATTTGAAAATTATTTGTACACCGAAGCTTATTACCAAAATGTTAAATCTACATTTGATAAAGATATTACACATCGTAGAAAAGTTCAAGGACAGTATTTCTTTAAGAACAACAACAAGCTGAGTACATTATATAGACAAAGTGAAGATATTGCAGGCGCTGAAACATTACTAACAACAGATGTTACAAGTGTAGAAACTGATTTAGATATTGCTGTTGGAAGTGATGCATGGCAAACAGATAGACATATTGTATTACATCAATCAGGTAAAGAATGTGTAGTGACAGAAATACAAAATGGTGTATATTTAGATAAAACAAATGTAGACCATACTAACATTTATGTAGGTCAGAACACAACAGTTAAATTTTATAACCTGTTAGAAACCGGAAGTATTAGATTTAAAACACTAGCAGGAATTGATATTGAAAATGTAGCACCTGCTGATGTTGGACTATACGATATTGGACCGGTAACTGTTACTGGCAAAGAGTATTCAGTAGACATAGGTAATTTACAAGAAAAAATTATCATTGAACCAACAGATACTACTTTAACAAACACTTACACGATTATACCACTTAGCAATTATGATAGCATCCACCATACTGTAGAAATTAATGGCAGACATCTATCAGCAGATCAATATACAATAGGTGCAGACACTATTACTATACCTAAAGAATTAATAAAAGTCAACGATATTGTTGATGTAAAATATGCAAACAATAAAAATGATAACAGATCGACAAACATTTCTGTTCCAGATACACTAAAACATAACCCAACCAACGAAGTAATAAAAACTTTTACAGCAAGCGAAACAATAACACACTGGCAAAGTATAATAAACTCAACACCAGGATTCGAAGGTAACATATATTCAGTCAACAATCAAGAGGCAGTTAATAGAGATAATGTATTTGGTGGGAAATTATTTATATACAAAGATTTAAGCATTATACATGATGCACTATATGCAAGTAGTAAAATAGATACAACCAATGTGTTAGTATCAACTGGCGAAGAATGGGATAACTTTAAAAGTAGATTTGCTAGCCAAGTAAGCAGACTATACGGAACTAAGTCATATACATCAGTTAAAGCATTAGTAGATGACGTAGCAAAATCAATTACTGTTATTCGCAAAGGTGGAGACTTGTATTCAACATCTAACATGGCTTACTTTGAAAAAGCAAAAGTAAAAACACATATTATTGACACTACAACATCCTTTCCTAATGTTAAACTAGTTGATAATATCCACAGCGATGACAACATACAAGATCATGTTTATGTTTACATAACTGAAAAAAGTGGCACAAAGCTAGTAACTAGATTAGCAGTAAAAGATTATGATTATTATCAAATTGGTAACAATATTAAATTTACATATCAACCACTAGGCATAGTAGACAACTATCCATCAATTGCAGTTTATTATTATCCAATGGATAATGCTTCTTACATACCACCAAGTTTAACAAAACTTAGACTTGCTCCAGGAGTACTACCAACATGTGTTGCTGGTGTTCTTACTGGACACGATGGTGCAGTTGTAAGAGGTAAAACAACTGCTGACGAAGCTGATATGAATTCAGAAAACTTTGATGTTGTATTGGCCGCATTATTTGAATTAGAAAAAAGAGTTTATGCAGGACTTTCAAAAGCTGATGCTATTAACTCAGATATAGAAAATATTCAATATGGATTTACTTCTATGTTTATGCCAAGCAAATCAAGAGAAACATGGTACACATTAGAAACAGTTAATGATGTGTTATACAAACATTATAACAAATGGAAAGCTAAGTACAATCGTAAAAACGATATAGCCAATGTGTATGACGCTAATGATTCTACAACATGGAACTTTAGTAATATAGCAGTTGGTGGAAACTTTAAAAACAACACACTACCTGGACATTGGAAAGGTGCATACGAAGTATTGTTTGGTACGCACTCACCTCACATCAATCCATGGCACATGCTAGGATTTGCATTCAAGCCGTTATCATGGGATAGTAAATATAGTTGGACAGATGCTACAAAACGAGCAGCACTTATTGATGCATTAAAGCGTGGAGTAGTATCAACAGTAACTAATAAACAAAATACAGAATGGGCAAACTATATGTGGGATTGGGACAATCACTGTCCAGTTTTAGCAGATGGGTCACTTGACACTCCAGAGAATGTATTAGGATCTGTTTCAGCAATTGATGGATCACAGAAATTTAAATTTGGTGACTATGCAGAACTTGAAGGTATATGGAGAGCATCGTCTGCAGGTAAGGCAGCATTAATAGACACACTAGTTAAATTAAATCCTACAAAAGCATTTACAAAATTTTATGCTCCTGGAACAAGGCAAACAGAAAAGCATCTTGATATATTGGATCGAGATAACAATATTAACACACCAAGCTCCAACTTAATACCAAGCAAAATTTACAAACGAGTAGTATCTGATGTTAGTCTAACAACAATTGACCAGTTCTCTCGTTCTACAAGTATTAAATTAGCAGGCCCTGAAGGTGGAGTAGATGCTATAGTAACACCTGGTTGGGTTGGAGAATTAGATGATCGTTATCTAGACGGCGCAAGCATATCATCTAGAGGTAGAAACTTAACAGCTACGCCAGCAGTGTTTACTAACTTTACAACAAAGCAAATTGGTACGTCAGCATTTACATACGAAACAAAAGAAGTAGAACATGTATCATCAGGTATAGCACAAGCATTATACAATCATACTATACGTAATAACATTGTTTATAGTATTAAAGATCTACATAAAAATTCTAATACGCAAATAGGAACACAGCTACGTGGATTCTCTAGCAAGCATTTATTAAACTTCAAAACAGATTCATTTGATAACACAAATCATACACTAGGTGAGAATGACTTTACATTAGAAATGTACGAAAGCACACCAATTAATATTGCAATTGCAAGTTCAATTACAATTGAAAATACAAGCCCAGGTTGGAAAATTACTGGTGCTGGTTACGGCAAACAAGAATTTAATTTCTTTGCACCGGACACTACTAATACATCCTCGTATACAAACGTTGCAGTAGGAACAGTTGAAGTTAAGAATTATAAAAAGTTTGCTCCGGTACATAGTATAATAGAATACGAAGCATCACTTAATAAGATACAAGACGTATACTCATTTATAAGAGGCTACTATGCATACTTAGAATCAGTTGGATTTATATTCCCATACAGTGGAGATAGTGTAGCATTAGCATATGTTAAGTGGGCATTAAGCTCATCAAGCACAGATACAAAGACATTTGATTTAGGAACTAACTTAAAGTTTGCACCAACACATGGTAGCATATTAGAACTTAATACAGGAATATATAAAGAAAACACAATTGCTAATCTAGATAGCACAAGCATTGACACATCACAACTTGTTATTGACAGAGTAGACGATGTACTATCAATAACAACAACAGACAGTACAATAATAGGTTCTGTAGGATTTGTTATAGTTGAGTACAATCATATTGCATTGTTAAACAATAAAACAACATTTGGTGTTGTAGTAAATGACAATGTTAAAAGTATTGGACAAGAGAAACTTGCATTCAGAGGATTAATAACAGATGAGTGGGACGGACAAAAACGTGCGCCAGGATATTTGGTATTTGATAATAAGATTGTAGAAAACTTTGATAGCAGTGTACAAGCAATTGACAACTATTATAGATCAGATAATATAGACTTTAACCCAGCAATTACAAAGCTAGAAGATATTACAATTGGTAATTCAAACAACGAACTTGCTATAAATGGTGGTGAGTTTGATGCAATTACTAAACGTAATTATTATCAAGGTCTAATTAAACAAAGCGGAACAATAGGTGCAGTAGATAAAATTGAACGTAAGTTTGCAAATAATAATTTAGATATTACAGTAAACGAACAATACATGTTATCAAGAAGCCACTTTGGTAACAAAGATAAATTAGATGCAGTAGAATTTACATTAGAAAATAACAACACACAAGCTAGTGTACAAGCTATTAAGTTCTCTGATTACGTAACTGGCGAGACTGTTTATGATGATGTATTATTATATAAGCATAACGATAAAAGATTTGTTAATCCTTTTAAAACTAATAGTGCTGATAAATTTGCAACAGAAAATATTACAGCGGTAAACAGTGTTAACTTAACAGCAGGTTCTGTATTAGATATAGAAGCAAAGTACAAAGCAGCAACAACATCAGAGATAGGCACAGTATACGATAAACTTGCAGATTATGCAATTGTACCAGCATGGGTTAACACAAAAAGTTATAAACGAAATGACACAGTTAGACACACTGGTAGATTACTTCAGTGTGCAGTTGCAAGTACAACTATTACACAAGCATCAGATAATATTACAGTACGAGGTCTTGCAGTATCTCCAAACTTTACAATTGGCACAAGTGTTACAATTGATGGGTCAACAACAGACCTAGTAACAACAGGTACGCAATACGAAGATATGGTATTAACTGGTGATGTATTAAACCCTACAATTACACCTTCAAGTAGTGACACATTTACAATAGATGGTGTTAGCATTGCGTTTAATAATCCGGAAGAAGTTGATGTAGTTACAGGACCAGCTTCTGTTACAGCAGGTGTTATTGATCCTCAACTAGATGATGTTACTGATAAAACTATTAGCATTAACGGTACAGTTATTGACTTTGATACAACACCAGCAAACATCACAGAAAATTTTACAGGTGATGACGAAGGAGTTACACCAGGCAACGTAGTACAAAACTTTACAGGTGATGCAACTACTGTAGCATTTACAATTTCACAAGCACTTAGTGCAAGCACATATGATGTAAGCACAATAACAGTTGATGGAACTACAGTTACAAACTATGCAGTAAGTGGACAAGTGATTACATTTACAACAGCACCAGCTGCTTCAGCAGCTATTGTAGTTACGTTAGTGCATGATACAGTTGTTGATTTAAAAGATACATTTACAATTGTAGAAAATATTACAGCTCCTACTTCACGCTTTGTTGAAGCAGTATCAGTTGGCGGCGTTGCAAAAACAGACCCAGCTCATTATTCAGTAAGCGGACAAAGTTTAACATTCACTGCTGGTAATGAACCAGCAGACGGTGTTGCAATAGTTGTAACAATTGCACACACATCACTAGCAATGACAACAGCACAAATTGTTAGCAAGATAAACAGTGAGCTATCAGCAGCAAGCATTTCGCAGACACCAGATGTTGATGGTGCTATACTTGCAGACCTAAGCCCAACAGCTTCGCCAGCAGGTACCCGACTTCGCATAAGACATTGGACAACTAATATTGCAAGTGATTTAGTAATCTCAGGTGCAGCAACTATTATGACAACTGAGTTAGGATTTGCTACAGCAACAGTAACAGAGCCACCACTACAAAGAAAAGAAAATCAACAACAAGCATTGAACTTAGCAGGCATAGTAACACAAATTAATGCAGTTATAGGCTTACCAAATGTAACCGCAGAAGATGCAAGCGGCTACTTAAAATTAACAAGTGACAGCAATGGTGTTGCAAATACACTAGTAGTCAGTGGAAATATTAGTGCAACATTAATGGGCACTCAATTAGAATACACTCACAACAATCCGGGAGACGGAGCAGCAATAATTACAGTGCAAAAAGAAACTCCGTTAGTAGATGCAGTTATACAAATTAAAACTAAACTTGCTGCTGATGGCAAAACAGGTATAGGAATAACAACACCTGGTAATGTGTTTACTATTACTTCAACTAACTCAACACTTGTATTACCAGCAGACGGTGATAGTTTCTTATCACAAGCCGGTATAGCTGAATACGGTACAATTAATAAAGTAACCGATGATACAATTAATAATACAATTGTACCTGCAGAATGGATTGATATAAGTCATAAAGATCCTGCACTATTTAACGTATGGGTTGCAAACGATTCAGATGGCACAGTAGAGACAGTAAATTCTATTAAAACAAAATTCTTTAGTTGGAATGTTTTCCAAGTACAAAACAATGGACTACATCCAACTACTACAGCCGCTTGTGCTATATGCGCAGGTGCAGCTACAGTAGACGGCAACGATGCAGAGATCACCACAAACGTTAGTCATAACTTATCAGTTGGTGACTACATCATGTTATTGAATACAACAACAGTTCCTAACATAGATGGTATTCACCGAGTAACTAAAACTAAAGGCAGTGACAAGTTCTACATAGACGAATACATTGATAAGTGCGGTAGCGCCTCAAGTATTATGTTACTACGTTCAGTTAGATTTGATACAATAGCAGATAGAACTTCTGCATTAGTAAGTACTAATTGGAACGTACCAGCTACTGCTAAAGTTTGGACAGACTATGACGCAAATGGAGATCGCTCTGTTAATGTATTCACTGTAAACTATCCTAACAGCGGAGTACTTGATGGCACTAGCTATAGAGCAGGTTACTTAAATGCACAAGGTTCTAATCCAGCAACACCACCTTATACATTAAGTTTAGTGCGTAGTGAAACAAAACAAATTTTAAATACAGACTTAGACAACATTACAGTTTATGATTATGAAAACAATAAACCTATACTTGATTTAGAACTTTATGATCCAATGCGTGGAATTATCCCAGGTGTTGCAGATGCAGAGATCGATGTTAAGAGTGTAAGTGATGTAGCAATATATAACACAGCTACCGAAGAAACATATGAAGCAGACGAAGACAATGCTTGGGGCGAAGCAGAACTTGGTCGACGCTGGTGGGACACTGGTAGAGTAAGATATTATGATTACGACCAAGGTGACATCAATGACAAAGCTACTAACTGGGGCAAACAGTTTGTGGGCAGTGACGTTGCTATATGGGAATGGACTAAGAGTACAGTAGCACCAGATGACTATGCGAAGGCAGTTGAAGGTAACAAAGTAATGTTCGGAGTACCAGCATCAGGAACAGCATATGCTGAATTTGATATTGTTAAAAATCAAAACGAATATTACTACACACTAACTACAGTTTGGAATCCATCTACTGCTACAAACGATAATGTATATTACTTCTGGGTAAGAGGTAAAGATACAATAGCTAGTGCAGACAAAACTATTATTACAACTGAAGTTGAAAACATTATTAAGGACCCAAGTGCTAATGGCATCTATTGGTTCTCCGTAGTAGACAACGATGCTATCATTGTTTCAGACATATGGAACTTTGTTAATAAGAAAGTTGTGTTACAGTTAAATAAAAAAGTTACAAACACTAATCACCAGAACTGGATATTGATATCAAAAGATACAGACATTATTCCAGACTATTGGTACACAGGTTTAGTAAACAACCTTGCAGGACAAGATCAAAACGAAGTTCGTATTCCAGACTTTACTAAGCATGCATATGCAAGATACGGCGATGACAGATCTAAATCACAGGCATGGTGGGACGATTTACCAACAGCAAGAAAAACTGCAATTGATATTATTAATAGATTACTTGTTTCAGTTAATGTGTATGATGATTGTAAAGCAAGATTCTTATTAGCAGTGAAAACATTAGGATTATCAAACGATACATGGGAATGGTCAGATTACATCACTGACAAACATGTTACATCTGGAACATACATCACTGATGTACAAACAATTGATGAACTTGAAGCACTTGATGTAGTTCAATATGAAACTGCAAAAATTGAAATTATGAACGCAGATAATGTTGACAGAACTGAATTTTACACGTATACTATTACAGATGGTTGGATATTAACTAAGAAGAAAAATGCTTCAATTACTTGGAGTCAACTTCGTTTAGGAAAATCATATGCATGGGATATTGAATCATGGGATAGCACAGGATGGTCAAACACCTCTATTGCAGAATGGTGGAGTGGCATTGTTGCATTGTTAAGAGATACAATGTTTATAGGCAATCATCAATCTAAATTTAATAAGTTCTTCTTTGGTATTGTTGATTATGCAATGGCAAGAAACAATCAAGTTGATTGGGCAATGAAAACATCTTACATACGTTTGGGTATTAACAGTACACTTACTCAACAAAAGAAATATAAGAAAGATAGTGTTGCAACAATTGAAGGCTACATAAATGACATTAAGCCGTTCCACGTTAAGATAAGTGAAACAAGCAGAACATTTAACAAGCTCGAAGAAGTAAAACTAAAACTAATAGAGTCACACAAATCAGCAATTACAATTAAAGCTGATAACGTTGGAGCAAACTTCGAAGGCTTAGTAGTTGATGCAAATGACAGTCTTACAAAAGACGTTGTATTAGCAAACAAGGGAACAACAGTTAAGAAGTATGTTGTATCTGAAGAAGATGCTATACTTGAAACACACGCTAATCAAACTGACAGCGAGTGGGATGTTACTAGTGTCAAGGACGGAGCTACGTTACTTGTAGTAGATGTTGATTATTATCAAGTAGATCAAACACTTGTGTTTACTACTCCACCAACTGGAGATATAACAGTAGGACTTAAATTTACAAATGATTATGTTCTATCAGGCGGTGATGCTAGCACAACATACGTAGACGCAAATGGACTTGCAAACGCAAGCATTATTGATGGTGGAACAGCATTGCAGCCTGATTTATATAATACAACAGATAACAACGAATTAGAAAGATCAACAGAAGCACATTTAAGACCACAGGAAGTTGTAATGTTATCAGTACAAACAAACAGAGCAGGTTCAACTAATAATACGGAAACAAGAACATTTGCATATCTAAAAGATGTGTTTAATAGAGAACATGTGTTTGCATTGGTAGGCGCCAAGAGTACAACTACAACAACTCCAATTGGTCCAGCAACAAGTACAATAGCAGTTACAACAGCAAGTAAACTTGCAACTGCTGAATACATATTAGTTAACGAAGAAGTAATGCAAGTATCAGTAAGCAGTACCACAGTAACTATATTACAAAGAGCAGTAAATGGAACGTTCGAACATAACCATCTACCAGGAAGTAGAATTACTAACATAACAGGTGCAGCAGTTTCGGGTATGTACCCAGTTACAAACAGAAGATTCAACGATGCAGGATCTAGTTTATTGGATAGTACAATAACTGACGAAGCAGTATTGTTGAACAATTTAGGAAAAGGTGTGATACTATAAAGCAAGAATTATCAAAGGCATAAATAGTATACAAGGAGTAGGCAGAAGCAATGAAAAACAATTATAACGAGCAAACAAATATTTCAGTAGATGGACATGTTTTAATCAAAGACATGGACACAAATGAGATATTGCTAGACAAACATAATGCTATTAACTTCCAAAACTTTGCTTTTGCAGTTGCAAATTGCCTAGCAAATAAAACGGAAGGTAGTAAAAACTTTTATATAACTGACATGGCATTTGGCTATGGTGGTACACTAATTGATGGTAACGGAAACGTAACATATAAAAGTCCTAACGTAGACGGCAGTACAGCTGCTTTACATAATAGTTTACTAGACAGTAACGGCGACCCCTACAAAAAACAAGTCACAAGTATAGACGTGTTAGATGCAGAAGGAGCCTCATATACAGATATAACTGTAAAAGTTATACTTGATTATGATGACCCTGTATTAGCACCAGCATTAGATAATGCGCAGAACTTCGATACACCATCAGATTGGGTTATTGATGAATTAGCGTTAGTTACCGAGTCAGGTAAAAACTTAACGCATTTGATATTTCATCCAATACAAAAATCAAAGAATCGTAAAATAGAAATTCTGTATTCACTTAGAATCAGAGCAGGAGTATAAAAAATGTCGTACACAGTAGATTTAAATAATAAAACAGTAACAGTAGAGTACGGATCCCTTAACACGGAAACTAGTTTAGAACTAGTAGGCAAAGATTACTTTGGATACGGCGAAGCAATTGCACAGAACTTTGCAACACTGTTAGAAAACTCAGCAGTCAAAGATGATGCTACAGGCCCAGCTAATCCAGTTGCAGGTCAGTTATGGTATCAAAAAACAGCAGGCAACTTAAAAGTATATGATGGAACTAACTGGTCAGGTACTGACGTTAGTGACAAAACAATATTAGCAGACGATGGTTCAACTTATCATAACGTTACTATTATTGAAGCAACTGGCGCACCACAAGTTGGTGGAGCAGCAGGAGCAACTAAGCCTATTGCTGCATTTGCTAAAACAGCTTTTACAATACACAGCACAGATGCATATTTTAATGCAGGTACAAACGGATTTCCAGCTAACAAAATTGAAGCAGGAATAACATTAGGTACTGATTTAAAAATGCACGGTACTGCAACAACAGCATTGTATGCTGACCTTGCAGAGCTTTACACATCAGACGTAGCGTATGAGCCAGGCACAGTTGTTAAAATTGGCGGCGAATCAGAAGTAACACAAACAACAATTGAACATTGTCCAGAAGTTTTTGGTATTGTTTCTACAAACCCAGCTTACTTAATGAATAGCTCAGTTGAAGGAACATCAGTTGCAGTAGCATTAGAAGGCAGAGTTCCTTGTAAAGTAATAGGCGAAGTTCGTAAAGGACAACGACTTGTAACAAGTACAGAAGCAGGTGTTGCACGTGCAATAGCATCATATGAGAAAGAAGTAGGCATGGATTGGTTCCGTGTAGTAGGTCGTGCGTTAGAGAACAAAGACACACTAGGCGTTGGACTAATTGAAGTAGTAGTTGGAGTAAAGTAAATGCCGGTTATCCCAATACAACCCGGTAATAAAATTACTGCCGAACAGTATAATGAACTTGTCAATTTGTATGATGCATATTGGAAAGGCGGTTCATATACGTTTGACTCTGCTCACACCAGTGATGGAGTAAGACGAAAAGGTTGGGGACAACAATGGCTAGACGCAGCAAGAACTGGCCTTACTAACACAGCACCGCAAGTTAGTGCGCTCACTGAAATAACAGCACAACATATCAATGATTTAATAACACAAGTTAACGCAGGCGTATGGCACATTGACGAAAGCATTGTACCAAAAACATTACGTGGTGTGTCAACAAGTGTTTCAGCAAGTAACTATACACAGCTTACAGCTATATACGATAGTACACTTGCTACTAGCCATCTTAACGTAGATGCTACTGCATTACAAGTTGATGCAAGCATGATATCAACTACTAACTCTGGAACAGCATGGACATCTACTTACTTAACATCAGTACATGCATTTACATTTGCCAGCTATGATGCTGCTAGACACTTTTTTAATAGTGGCGGACAACTAGTACTTGACATGTCAACATCAACAGGTGGAACAAACGCTCCATCTATTGGTTGGAATGTATTCTTTGAGCAATTAGGAATAGTTCGTATTAGTGCAACCGGCACTACAAACGATGGTGATGGTGATAGTGATCCTGCATTTAGTGCAATTGGTAACAAAGGTTTTTATGATATCAACGGAGCAGTTCCAGCAAACTATACAGAAACATATAGCATTTCAAGTGATGTAGGTGGATCGCTACAAGGTACACATCCAACAACAGGTGTTCCAATTGACATGGGTACGTTTGGTGGTGGTATATATTCAACACGTAGATTTAAACTAGCAATGAAGGGCGAAGATGTGTCAGGCACATTTGTAGTTCATTTAAAAGTAACATTACAAGAAGACCCAGATGATGCAAGTGCAGCGCCAATAGATATATATGTTAACTCAACATTTGGTTGCGCTCAACCACTTACTACTCCTATAACTTCAGAGAACAGTGGTAATCAATACTTTCAACCAGACTCACCAGTAGCAACACCCTTTGTTCAATTCATTGAACGACCAGTTCCTTCAGTAGCACAAACTGTTACTTGGACCGCAACTGAAACACCAGAATCTCTTTAATCAATCATTGACAAATATCTCTTTTTAGTATATAATTATATTATACCTGGAGGATTATTCTATGGACGAACGTCTACAAAAGGCATTAGACTTTTCTAATTATACCTTAACACTTAACAATCAAAAACGAAACATTAAAAATCGTGTACAACAGTTACAGTTAGTGCATCACAATGCAGGAGTTTTTATTGCAAACCAAGAAACTATAGCATTTATAAAAGCAATGATTGACTTAGAACACACATCTGGAGTGTTAATTGATTCAAAAACAAACCCAGTCAAAGTAACTGACTATAAGGAATTACTAGATAAACTAGTTGATCAATACATTAGTGCTACACAAGAATATGATGTAGAGTATGCAAAGCTACGCAAATCTAGAAACATTAAGTCTATTATGGATTGGTAATGAAATATAAAGAAAAGCAAGGCGTATGCTTTTTTGTGTACAACAATAATCAACTTGACTATGTTGAGTTGCTAATGCTGGCCGCTAGATATGTTAAAGAATATCTAAAGCTACCAGTGTGTATGATTACAGATGATGGCACATATAATTGGATGTTAGAAACACAATCCGAAAGTGACATAGATGCATATATTGATTATATAAAAATAACACAAGACCAGTTTAAAGATAATCCAAGAACACACAAAGACAGTCCGTGGGCAGAATTTACTGCACAATTTCAAAATAGTAACAAGCATAAGATATGGGAATATAGTCCGTTTGAACAAACGCTATTAATGGACACTGACTACATTGTAAAGAATGACTTCTTGTTGCACAGTTTTAATAAGACTGGTGTGTCAATGTACAACAATGCATTGAGTGCGAGAAACGATACCCCACACAACAACGAAGTATTATTATATCCTAGCGGAATAAAGATGTGGTGGAGTACTGTAGTATATTTTGATCGCAGTAACGTTAGTAAGATGTTCTTTGACTTATGGAATCATGTAGCAGATAACTATGAGTTCTATCAATTCTTATATAACTTCCCTGGCGGATTGTTTCGTACAGATTATTGTGTAAGTATTGCAGTACACATTCTAAATGGCATGGAAGAGTCAACTATAATAGATAACTTCGACAATGTGCCAATGTATTATCTATCACAAGATGATGACATTATAGATATAAACAATAAACAAGATTGGATATGTTTAGGCTGTGACCAAAAAGAAAACTGGAAGAACTTACTTATTAAACACAGTAACTTAGATTTACATGTAATGAACAAACGTGCATTATTAAGAATGCAAGATAAGATAAAAGAGGCATTCAATGACTCCTGATATTATAGCAGACAATGGATATGTAATCATAGCAGTAAATTCTATTGAGTATAGACAAGCACAGTGTTGTGCATATTCTATTAAAAGTAAAATGCCTACATCAAATATTACGTTAGTAGTACCAGATGCTGATACAGTAGATGAAAAATACTTAGAAGGATTTAATGCAGTTGTGCAGTTGCCATTTAAACAACATACTAATCGTAGACAAAACGATTGGCAGTTGTACTGGTGTAGCCCATATACAAATACAATTGCAATAGATTGTAAGTCGTTAGTTAAAGATGATCAAACCAGCATGTGGGATTACTTGATAGACCATTGTAGCATTGCATTCCCTACGTCAGTTAACGACATACGACAGCATCAAATAAAAACAAAGCATCAACATCATTTAGAAAACGAATACAATTTAGAAGTTGTATACAGTGGTATGTTCTTTTTTAAAAAAGATGCAGAGTCACTAAAACATTTTAAGATGGCTGATGTGTATTTTCAAAACTGGAATCAAGTGTACAGCGAGTTTCTTAAAGCACAACACATACCAGACTTTTTTGAAGCTGATGTGTTACACACACTTGTTGCTAATCACATAGATGCAGACGTAACAACATACCATAATGTTTTAAGTTATGTAGATATGAGAAATAGTGTAACCGTTGGAGTACTTGGAAAAATAAAGAACTGGACTGACAGTCTTACAGTATGGTCAAGTGACACCGGCAAGATAAAAATACAGAACTATGCTATTAACGGTACAATATATTATCATGAGAATGAATTCTTAACTGATGAGATATTTAGTGAACAGGAGAGTTATTACTACAATGTCACAAAATAGAAAATGGTATATACGTTTTAATAAACTCAGTGGTCGTATACTAAGTATTGGCCCAAGGCCACTTAGTGTGATAAACGATAAAGAAGAGGTTGCTATAACTGATAATCAAATTTGTAAAGAGTTAATTACTGGTCGCAGGAACATGAGTAAGTTTGCTGTTCATTGGGACGAAGTAAACGACAAGTGGGAAGTAGATGTTAAGAGTTCTGTAATTGATTTAAAAACAAATGGTAATAAACTAAATCAATTTGTAGAAGGAATCAATCCAAGTGCATGCGACTTGTATGCAAAAGTTATACGTACCTTAAATAGAATTACACTAAAAGTTAATTTTATGACCATACGAGATACACTTAACCTAGGACAGATTAGTAGTATTAAAAATGAACAAACAACTTTATTAGACTTATACATTTGTAAGAAGAATGATCCTGATCAGTTGATTGGAATTATTCCAATTGATGCAGTCACCTTATTTAAACGACACAGTATTTCTGTTACTGTACCTGCTAACATATTAAGACACATCAATAGTTGGGACGAAGTAACAATTTTCTCAAAGCCAGTGTTCAAAACATACGGCATAGAATTTACTGACGTTAACAGCAATGCAAACGATAAATTACATCGCACAATAAACACCAGTGGTTCATCTCATATAAATATGTATGTATTAAGTAATAAGTTAATCATTGACAGTTTACTTAATGAAGATACAAAGCATTACTTAGGTAATACAAAAAATCTAAAGATGCATGTATCAAATAAAAATGTTGATAACTATGTCACAACGCTAACACTAGATACTGAAACACTTCTTATGAATAAAAAACTTGAAATAGATTTACCGGGCAATTGGCCATCGGATCCAGTTTTTACATTTAAGAATACTGAGTTAACAGTAAACTATACTAAGGAACAAAATGGATCTTAACGAACCACTAGAAATAACTACAAACCGCATACAAGGATTTCCAGTACAAGCTAATTTTATATTTGATAATATTAGCCCGGGCAATTGCGAAGATGTAATTTGGCAAAACTTAATAGATACTAAAAGTGAGATTGAACAAACTAATATAGGTGCAAGCATAACACAAACTTATCAATATACAAAACTACATGATACACATATCATTTTAACAAAATGGCAAGGCATGCATACATCTAATGGGTCAGAGTTTAGAATTGGGTTAGGCACAGGCATCACCGGAGATAAGAACACTCCACCTATTATGTCTGGCAATTTTAAAACTGGTGTGCAAGTGAATAGCACACTCAATATTGAAGCAGTTAAACTAGGATGTGTTAACGGCGACTTTGCTGTTGAAGTAGAAAACAAATGGTATAGAGTACAATTAGGCGAGGAACTAAAACATGAGTAACATGCAAAGTATAAATGAATTTGATATTATATATATCAGCTATGACGAACCAAATGCAGATGAGAACTATGCACACTTGTTAGATCAGTGTCCGTGGGCTAAACGTAGTCATGGTGTAGAAGGAAGTGATGCAGCACACAAAGCAGCAGCAAACATGGCAGACACTGATAGGTTTATTACAATAGACGCCGACAACATTGTACATGATGCGTTCTTTAGTGTTGAGGTTGATATGGATAAAGTTGGACCCACTGATGTAGTTAGTTGGGCAGGTAAAAATATTACCAACGGACTTGTATATGGCAACGGCGGTATTAAGTGTTGGCCAAAAGAAGTAGTGTTGGGAATGCAGACACATGAGAATGCACCAGCTAACGACAAGCGAGCGCAAGTTGACTTCTGTTGGAACATTAACTATGTGCAAATGAATAATATCTATTGTACAGTAATGAACAATGGTAGTCCATTACAAGCATGGCGAGCTGGGTTCCGTGAAGGAGTTAAGATGGGATTAGTAGATGGTGACATTATTGATCCAAGTGTACTTAAAGAACAAGTACACGACAAGAATTATAAACGTTTGTTAACATGGATGAGTGTTGGTGACGACAGTGAGAATGGCATATGGGCAATCATGGGCGCACGTCTTGGTTGTTGGATGACTAACGTTGACCGAACGTCTTGGGACTGGAAAGAAGTACGCAACTTCAAATGGCTTACTAACTATTTTGAAACACAAGTATTACCTAACTTCCAAGAGAACCCAGACCAAATGTGTAAACGCACAGGCATACAATGGAATTACAAAGCAGTAGAAGATGAAAGCATCAGGCTTGGCATTGAACTACGCAAGGTACTAGACTTAGAAATTGCAGACCTAGGCAAAGAAGGATCACGTTTCTTTAAAGAAGTGTATATCAATCCTAGTCGTATGGGTGCTCAAATAAGAGAAGACCAAGTAGTGGATACGTTGGAATAAAATGGCATTAGGCGAACAAGGCTTTTACAATGTACTTGATCATCATCACAAAGAAGCAAGTGATTGGGTTGTAGTTAATTGGAACTTAGGAAACATGTGCAACTACAGTTGTACGTATTGTCCAAGCATACTCAATGACGGCAGCTTTGGTTGGAATGATTTTGAAGTTGTAAGAAAATTTATTGACGCCACAGCAAAACACTATGCACCACGTAAAGTTTACTTTGAGTTTACTGGTGGCGAAGTTACACTATGGAAAGACTTTATTAAGACTGTACAATATATTAAAGAGATTGAACATGACGTAGGGTTTATTAGTAATGGTAGTAGAACATTACGCTGGTGGGAAAAGAATAAAGAAAACTTTGACCATGTGTGTTTAAGTTTTCACCCTGAGCATGCAGACCCAGAACACTTCTTTGAAGTGGTAAAGATAATGGCAGGCAGTTGTCGCACACACGTAAATGTAATGGGTCATACTGATCCAGAATTATTTGACAAAGGTATTGTACTAAGTGAGAAGCTATGTATAGAAATAGAAAACATTAGCATGGCATTCCAACCTTTGGTAGTAGACTTTGGCGAAGTACGTTTCCCATACACAGATGACCAACAAAAGATATTTGATGAGCAATGGCAGTTGTACGGTAGCAAAATAAAACACACAAAAGAATTCAAGTTGTACAGAGGTAGCATGGACATGCACGATACTGTTAATACTTTAAAACAAAATAGTGCTGCGCATAGATTTATTGCAGACAACAATAACAACTGGAGTGGTTGGGATTGTTGGGCAGGTGTAGAACAATTTATTGTAGACTTTGATGGAAGTGTATGGCGAGGTTGGTGTAGAGTAGGTGGGAAGTTTGGTAGCATACATGATCCAGACAATATTAGATTCCCGACAAAACCTGTATCGTGTAATAAGAGCTACTGTCATTGTAACTTTGATATTATGTGCAAGAAAGTATTACCTGAACATAGATATGAGATCATTGAAGAATGATAGCAATATATAATGAGACTTGGAAGTTCTTAGTAAGGCAGTTTGGATATACGTCTAGGCATCCACAGATACAACCGTTCTATATGATAGACACACTACATGACTTTATACAATCGTGTGACGATACTATATTAGACATTGGTTGTGGAGACTTTAATTTAAAATGGGCATACCCAGATAAGAAATGGTATGGCATTGATAAAACAATTGAAGCTGATGCATGGGGTTACCCAGGCGAAGATGCATGGGACGAACTTAAACATTATAAGTATGGAGTCGCTATCAATAGTATACATCACGGTGATTTAGAAAGCAACTTAGAAGCGGCATTAGAAAAAGTAGACAAATTATATATTACAATAAATGATAACCATGATATTGATGCATGGAAGTTTAAAGACCAATGGGAAGCCTTTGGAAATGTAGAATACTTTTGGCATGGACAAAAATCAACTACTATACAAGCAATGGCTGGATATATGCAAGCTGATACTTTGTACCAAGATAGATTTAAACAAGATACAACTATAGATCATATTAAGCACGTATCCGATAATGGAATACTAAAAGATCCATACTATGGCGTAGTGAGGGTAATTATATCAAATGAGTAGAGTACTTACATTAGGTTGCAGTCATGCATGGGGTGCAGAAGCAAATGGCCCAGGCGTACTAGATGTACCAGAGAACTTAAACGTATCGTTTGGTAAGTTAGTAGCAGATAGATTAGAGTTAGAGTTTGCTATGGCTGCCAGACCAGGAGTAGGCAACGATCAAATATTGCATGATGTAATTGAACATGTACAAGAGAATGATATATGTTTAGTATCATGGACATATGCTGACAGATACTTATGGACAGCTAAAGATAACACAGAAGAAAGTAATTGGTTTACTAATTGGCATGTGCTGACTGTATTATCAAACAACTTACCTAGGTACTTTGAAATAGCTGAAAAGTTTTTTAAACAAAAGAAAGAAGTACTTGACAAACATGTACATGCTAATAGATCTCATCCATTTATAAAAAACATACACGACCCAGACTTAATTAGATTCTGTGAAGGACAAGCAGTGTACGCATTAGAAAATATGCCAAAGATTGTAAACTTCTTAAAAACATATCATGCAGTAGATAGTATTATAAAGTCACGTGGCGCAACTCCTGTGTACTTACATTACGATATGGAAACAGATCTATTACAACAGATATCAGGCATGGAAGAAATAGAAGTACAAAGAATATTTCCTAATAGACTTTATGAGATGGAAGAAACAAAAAATCCAGGATGGGAAGAAGTATTATTCCATAACGAACTTGATAACACAACACTGTTAAATGGATACAGAGGTGATAGTAACTTCATACGTTGGAGAATTAAAAGCACTGCATTAAGCTACAAGGATTGGTACTTTAACAACAACAATCTCACACAGTGGCCTGATGATAGGCTAGGACACCTAGATGCAAAAGCACACAAAGAACTTGCAGATATTATATTGGAAAAACTAAATGCCGATTAATAATAATCCAGACATTCCATTAGACAACAAACAGTTGCGTCTATATGATAGCAATGGAAAGTATACCCGTGCAAGTGTTGACGAAACAATTGCTAGAGGACACAATGCTTGGAAGGGCTGGAAGTGTAGTGCTGGTGTAAGAGGAATGTACATAGATTATGATGGCAACATCTGGAAAGCAAATTGTTTTAGTACAAAGTTAGAACGTTTCAATCGTCCAGGTTGGAAAGAGAAGATGAAGCAGTTTCATTTTGATAACGGCGTTGACTCTCCTGCGTTGTTTAAACAACAAGAAGAAAAACTTAAAAAAGAATTTGCTATGAGCGGTAATGGCTTTAGAAGTTACTTAACTTTAGAAGAAGGATTAGGTAAACAAGAAGGATATATAGGAAACATATATGAAGGACTAGATGTACCAGACGAATATGTTGTTTGTCCATTTAGTAATTGTGGATGCGGTGCTGATGTTATACTAAGCAAAGCACGTACAACAAAAGATATAAAGCTACTAGATGTAACACAAAATGGATATGACGCTACAAATCGTACACAGAACTATACACAAAGCATAAACGATAGCGTTGCAGTAGAGATGAACTTCCCTATTCCATATCAAATACTATGGGATATAAGTAGACGTTGTAACTATGATTGCACATACTGTTGGCCAAGTGTACACAACAACAAAGAAGGCTTTCCAGAGTTTGACAGTGTTATTAAAACAATAGACATGATGATAGATAACTGGAGTAACAAAGAACCTATTCGTTGGAACTTTGGCGGTGGCGAACCAACTATGCATCCACAGTTTATAGATATTATTAAACACTTGAAGTCACGTAACCAATGGGTACTAGTAACAACCAATGGTGCTCGCAGTACAAAGTTTTGGACTGAAGCAAGTAAATACATTAACAGTGTTAACATGAGCGCACACTTTGCTAGCATGGATCAATTCCGTGGCAACGAACAACGCTTTATTGATAACTGCAAAGTTATAATGCAACAACATGATAGTGTTGATGATGATCATTGGCTAGAGATTAAGCTAATGGTAGAGCCTGGCTATTTGGATCGTGCGTTACAACTTAAACAAAAAATTGAAGACTTGGGTATGCTCAAACACAATGGTGCTAATGGCCGTATGAAAGGAATACTAAGTCTTGTTCCTTTGCGTAGTATAACAGATAGTAGTCAACTTGTAGGATATAGTGAAAATGAAATTAAATATTTCAGCAATCAATGATACCAAGCCTCTACTAATACTTTATAGTAGTGGACTAGGCGGAGAGTTTATAACAAAAACTATTAGTAACCTATGCAAAGATTTTAATGACATTACGTTCACGGAAACAAATAGTACTAATCAAACACATTCAAGGTGTGTAATAAACTATGGAGCGTTGTGGACAGACCCATACAACACAGATACATGGATGCAAGATACACCGTTGCAAGATTTATCAAAGCGTGTTATAATAAAGGATCACCCGAGTATATACATTGCCAAGCATTATTGGAAACAACTAAGCAATCTACAAGTAATACATTTAGTTACTAAAACACAAACAGATTACTTTGCTAGACTAACAATAAAGAAACTTGCAAAGCCAATTGATGTTAAACATGTTACTCGTAAATGGATACATGAGAATATAGAAGCAACAGTTACAAATAAAATAGCAGATGGAATATTACAATGGGCAAAGCCTTACAACTGGGTATGGGAGAATGAATTAAGAACTGTACATACATTTCTAAGTGAAGGTCGTTCTACAGATACATACAAACACGAGCAACACCCTGACAAACAAATTAATATGCAAGGCTCTGCTATTGCGTATCAGTGTAACGAGATGTCAGACGTGCTTAAAGAAATATACAGCAATTACAATACAGTGTGCGTAGACGAGCTAACTACTAGTAGCAATAACTTTTGGAAAGATATTAAAAAGCTAGTGCCAACATTACCAGTAGCAAAAGCAGTTAAGAAAACACAAATATGGATAGACAACAACAATGAACTTTAAATTAGATCCTACCATACATAGAACAATGCAAGAGCGCATTGCAATGGTCACTCATCCTGATTGTCCAATTGAGAACCTGCTGGTAGTTGCTGAACATGACACAGACCTTAGTGTTGTGGAAGCATGTGCGTTAAACGAAAATGCAACACAGGAAGTATTTGAAGTTGTTATGCGACAGCTACGTGTGGACATGAATCATATTAATCGTGCTAGGACTGGTCACAAAATTAAAAGCAATGCTAAGTTTAAGAAAAGTTTCTGTGTGCTTCCATGGAATCATGCAGCCACTAACAGCAATGGTAGTGTGCGTATGTGTTGTCAAATGATATATGGTGACAGCGATATGCCGTTTGGTGACTTACGTAAAGAAGATGGAACTAGTCTTACACACTTAGATGATATAAACGAACACCGCAATGCTCCACATTGGAAGAAGCTACGCAAGATGATGTTGGAAGGCAAGCGACATGATGTATGTAAATTATGTTGGGACGAAGAAGCAAATGGAATTGAAAGCAAGCGTCAGCAACACAACAACATTTGGAATGCAGATATTGCTAACATGGTTAGCAAGACAGAAGAAGATGGTAGCATCAGTAATGAACAGTTTCCTATTAAGTATTGGGACCTGCGATTTGGTAACAAGTGTAATATCAAATGTAGAAGTTGTGGACCCAATGACAGCGACCAATGGTACAGCGATTGGAAAGCACTAGGACTAGGTGATAGCTTTGAAACCAAAGACGGAGATAAGTTACAGATAGAAGTTGACATGGGCAAAGATGTTGTTAAGAAAACATTTGACTGGGTAGATGAGTCTCCACTGTGGACACACTTACAAAATAACTTAGACACTACAGATAGATTTTACTTTACAGGCGGTGAGCCTACAATCAATAACACACATAGACAGTTGTTGCAATATATGATTGACAACGATCGTGCAAAGTATGTAACACTTGAATACAATACAAACATGGCAGCTATTCCAAGTAGTGTGTTTAAGCAATGGGGACATTTTAAAGAAGTTAACATAGGTATGAGTATAGATGGATTGTTTGAACACTTCGAATATATTCGTAATCCAGCCAAGTGGGCTGCTGTTGAACGTAACCTTAAACGTATTGATACAGATGATAACCTAAGCAATACCACTGCTAGCTTTACAGTTACAACAAGTATTATGAATGTTGTACACGTATTAGATATGATTTGGTGGTTAAAAGAACAAAAATTCTCACGTATTAACAAGAACTTAGTAAGTCATAACTTATATTACCCATTGTTTTACAACATAAAGAACTTACCACCTGAGATTAAAACAGCAGTTACTAATGTATACGAACGTTTTATAAATGAAATACACAGACGTTGGGCCAGTGATACCGAATGGTGTAACAAAGCAGAGCGTACATTACGTAGTATACTTAAACATATGCACAACGAAGAATGGGATCCAAGCGAGTACATGGCATACTTTACACGACAAGACGCATTGGATAAGATACGTAATGAGAATTGGCGTGAGAGTTTAAAAGGATTAGCAGACTTAATTACATATTATGAAGCAAGCAAAGCACGTAGTAAGAAGTTAACATTAGATATAGCATCTAAGAAAAAAGTACGCAAATGAGTTGGAGAGAACAAACTAAAGAGAACCCACACTTTTGTATAATGGCATTCGACCATATGCATGTGAACACCAACGGCAATGTAAACTTGTGTTGTGTTGCAGACTGGCAGTATCCTATTAGAGCAGATGCACATGGCACCGACTTACAAACACTATGGA
>OBMK010000618.1_pt1 | contig 33941 bp, 17 predicted proteins | sample 1539081 | NCBI WGS metagenome assembly OBMK01 (sample SAMEA3355528, study PRJEB22509) | marine metagenome | biome: marine; feature: river plume; material: water | place: USA | collected 2010-08-07 | depth 0.5 m | reverse complement strand
GTTGCGGCTTCATGTGTGTTAATGCTTTTGGTATATTCAGTAGGCCAACACTTTAGTCCACCATTGCCGTATACTAATCCGTTGAGAATGTTCTTTGCATTCCAACTAAAGATGCACTTGCTTATGTCGTTGCCATCGTGATCTGTTTCAGGTACGTCAAGTTCTTGTTCAAAGAAATCATCCATAACAATGTTATCACCGTCTACTGTGATAAACCTGTCTGTCTCTGATTGTTCAGCACATGCCTTGTGTGCGGCGTCGAAGCCTGTAACTCCGTGTACTCTTTTTGCCCAAGGGACTTTATTTAATAAGTCTGCCCAATGTTCTTCGCAGTTGGGTTCGTCATAACTGATATAGAATATATCAAGTTCGGTAACATCAATTTTTGCCATGTGCGTGTCCTGTGTTTTGCTATGCACATATTTATCTTATTTAATACTGTAGTTCTCGAAAATCTTGTGAGTGTACACACTGTAGGACTCAGGTAGTGTATTTTTATGCTCTACTTTTACTGTATTGCTGTTTGCAAACAGTTCTGCATTAACAACAACACGTTCTATTAATATATGCGGATCTCTTAAAGGTGTAACATAAAATACTAACTGCTGTTTTACTTTTAGTCCTTTATTTTTAGTGATCTTCCATTCTTTCTTTGTTGTGGAAAACTGTATATCGAAATCTTTTGATATTGATGTTATTTCGGATAAAAAGTCTCTACTTGCTTTAACTTTATCCGATTCAAAAGTTTTTAATTTAATATGACACACATCATGTTCATCTTCTTCTATCATAAACTGTGCTACACTCTTGCCACCTTCTGTGATTTGAACATCTGCTGTTTTGAACATATAAGTTTTACATTCAGGATATAAACCCATATCAGGCACTGTTAGTCCTTTATATACTATGTCGCCTTCGTCATTATATACCATGTGCGTGTGCTCTTGTTGAGCTTTTACTACAGCACTTAAATTGCCATCTAATTCTACTTTTGCTAATGCAAGTCTTTCACCTGGTGTCATTTGTTTACCTCTATTTCCATCTGTTGTATTTTATCTTTTGTCATCCATGCTTTGTCTACATAGTGAAAAGGCTGTGTGATTTGGAAGTTGCCTATCTTAAAGTTATTATATGATTTATAGTATGTCGGAATACTGTCTGTCCAATTATCTTCTATTTCGCTAGTGGGAATATTTTGTATAAAACTTTTCATATGCACAAACGTAGGCAAGTCTGTGATATGATCCATTGTGCATTCGTCTTCTATACCTAGTAATTGTATTGCTAAACTAAATGCCACATCGGCACTTAACCAGTCAGGTTTTCCTTTAGGCATATATTTAAAATAAAACCTTTCCCAATTTTCAAAGATAATTTGTATCATTTTAAACAGTTCACTTGCTAAGTCGCTTTTCTTAAAATAAAAGAATGCTGTGTACACATTAGGCATCTTATTTCTTTTCATGTCTAATCTATAATGCATATCAACTGCTAATTCGTCTCTGTATGTTTTTACATTTGTACATGCCCAAACATCTCTAGTAGTTAAGTGATCCCACCAATGGCTTACATCAAACGGAAATATCATATCTGTATCTAGTATCACAGTCTCTTCATAAGGAGACATATAATAGTATTTCCATTTATTATTAATTTTCCATTGTGCATCTGCGGCATGATCTTCCCATGGTATATCGATAATATAGTCAAACACACGTTTGTGTTTAGGCTGTATCAATGCTTTAGTCTTGGCATCTACACACACCGTAAGACTGCTTATAGTGCCCTGTGTTAGTTTTAAATTTAATGCGAGTGCATACGCTTGTTCTAGATAATCAACCGTGTCGTTGTTTTGTGCTATTACTATGTAGCCCTTACTCATTTGAGTTTCTTCTGTATCCATTTTATAGCCGCATATATTGTTAAACCATATACTGCAAATATTGTAAGTGGTACTGCCATATTAAGTATAACATCTATATCCAAGAACAACAAGTCCTTAGTAAAGTCGATGATTGCTTCTGCATCACCTTGTGCTGGCTGTACTGTTTCTGTTGCATAATCGTACTCCATTCCAGCATCCATCATCATTGTGTTTAGTGCATCTTCTGTCAAACACTTGTAATATTGATCCGGGCAATCTCCGACACCGCCATATCCTGTGCCAACTGGACTACCAAATATATCTGTACCTCCGGCTTCTAATTCTGCCTGTGTTTCGCCATTGACACCAATCGGTACTGTGTTATATGCATCGTCGCCAACGGTGTGTCCGTGAAATGTTAAATCTTCATCATTCATCTAATTTCCTCCATGACTCTTTAAACATGCAGAATCTTCTGTTGCCGTCTTTTGTTTCGTAAACAAACTGCATTGATAAGAGTTGTACTACTTTGCCTTCGAACTTACCATTCAAAGTGCAAGTGTGTTCTATATTGTCTCCTAAGTTAGGTGTCTTTGTTGCCATTATACTGTCTCCATCATTCTGTCAACTAGTGGATGTATGCCTTCTTCATAATTAAATGTGTGGTAACGCAAATAATTTTTAGAATGCTCAAAAAACTTCCTCTGATTAAATTCCAACTTTTGCTGTACAGAATCACTGTAAAATAATTTGTGCAATTCCTCTGTAGGAGTTTTTATTATTTTACTTATTTGTTCTTCTACTTTACTTAGTCTTTCTTCTGCATCTAGTATGTTATCGTATGATTCGTCAAAGAATTCAGGAAAACTTTTAAACCCTAATCTCTTCCATGTTTTCAAACTGCCTGGCAGTCCACAAATCAGCATTGGTAATTTAAACAATGCAGACTTTAATGTTTTTTCTGTAATATATGCATACGTTATATCGTCTGTGTGTAATCTTGCAGAGTACGGACTATGTTCGTAATCAAATACTTCCTTGTGGTCAAAAAATGTTTCAGTGCTAATATAAGTGTATGCAGAATTCATCAACTCATGCTCCGGTCTGTCCTGTAACTCAGATTGAGTAATTTTGTTAGAAAATGGTGCATCGCTTATGCCCCTCTCCCAATATGTGTATTTGCATTTATCCTTATGTTTCTCACACAAATTAACAACGGCAGTTCTGTGATGTTTTACAATATTATTAAGTGTTAATACATGATATTGCTTTTTATTATCAGTTTGTTCGTAAACAGTATCACGAGCTAAGTTGTTGTAAATCATTCTAGGAAAGTATATAGAATAATAGTTTATTGTTGCTTTAGGTAATGCTTGTCTATATAAATCAACTACATCATAATTTACTAAATCCATAATAATATTTTCTTGCTTTACTTTCTTTGTAGCATTTATGAACCATTCTATTCTTTTTTGCTCGTTGCCCCCATATAAATCGTAGCCGTTTGAAAAACGCCATTTTAGATTATCGAAGCCAGGTGTACTCACATACTGATCTATTATTGCTTCTAGTTCGTCGCAATCAATGGCGGTCCATGGATACACTCTAAAGCCTAAATCAACTATGTACGTTACTGTATTTCTTCTTGCATTTGCTTCCATCATTTGCTTTAATGTAAATGATTTAACTAGACGTAACTTTATATCGTACCCATATTCTTTTAATTTAGTAAGCACGTGGTGGTCATAATTGTGTGTACAAATTTTATTATTGAACTCTCCTATATAGAACATGCCCCTATCTTGCATCTGTGGTTCGGGCGTAAAATAATGTACAAGTTTTTCAATCACTTCACTTTCCATTCCATATTTTCTTCTAAAGCATACTGTACGCCATGTATGTAATCTCGGTCTTCTTCGCTAAGAACCTCCCATGCAAACGTTACCTTGTCTAGTAAGTCGTGTACTTTTTGCGGATCTGCAAGATGTTCATTTGCTTCCATGATACGTTGTATCTCATCCATTCTGCTGTTTAGTTTATCTCTTAGTTTAGACATACTGTAATAACTCCTTGCTTATTCTGTTTATTGCCCACTTATTCATTACATGGATATCCAGACCCCGCCACTTACATAACATAAAGTCGCCTAAACTTTTTGGTTTCTCAAGATAAAAAATAAGTTCGTTTAGTGCCGGAGCACTGTGAACATCATCTGTATCAAAAGTTTTATATAAGTGCGGGACTGGAAGCTGTGGAATACCTTTGTCTACAAAGCCACCTAGCATGTGTGCCGCTACACTAAAACTGTAGTCATTGCGGTATAGTTGCCCGGGCCATTTGTATACATCTTGGTAAAATTCTCTGTTGTCTCTGACATGCTTAACTGTCTCAAACATTTGTTCTGCAAATTCTGTTTTACGAAAATACACCACAGTTGCCCAATACATTGTTATGCCTGTTGGACTTAAACGTCTTAGTGTATCGTCATTACGTTCGGTCATTATATCTTCGTATGACCAGTTCATCATAAACTCGTTGTCGTGTCCCCAACAACTGTTTAAGGTATCGCTTAATATTAAATAATCAGCGTCTATTAGTATAGTTTCGTCATAAGGTGATATATTGTATGCGTCACATCTATCAACGTTGTAGAAGGGCAATGGCTTGCTTGTATGACTGGTATCTTTGTATAGTCTGGTATTAGAACGTTTAAAGTTTTTATCTTTTTCTGTAATTACAATATTTGATACTGCATCATGTACAAAGTCTTTACCTAGTTTTTCTGTTGTATAATCGTAACTGTGTTGATTTGTTACAACTGTGATGTCGTGTATGTCGCAATTTTTTTTGATTAGATATGCGTTTACTACTGCAAGTTTAAGATAGTCTATTTCCTCATTGTTATGAGCAAACATTAAAAAGCCTTTAGTCATCTAAATCTAAATCTATCAACTTATGTACTTTTCTACTTTTCCTTAACTTAGTATATTCTGCGTGATATTCGTTAGTTGCTTCAAAGTACCTTGATAAAATTTCCTCTAAAAACTCGTCTAAATCTTCGACTTGAATTGGATTGTTATAAACATCCAGCAGTACTGCATTGTCATATCCTTTGTCCATTAATAATTTAACAAACGATATAAGTTCTTGTGATATTTCAAACGTACCTCCATTAAGACTGTAACTTAATAGTGTTTGAACTTTTGCCTTCAAGGCATTGTGTTGTACATTAAGAGTTGTTCTGTAGTTCGCGAACTCTAATGCTTTAGTTAGTTTAGACGACATAGTGATATTTATCAGTCAAAAAAAAGCCAGTTACGATGAACTGGCTTTTTAATTTGTTTAAATTTTATAAACCGTTTGTGTTACTAAAACTTGGTGCGGCAATAACAACACCGTTATTTGCACGTTTAGTTTGGATAGTACTTGATATTGTACCGTCTACACTGTCAACGTAACCTACACTGTCATCACTGTTACCGTCGATGCCATCAGCACCAATGCCATCGCCTAGTGCGTGGTCATCTCTCATTGTAATTGTGAATGTTAAAACAGTTGGGTTAGTTGTTGAATTTACTTTCCCTTCTATTCTATAGTAGTTACTTGCATAAGCACCTGAACCATACTTGATGTAAAGTTGTTGGTTACTTGTGGACAATTCATAAAAACCTTTACCTGCACTTGTTCCTGTTGAACCTGAACTACTTAGATTGTTTAAATCAAATGTTAATGTTCCCATTGCACTTAATAGTGATGTCCAGTTTGCATTCTGTGATCCAATTGTTCCTGCGGCACTACCTGATGTACCACCACTTCTTGCACCTGTGAATAATACTTTGCCACCTGCATTAAAGAATGCTCTACAATGTGCTTCACTAGTAAAAGTTAATGTAAATATTTGATCAATAGCTGGTGTGGCTGAACTACCCCATCCAGTTGTTCTTGAACTTGAACCTGCGGAATCTGTTGTTAAACTTCCACTAGGAACATTTAATCTACCATCAAAAACATCTTTAACATCATCCATTAAGTTAGACCAGTCACTTGCAGTCAACGAAGAGCCTGCAGTTTTATCTGAAGCTGAACTTGAATTTAGTGAATGACCTACGAATGTTGCTAGTGCTTGAATCTCATCCTGTAAGTTCTTATAACCTGTTGTACCATCAACTGCCTGGATCGAAGATCCTGAAGTAGCATTCAAACTACCTGTTGATTGATTGTAACCCCATGTGTTACTGGCAGTATAAGTGCCAAGTGTGATGTCATTAGGTGTGCCTAACTGTCTATAGACGTTAGCAACCATATTATTGAAATCAGCAGTACCAATTGTGTCACCCGCTACGACCTGAGTCATATTAGTTCCACCTGTTACTGTTAGTGTTGAGCCGCTTGGCATAATCTTCTCCTACGAAATTTATTAATACTATTTACCTTATTTAACTCCGATGACCGCTTCTATAGTTCCTTCATCGCCGTTATCTTTATCTTCTAGCGATCTTCCAATAACTGCTTGTACAGGAGTCTCTTCGTCTACTGCCCATGCTAGTCCTGGAACATCACTTGATGTTAATCTTTGTCCTTTCTTAACCTTGCCAATTACTTTAACTGGAACTCGTCCTGCTAATGCTACTGGAATACCGTCTGCTTCACTGTTCATTAAGTATGCTGGATTAGTAGATACTACACCAAATACATCTGTGTCTGCATGTTCAGTTGTCATTGTTACTTCAGCTTCGCCGCCTATTTTAACAACTGTGCCCGCTTCATAATCTGCATCAGCTGAATATATCTCAGCCAAATCCGCAAACTGTGCCGAGGTTGCTTCACCGTCAAATGTTGTTGCTGTTACTGTTCCACTAAACGTACCATTTGTAGCGCCTGTAATTGAACCACCGTTAATACTAAGTGCTCCATCAGTAACTGTACTTGCTTGAACTGTACCAGCAAATGTTCCTGTGGTACCGTTGATTGTAGTTATGTTACCTTGTGCAATTGTGGCTGTACCTGTTAAATTTGCAGTTACACCGTCAAATACTGAACTATGAACTTCGCCAAACTTTGTACCTGAACTACCCAATGTTGCTGAGTTATCAGCCGCCAATGTTGCGCCATCTAATGTTTTGTTACTCATTGTGGCTGTACCAGTTGTTGTTAAAACTGCATCGCCACTAACATCTACTACAATAGCACCTGTTGTTGGATTTCTTAAGTCTCCGTAGAAACCTAAGTTATTAGTCCATACATTGCCTTCATTGACAACTACGTTAGAAGCCCAAACTTCATCAATTGGTGCTGTGTTAGAACCAAAAGTTTCTACGTTTAAACCACTAATGCCACCGCCGTTTGCAAGTGTAATGTTAGATACATAAATGTTATCAACCGGAGCATCACTTTCACCAATGTCTAAAACAACACTAGTTGATCCACCTGTTTTTGCTTTCTTAATGTACTGTGAAGTACCTGATGCTGGGTCACCGATAAAGATTGTATCAACGTGTAGTTCACTGAATCTTGAACCAGCTGTACCCAACGTTTCGTTATCTGTTGTTGTAGGCACATAACTCTTGCCTTCATGTATGATTGCATTTGCGTCTATTTCGCCTGCACCTGTTAAAATAGCATTTGATCTATCAGCCTGTGTTGCCACGTTTGCTAAAGCAATAGCCGTTGATGCATATTTGTTTCTAAGGTTCATACCTGGTTTGATAGTATCGCCGATACCATCTGAATCTGTCATTTGTGAATACAAGTTTGTATCAGCTAAACCTTCAATCTTCCATGATGTGTTAGCCTGTACAGTAAATGCGGCATGGTCACTGAATATAGCCATGATACTCTCACCACCGCTAAAGCCTGCTAATCCATTGTTACCATCATTCACATACATAAGTGCCATAACTGAATGGAAAATTCCATCCTCGCCTGGTACATACATATTTCTAAGTCTTGTACCATAAGCACTTGGACTACCTACGTTAGATGTTCCACTGTATTCGTTTGACACTTTACCTGCATACGAAGAATCTACAAAAGTAGTTCCGTTATGCACTTTTAATTTGTCATCTACTGTATCAAAGTAAGCAGTACCTGAATCTACACCGCCGCTTGGTGCCGCCGCACTTACTGTGATACTCATTCTTTGCCAACCAGATCCGTCATAAACTCTCATCACGTCTTCTGTCTTATCATACCAAATCTGACCTTCTAAAGGAATATCAGGAGTTGGTGCTGATGTACTGGCAAAGTTTTCTAAATGTCTTATAGAGTTTTGAACAAAATATTGTCCATATCCCGATACATTTCTACCGACCAGTGCAACGCTGAAAGAAGAGTTAACCTGACTAGCGGCTACGTTGATGGTCTTCGAACCATCTGTATTTTGTACTGAATAAGTCATTTGTTTTTATCCTCTATATTAATTTAACTGTACTCTGACAGTATATATTATTTCAATTGTTCTGTTTGCACTTTTTTGAACTGGGTGAAATATTACATGTGTTAACAACTTACTATCCGCTGGATCTGTTGCATAACTTAGTAAACCTAGTTCGTCAAAAACATAAGTTCCTTCGTTAGTAGTGCTACTATCGAAGTCGTCCTGTCCCGCAGGTTGGTTATAACCTAACGTACAAGTAATTTTTAAATCTGTAAAACTAGTGCCTGTGATTATTTCTATCTTGTCTGAACTAGTATTATTACTTACAACTTTCTCATAAGTTCTACTGTACAGAGTGGCACTATTTTCAAATGATTCACTTACTCTTGGTGCTTTGTAAATTACTTTACCTGCAGAGTCAACTGATGTTGCTCCGTTACCAAAAGCCATAAAGTGAATGTATGCACCTGACTGGTTAGTAAGTGCATTTGCAATCATGTTAGCCATATTACCGTAGTGGATGGCGTTTCTCTTATTGATAAGTTCCTCGCCTGTATCTACATCTCTAATCAGGATATGTCCTGACATCTTGATACCTGCTTGTTCGTCTATCGGCTTGTCATTTTTCATGTCAATCTCGGCTTTATCATTGCTGTTGTTCATATTCTTATTTATCACTTTTCATTATATATTGTTTTAATTCCTACTCAAAATTGTGTAAAAAGTCAATTATACTTACATTTGATTTAAGTACAGTACCTTTATCAGTAAGACTGCCTGCTTCTTTCTTCTCTTTATCACCTGAATCCCAACCATTAACTTCATCTATGTCAAAGGACGGTAGTGTATAATTCTCTACATCGTTCGAAGTAGGCTTAAACGACCCTGCATCATCCCACGAACTATCAAAACCGTATGTAATATTACCTGAATCACCGTCATACGTTACGTTTGCATAGTTTACATTAGCATTAGTTACTGTTAGGCTACCATTGCCATCCCAATCATCATCAAACGGTATAGTGTCGTCAAATATTTCAACTGGCTTAATCCATGTAAAGTCTTCTGGATCTCTAACTAATAAGCCATTTGCATCACGCAATCTAATGTTCTCAGTTTCTTCACCGTTATAAACATGTGCGCCTGCAGGAATATTTGTATTAGGAGTTGTACCTTTAGTTCCTCTGATAATACCTGTAATAGTATTAGTGAGTGAGTTTACTTGTTCATACTCTATTCTTTCACCGTTAATCCAAATAACTGCTCTGTCTTGCTTAGTAGCTCTTGGTAACTTACTAACATCAGCAAATGTAATTTCATTATCCCAAATTTCTAATGCTGTTGTTACTGTTGTTAACGGTGTAACATTACGTCTGTAATATTCTGTCTGTCCAAATATGTCCATGAATATCATAAATCGTACATCTGTACTGTCTTGACTAATTTGAACATTTCCTTTTGTTGTAACATCCATTACTAGTGTTTCTAGTGGCTGTACAACTACAAGTTCTTCTGGTCTATCTGGGCCATACTGTGATTTCAAGAATGTTACGGAATCAAATCCATATACTGTTTGATCGTCAACTCTGTAATTAACATTACCTTGTGTATCTTCGTTAAATACGCCTATGAAGTTATTAACTTCTACTTCTCTATCAAACAATCCATCGTCCCAACCAAATGTATCAAATCCTCTAGTATCAGTATAGTGTGTTGTAGGATGCGTTCCAGGTACAACATCAGTAAATATATTTCCGTCTAATTCCTCACCTTGGAATGTTGCATGTACTTTACTCTTCACTAAGTTTAGTGCTGTTGTTAAATTACCACTGTTAACCATATCAGTTACTAAACTAATATTTGTAGTTATAGCAGTATTTGAACCTGCGCCTACACCATATGCTAAATCAAATGCATTAGTTACTTCTGTACGGACTGCTGAATTAAACTTCCATAAACGTTCAGGTGCTGTCCACTGTAGCGAAGTATTTGATATTGAATTATTGGAAGCAGTTTCTACTGCAACAATATTTTTAGCAATAGAAACATTCATAGTTTCTAGAGTTGGATCAAAGCCGTCTATATATTTAACTTCTATCTTGTCACCGTTGTCTGGTAGCCCAATTGCATTATTTACATTTGCATCATTACTGAACGATATAAATGAGTTACCAACATCAACAGCATAGTTAGTAACAGTTGCATTACCACTTGTTGAAGTTTTATCAACCTTCTTGCCATTTACAAATATCTGTAGTCTATCAGAATCTTCTACTGCAAAGTTTAAGTTAAACACCGACGTTGTTCCGTCTGCAATAATAGTTTGTACTGCACCGCCTGTAGTATTTTCATAGAACGCACCTTTAACTCTGTCAAACACAATCGTTTGATCCATGCTTCTTATCTTAGAAGGTGTAGTGCTAAATCCAGTATAGTCCTTGTCAGTGTTAAGCAATACTAAATCATCTGCATTATTTGAATCTAATATTCTAACAGACTTAGTGTCTTCATCGTAGAACGGAGGTCTATCAAAGTCTGATGTACTGCCAGACATTATTTCAACTGGTGCTTTTTTAATATCACTGTAGTTTCTAATTTTACTACTGTATGGTTTTACTTCATTAAAGTATTCAACTGCTTTATCAAAGTTATCAATCTTAAACCCTTTAAACGGTATTAAGTCTGTTTCTTCTTTAACAATTTTCAAGTAAGTTGTCTTAAATGCGTAATCTAATTCGCCTTGTTCTGCGTATGCATACTTTAACATTTCAAAGAAGAACCTGTTCCAATGTACTGAGTATGTATTAACAAACACATGTTTATAAAGCACATCTAATATTTCTCTAACTTCTTTACCTAATGTAAGACTTTGTCCTGAACTGTATACACTTTTAACCCAACGTACCGTTTCATTTTCCATTGCAATTAATTTAAAGGTATCAGTTTTCTTAGTGTATTCGTAAAGTGTATAACTTACAGAATCATTCTTCTGAACTTGTATAATACTCTTGTCTAGTACATTTTGTAATAAACCGAATTGTTTTGTATCAGTAACTTTTCTAAGCGGCTTATATGTATTATCATAATATATTACAGCATTATTAGTTTTGTCTGTTCTTAGTTGCTCGTACCAGTTTACTCTTTCTATATAAGAGTAGTCTGTTGGCAAGTTGTCTCTCCAATTTAGGAATGTTGATTCCATTTGTATTTGCTTGAATATATCATTTAGAATAACAAACATTTGCTTTCTTGCTTTCTTAATGTCTTTGAACATTGTTTGTCTAGGTCTAAACTTAGAACCGTATCTTTCGGAAACACTAAGTCCGGAGCCAGGTACTGCTTGATCTAATGCATTAAACCCTGCTAAACTGTCAATCAATTTAACACTTAAATTGTCTGGTATAGTTCCGTCTCTGTCGCCTTCACCCGCTAATGACCAACTGCTATGCTTTTGTGCATTTTCAGTATCCTTACGTTTAAAGTTTACACTTAATATACTGTCGTCTGTTCTAATTAAGGAGCCCATAGTATTAACAACCATTCCGTCAGGTGATATAATACCTGTATATGGAACTCTTTCTGAATCTAAATCCTGAAGTAGTCTAGTTATTTCAGCAACACTTCTTTCTTTTTGGAAGTTCACTCTAGATGCATCAGAAATAACTGTTAAGTCTGTTTGCCAGAAGTAGTAGAACGTTTGCGGTTTTCCGTTTGCATTTGGATGTACTTCCGTTATATAGTCACTGGTTGTTGTAGGTGCAGTTAAACTTTCGACCCACTCATAAATTACTACTTTACTACCTGGGAACATCTCTCCCCAATTTTGTGAGCGTTCGTAATTGTTATAGCCCAATGAACCATATGCACCTGCGCCTTGCTCATACCATGTATAACGCAATGATGATGTGTCCCACCATCTCAGACCTACATCTTTTTTGCCGTATTTTACTTTACGAGGATCGTATACAACAGGATCTCTTTCTGTCTTAAAGTCAATTTCTTTACCAATAAATCCAGGTAGTATACCTTTAAACGGATCGTATAAGTCTACATCAAATTCTTTTTCAGCACTTACTTCATCGTATGTGAATACGTCTCTGATAAATTTAGTATCTACTAATTTCTCTTGCTGTCTTATTACAGTATTATTTTCTAAGTATGCCCACTTACCTGTGTTTTGATAATCGTCAATCCATACGTTACTTAAATTTGAAACATCAACTTTAATGGCTCCGTTTGCATGTAAGTCATTACCAATACGTTGACTTTGTAATGCATAAGCATTAACATGCATTGCATTAACATCTGTTGCAGTAATATTGATAGGCGAAGCACCATCTAATCTTCTTAATTCATATTTGTATAACTCGCCGGATGCCACTAAGTCGCCTATAGCACTGTTAATGCCAAATGGGTTTGTGCTCTTGAACCTAATACTCTTATTCGCATCAGGGCCTGTTCCTGAAGCAATTGCATTACCATTTATGTCGAGTCCGTCTCCGTTAGGGCCACCTGTCTTGTCTCTATTTCCGGACCATGCAGGACCACCTGCAACAACGTCAATGATTGGCGGTACCTCTGGTATATATGCTCCTTCGGCTATGTTCATGTCATCTAGCATACCAGGGAAACTGCCTTTGATATCAAAACCGTCACCCTCTTCAGTGGTTATTATAATACCCGGAATACCGTTACCATCATCTAATGAAGCACTAAAGTATGGAAAGCCATTTGGATCTCTAGTACTGTGATCATTGATATAATCTACTAAGCCTTGTTCGTAATCCTTGCCTGTTTGTTCGCCTTCTTCTAATCCCATGTCTTGGATTGCTGTGCCTTTTTGTGTGCAATCGCCTATTAATCTTCCTGTTAAGAATACTCTTCCGCCAAGTCCTTGGTTACGGCTAGTTGGTGGAACTGTTCCAGGTGCCGCCGGGGAAAAACTTACGCCGCCACTAGCAACAGCCTTATCTGAATTATCTTTTTGAACATGGTATTCTAACGGAACACCACTGTTAAGGTCACCTGGGAATGTTTGGTATAGTCCTCTGTTTAGTATTTTTAAATCTTCAATAGCGCCGTCATCATCTACTTTTGTAACTTCAAATACTGCTACTTCTTCAGCAGAAGAAGGTGCATCGGAATTAAAAATTACTGTGCCTTCGGCTTGTCTGCCCTTACCAATAATAGTCACAGTCGGAGGATTATTATATATATAACCTTGACCAAACAATCCTGTACCGTCGTTATTTCCTGTAGGGATAGCTGGTAGACCATCGTAAGTAGTAACGCCGTCAGTCCATCTAACTCCAATTAGAGCACCGGATACTGGATCAACTTTAATATCACGTTCGTCAAATTTAAATCCATAACCACTCTGCCCAACGCCGCCGACAATAACTCTTGTACTGCCATCATTCTCATATTCGCCTGTTGCTGGGTTCATTTTTCCGTATCCAAAACCGCCTCCATTAAAACTTATTCCGTATATACCAAGTCCTTCGCCTCCACTAAATGCTGGATTACTTTGCTGACTTACTGCTATGCCACCTACAGCTCTTAGAATATCTCCGCGGACGTAGCCTGAGCCATTAAATCCTTGCGTTATAGTGGAAGGAGATTTTCGGATCAGACGTTGTTTTGCTGTTATAGTATTTGTAATATAATCAGTGCCTGATGCTGTTGTTGAAACCGAACCAACTTTTACGTCAGCCGTGTTAGCATCTGAATCTGTATCAGCTGATATATCTGTACTTACATTTGTTGTGCTTGTTCTAGTGCCTGCAAGTGTTGTTGACTCACTATAGGCGTAATTCTTTTTATTATTAACAGTATAGTCTAATACTTCTTTTAATTCTCCGCCCTTACAACCATTTCTTAAAACTATTGGGTCTGGACTGTTGTCTCTAAACCTTACTTCAACACAGCGACCGCCGTAACCGTCATCTATCTCTGTTACGTTGACTTGTCCACCAAGTGATGATTGCTGAACCGCCGCTCTCATACTTGCCGTATCTGTTACACCATTTAATGTTATTTGTGTGTTATTAATCCAAAACGAGTCACCTGCTCTCACACTATATATAGAATGCCCTGTAGCAACACCATTCGGACCATTACTACCTGGGTCTATCCATTCATTAGTTGCACAGAACTTAACTTTCTTACCCATACAGTATTCGTCCATCGGTATACTTAATGCCGCCTGTGACGATCCTGCAATAAGAGGTCCGTACATTCCTGTACTATTTTTCTTTAATAGTGAAATTGTCATTACACGTGGCTTAGGCTTTTGAGGATTACTATGCGGATTAAACGCACTGTTATCAGGTATCGGTGATTTTGTGTTTGGCACAAACGAACCATCTGCCGCCGCAAATGACGGTCTGCCACTTAGTGGACCTGTAGGCTGATTTCCTGTATTATTAAAGTTAGTTGCACTTGCTGTTATACTACCTTTAAAAAATGATTCCTGGTTATCAAAACGTTTAACTGTGGTAGTTTGTCCTGCACTTCGAACATTAGGCTTAGTACCTAATCCCGGGCCATTACCTACCATGTTGAGATGGAAACCTACAAGTGGTAGTGTCAGTCCTTTAATTTGTGCAAGTGCTACTGGATTTACTGCTGTGTTCTGCCCAGTCTGATTAACCTTATGTGTAGTACTACCAGTTTTGGCACTATTTACTGTATTATACTGTACTGATGTACAGCCCTGGGTATTTGTGTTGCTATTTTTTCTTTGATTAGTATTACCGCTAGAGGTACTGCCACCGCCTTGAGTAGATGCTCCGCCAGATGGCCCAACACTAGATATATCACCGTAGCCTTTGGAACCATTTGATGCTTCGAAGTACCAAGGATTTTGTCCTCTGTCTATTAAGAATCTATCTGCGGCCCAAAGGAATATAGAAGAACCTGACCCACCTACAGCTCTTTTAGTTATAACTGTTATCCATCTTCCGTTACCGGGTCTGTAGTTAAAGAAGCATTTACCCACATTCTTTCTACCACCACCGCTTGTGACGCCGCCCATATCAGCTGAACCAGTATGGCCTTCACCGCCACTTAGGTTTGTTTTTATATCGTCAAATCTATTTCTTTCTGCTGTTGTCAGTGTAGTACAGTTTGGGTTGGTAGATGTTGATGCAACAAGTCTTTGTTTGTTACCTTTAGTAGTACCTTGGTACACATCCATTCTATCAGCCGCGCCGTACATGTTAAAGAATATGTTTAATGTTTTGTTAATACTAGTATCTGCCGCTAAGTGGAAACTTGTGGTTTCAGTTGTAGGACCATTTAAATGATACAAGTAGTAATCTACTTCTTCGAAATCAGGCACTGGACTTACCGAAGTATCGTCAATCACAACACTCGCTGTTCCTATAGAAGCACTACCTGTTAATCCTACAGTTGCTCCGTTAGAGTCTGTTCCAGCTGGTGTTAGTGTTAATGTTTCTGCACCTTCTGTTGTAACATCTTGTTTTGTCATTACTTCTGTTACACCACGCCACTGGTTACCTTGAATGTAAACCATGTTAAATGTTAGTGTCATTGAGTTAGATAAATCGCCGCCACTATCAAAGTCAGAACGTTGTACGCCTGTCATTGTGGCTGTTAGAGATGCATTTGGTGATAAATTTTTACCTTCTACTATAAACTGTATTCTCTCACCGTTTTCACTTACTTTAGTTTTATCTGCACTTATAAGTGTATATGTTGGTACTGGATCTAGACTTGTATCTCCTACTGCAACAGTATCAGCCGGTCTTCCAGTATTACTGTTTTTGTTTGTTGTTGCTCGTAGTTGGAATCTTAATGTTTCTTGTCCTTCTGTTGTACTATCATTAACAAATGTTACTGTTTTTGTTGCAGTACCTTTACCGTTCCCATCTACACTGAATGTCATAGTAAATGGAGTTACTAATCCACCTGATATATCTCGCGATGATGTGTTTGCTAGATTCACAGAACCAGTTGCATCAACTTCAACGGTTTCACCTGCTACAACGTTATCAGCAGTTACAGTAAATGTTGCAGATGTACCTTCATTAGCAACGTCTTTATCCCATGTAGCTTTAAAGGCGTCTGCATAAGGGCTGTAGCAACTTTGAATACCTTCTACATATCGTGTATCTACTGGTTTTTCACATTTACCTAAATGAGGTTTATTAGCTGACTTACACTTCCATACTTGCTTTTGTTTGCCTGTCGGATTCTTGCCATTTGCATCTAGCCAACATTCTTTGCTTTGCAGTTCATATTCATGTGTATGTGATATTAAATCTGCACAATCTACATCTGCATGTTGAATTCTAAGACTCGCTTTTTCTTCAACCTTTTCGCCTAACGCCACGTCATTAAACAATGCAATTTTACCTGTCAATGGAGTACTAGGTGAACCAGTTTGTGTTTTTTCTGAGCCCCATTTTTTACCGTAATTGGCGTACTGATCTCCTAATGCACCCATTGATCCTTTTTGAGTTCTTGTTGCTGATGTTACCCATATTGTACCATCGTCACCCTCAATTGTTCCGTCGCCCTTCATTGTATATGTTACGCCGTCTCGTGTCCAAGATGTTCCTACGTCTACCGACTCCCATGCACCTGTACCGTAATTATATACGGATTGCTGAGTGCCCCACTTACTGCCACCGTCACCGTAAGTAATGCTGTCGTTTGTAAGTTGTCCACCGCCTAACGAATATCCCATTTGTTTATTGTTTAAGTAATTCTGTGCTTGTGGTTGTACCATTGCTTGTTGGTGAGGCAATATATTATCTACAAGATTTGTTAGCCCTTTTAACAATGCCGAATTTGCAATTTCTTGTGGTGTTAGTTTAGGTTCTTTGTCTGTAGTTACGCCACATTGCCCGCGGACTGTGTTAATAACATCAGCCTGATCAGTAAATTGATTTTGTGGTTTACCGGCTTTTGCTGGCTCAGGCGGTGGAGCACTAGGTCCTGCTTTTGCTGTTACAGGCGGTGTAGCTTTTGCTGTACTTGTTTTCTTTGTTCCGACTGGCAATGGTGCCGCCTTTGCACCAGGTCGTGCACCAGGTTTGCCACCTGCCGCTTGGTATGCCGCTACTGCTTTTCTTATGTTCATATAATCAATTCGAATACCCATGGAGCCTTTCTTAACTACTGAACCAGCTTTGCTGTACATAGTATCTCTGATGTCATTGGCATATTGTTCTACACTGTGCCACGGGTAAACACCCTTAACAACATCTGCCCCATTCATTTTAATATCACCTAAATGGTCTGCAACCAAGAACGGAATAAAGCCGTCTTTACCTGTTAATTTTCCAGCATCTTCTCCCCACATAAGATATCCGAATTTAGAACTATATGTTTCGCCGCCTATTTCGTATGGGTGTGCAAATCCAGGGTAGTCAACAACTATTGTATTTGCTGTTGGAATATCAACTACTGTGAATGTATTATTATAATAATCAGGTTCAAACGCATTTACTGTTATTTCTTTTCCTATTAACTTGTCTGTTCCGTCTATTGCAAATGAGTGGTCTTCTCTAGTTGTAATAACTGTGTTTGCACTCATAAATGTTGCTTCTTCATACATTGTCATTGTAGTTTGTATTATGTCACCTGCACTCAATGTAACTGCATTTGTTAATGTAATATCTGTTTCGTTGTCGGATACAGCCTCAACTTTTGTATTTGCTGGAACACCTGTGCCACTAACATTCATTCCAATAACTAGTCTATTAGTAGTACCTACTACGCTTACAGTTGTGTTTGCTGTAACACCAGTTGCCACAGTAAATTCATCTTCTATAGGTGCTAACATTGTATCTAGTACAACAAAACTATTTGTTGTAGAGTCGACCTTTCTTATTTGTTGTATAATAAGTTCAGGCGACAGTTTATTAATTTTCACATAATCTAAATTTTCGAGTGTAGATAGATCTGCATCTGTTGTAATTTTTGTTGCTTCGTTGATTGTGAACGATAAGTTTGTTTCGTCTAAGTTACCACCTGTGTAAGTATCAGGTTCAATATCGAACACAACAAGGTCTACCATCTCTGCAGGAATACCTGGAACTATTTCGCGAATTGCTCTTGCAAATTCTATTGTGTCGTTTGATGACAATGTTACTGTGTTCTTAACTGTAACATTAGCAACTTGACCATCGCCTTTATGCCTAAACTTCAACGTATCGTTATTATTAATTACTCTGCCATCAGCTAGAGTAATATCGTAATAATCAAATTGTGTTTCGTCCCATAAAATATTATACGGTTCGCCTTCTGGTGTTATACCCACCGTTGTAACTGATGTAATGCCCTGTGACAACGTTATGTCTCTTCCTGATATACTTGCTACTGTTACTGTGTCCTCTTCGGCATCTATTACACCTGTTAGTGTAATAAAGTCGCCTACACGGATATTTGATGTACTCGATAATGTAAGTGTATTAGTTGTTGCGTTAGCACTTTTAATTAACTTTGCAGGTTCAGAACCTTCGTTATCAAGATCGAAATTAACACTTAGAACCTCTACTGGTTCCTCTATACTTTCATGGAACAAATACATTCCCGGTTCAATAATTGCAGGTGTTGTTACATCTACTATTGTGCCGCTTGTAACACTACTCTCAACAGTGCCTTGTACAGGAACAGATGTGTTTCCTAATTTACCTACACTGTCTGCTATCAAATCTTTATTAAGAACTTTCTCTGCTCTAATATTCTTTGGAGCAAAACTGGCATCTGCTAATTCAGTACTCGAAGAATCTTTGAATCTAACTGTTATGCCGTCAACTAATGAGTCTGATATTTCTTCGTAACTATGGCCCATAGTTGAAATGCTGTTTGGAACTGCTGTAATCTTTAGTGTTGTTTTTGCTAATGAAACATTTGCACTATCTGTGATTACATTCAATGATGAATTAGTGCCATATAGTCTAGAGCCAACTGTAAATGTGTCGTCGGTAGTTGCTTTAACTGTAAATACTTCGCCTGCACTACCACCCATATTATCAACATCAAACACAATCTCGGTGCCTGTTCTAAACTCATGTTTAGGTGAATACATTTGTACATCATAATCAATACTTGTATTGCCTGTTTTGTTTTTACCAAAGTTTATAAAACTAATGTTTGCTTTAGGCACTGTGTTAGTCATTCCGCCTAATACTGTTGTGTTAGCATATAATTGTACATCGCCAGCACCTGTTAGATTTGCAACTTGGAATATGTTTCCGTTTAAATTTGATCCGCTGTTGTCGTTAAACTTTAAATAATGCCCAATTGCAACTCCAGTTGTGTGACCGTTATTAATTGTAAACGTTAATTGGTTGTTAACAACTCTCATATCAGGAACAGCATCTACACTTCTAAAGATTGTTATGTCTGTTGTTGTAGGGACTGTTGCTCTAGCAAACTGGTATGCATGTTGTAATGCAACTGGTTCAGCACTTATAATATTACCACTTAGTTGTGGTCTAATCTCGAGAATTGAATTAACTGCTGGAATTGTGTATTCGATATTGCCCATCTCAACCGATTGTTCAGCAACTTTTTCTTCGCTTATAAATCTTGTTACAGGATGGTCTACTTCTGCTTGATCTGTTACATATATCGGGTTGCCGTCAAATGATACTAAGTCTTTATACGAGTCCGATATAACGTTGTCGCCTTTAAGTGCTAATACCTGATCAAACCATTTAGTGTGGTCATAGTCTGTGCTTGTATTAGCATTGTCATTGTTGTCTAGTATAATATCTGATAACTTAACGTCTGCCCAAAGGAACGATGTCCCAACAGTGTTGTCGTATTCTACATACGAAATAGTTGCACCAGTGTCTGTAAGTTTATAAACTTCAAATTCTTCATGCTCGCCTTTTGCAAAGTGAACCATGTCGTTTACTTTTGGCAATTTGTATGTTTTAGTAATTTTAGTAACATCAAACAAGTTTTCAAAATCATAAATGTCGAATGCTTGGTACTGTACATTATACTTTGATACATAACCTGAGTTAGGTAAAGGCGCATACTTGCTGTCTACCATGCCTACATAACTAACACTTGATGTCATAGGCCATAAGCCTTTCTCTGCCATGTCAGAAGGTCTTACTGTCAATCTCTGAGGATCATCAACATCAATTAATATTGTTGCATCATCTTTGGAATCTGGATAAATTTCAAATGTTCTTATCTGCGTTAACTTAGCCGCTAATGCATCGTTGGCGAATACTTTAATGTTCATTGATGAACCAGGTAAGTCACCTTGATATGAGTCTTCTAAATCAATTGTGCCACGTTCAATAATTTCTATAGTTGAATTAGGCTGTATGGGTGAACCAGGAATAGCACCACAGTCTAGGAATGTTATAGTAGATTCCCCTGAGGAAACATTACTAGTAATTGTGTATAATGCTTCTTCGCTAGTTTCTGGTAGTTTAATACCATTAATTTCTACATCGACATGAGGATAACTGCCGTTAATAATTTGTAAATTGTCTGCGGCTATTTCATTTGTTGTTGTTATACCGTCACTAACACTTACTGGTGTAAACGTAAAGCTCTGTGAAACGTTACCTGATAATAATGAGTTAGTAACAATTGTTGTTCTGCTACCTTCGTCAAACTCCCAATCATGCGAACCCGCTGAGCCTACAACATTACCTGTTGTAGTTGCACCGTCAACAGAAACAACAATATCACTAAACGTTGTGCTGTTTGCAGTTTCGAAACTGTAACGTTGTCTCGGCTGGTACCGTTTTGCAGGTAAGTTTAATGTGCTTTCTAACGTTGTACCTGAACCTTGCTCTGCTAGTGTAAAGTCACTGCCCTTAATTGTTAAGTAGAATTCTTCAATTCCTGCACCCGCTGTTCTAGTAAACGTTGCTGAAATATTTGCACTAATATCGTTTGTTGAATTAATTGCGTTAGCAACATCTTCTACAGTAGTAACTGAACTTAGATCAATAACAGTGTTTACATTAGAACTAAAATTATCTGTAATTAAAATATTACCAGCTGAAGTTAAATCTGCAACTGTTATATTGCTTGTAGAAACAGCATATGGTTTCAAGAATGTTGTAGTAATATTTGCTGTAAACAACTGTGCCGCAACTACTGTTACACTAGGATTAATAGTATATCCGTATCCTGGTTCATCTACAGTAACATCAGATATTCTTCCATCTGTTCCGATATTAACTGTTGCTTTAGCAGTTGTGCCGCCGCCATATTCAAAACTTCCTGGAATGTCTGCAGGAGGTGGTTCAATTTCTAAGAATGGTCTTTGGTAGAATTTAGTTGTTCTATCCAGTACTTCCACTTCGTTAACTTTACTAACAATGTCTTCTGGGTAAGCAACTTGTATAAGTTGTCTTTCGTTTGTTATTTCACTTTCTGTAATTTTTAAATCTATTGTTTGGTAGTTTTCTATGTCACCGAAGTCGCCCGCTTTAAGAGCCCATTCATCATAAACTGCGACACTACCTGGAACAAGAACTTTGTCGCTGTTAAGTAATACTTCGATACTATTCTTAGTACCTTTACTTCTAATCATGCCAGAATAAAAATCATACTGGTCATCTTGCGTAAGTTCAAATTCTCTTAAATATTTTCTTTCTTCATATCCGTATTGTCTTCTACTTGCTTCGTATAGTTGTTTCTCAACTGGTACATGTCCAATCTCATTATATTTGCCCATGTCGTCGGCAAGTGTATCAAAGTTTGGCTTTAAGCCATTGTCTGTGATAATGTAGCCGTCTGCTGTTAATGTGCCGTTCCAATTAGCAGTACGTTTACCTTTAATTTTTATTCTACGTTGTCTTTGACTTAAAACGTTGTCAAATATTGTATCACCAAATATAGTTTTATTTGATAATACCATTGCATGTTCAATTTCATTTGTGTATAATATTACACCGTAAATCTGTTTGCCTTCAGGTGGATTAATAGTAATCTTATTTGTATCTCTAATAATCTCACACTCGGAAGTTTTTATTGATCTACCTTCTTGATCCAATATGCTGTATTGACTTTGGTCAACATCAATAATTTTACTTACTCTACCAATTGGTGCTGTAAACTTGACTCCAGATGCTAATGGACTTAAACTTAATGTGTTACCTGCGGCCCATTTGCCTATGCTCCAGAACAGGAATTGCCTTCCGCTATATAGCCAGTTGTTAACATCATTAATGTCTCCGTTAAACTCGCCAAAGTCGTAACCCATTGCTTCTTGCTTTCTGCCTAAACTATTTAAGAAGTCAAATACTTCGTCAACAGTATCAAATACTGTGCCATATTCAACTTTCTTAATTGTGCCTGTGCCTGTTAAGTATAATGTTGCTTCGGCGGCACCAGTCATTGGCAATGAAGGTAGTCTCTGCCAAACTGATGTGTCTGTTACAACACTGCCTGCTCCAGCAAACTCTTTTGCTCTATAAAAGTTATAACCGGATTTTACTACTGTGCCTATTTGGTAATTTGTACTGTTGCTATAATTTCCAAATGCAACAGGTTCTCCGCCAACAGCAACTTCTGATTGTGGGCCATTAATATTACTTTCTTCTATTTCAAAGAAACGTTTCACTGAGTTATAGCCGTCTATCTTGTACTTGCCGTCTGTTGTGTAAGTAATTAATACACCAGTAAAATCGTTTGTTGTGCTGTAAGGTCCTACATGCACATCTACTTCAATATCTTCTTGAGGTAATATTAAACTTGAACTGTTACCAGTTGAACTGTAACTATCACTGAACACTGTCATAGTATCTTTGTCTATGTAGCCAGCAAATTTATGACCAAGTTTGCTTATAATTGATCTGTAAGGTTTAACAAATTCTGCTGTTGTGTTAAGACCTTGGAATTTCATAAATGCATGGATGAACTGCGTAAAGCCCACAGTATAAACTGTTTGTTCTGATGCAGTAACTTCGCCATGTATGTCTGCTAATTTAGTTTTAATTCGTCTTTTTGTATCTCTATCTAATAATTGTTTAGAGTTAGCAAGACCTCTAAACGGTTTTCTTGGATCAGAGAACACACTGGCAAACTTACCAGGCTGTGCTAATAATAGCGCCTGCATAACCGCAAATGGATAACCTTCTGAGATTCTCCATGCATTTTCTACAGGAGCATTGTCTCCAAATTTCCAATTTTTATTTGTAAGTTCTGTGTTTACTGAGTATGCTGTACTTAATGTACTTAAAGCAGTAAACGTTGCAAGAGACTGATCCTGGGTAGTAGCAGTACCGTTATTATTTGTACTAACAGTTCTCGGTATTGAAGCAAAACTTGGTCCTGTTGTGTATGGATATGCTGGCTTGCTGTCAGTATCTATAGTTGCAACATAGTAATATGTGCCTCCAGGAAATTCAGGAGTTATGCCGTGACGGCCATTGTATGCATCAAGGTCACCAGTTGAAGAATTGTACTCGTAGTCTTCTACAAACTCTCCGGTAGGCAAGCCACCTATTGTTGACCTCGCTGTTGTTTTTAAACTGTAACTACTTTCTATTCTTTTAATGCTACTCGAAGCATTTGCTCTGTCTGAGTATCCGTACGGTCCGTAAATTGGGAAACCATCAAATGCCCAACCTACTATAGGTGAATGAGCAGTTGTATTCCAGTTGTCCAATCCAACTGCCTGTGGGCTAGGTTGAATATATCCGTAAATGCCGTTATTGTCAGGTGCGCCGCCGGTTGTATCTCTGCTAACTTCATTTCTAAACATGTTGTTGTAAGTAAAGTTAGTGCTATCGCTGTGTGCTATACCTGAGTTAGCATTAGTAATTAATGCACCGTTAGTTGCTAGACCAATTGCAGTGTTGCTAGTTGAAGTTGCGTTTGCATAATTTGTTCCTAAACTACTAGGATCTACTCGTCCTACAAACGATTCTATTGTGTACGAATAAGATTTATCTTCTATTGTGTTAGCATTGTCAGAGGTAGGAAAGTTGCCTACTGGATGATTCATAACATTATGTGTTGTTATGTTCATCACTGTGCCTACTTCCCAAACACTTAAACCGTCAACATCTAAAATTGTATCTGCATCTGCAGATGAAGTACCGCTTGTGGTCGAGGTCCAATTAATCGATTTTGTTGTTGCTGTTGTGCTAATAATATTAGCAGGTGCAATCAACTCGCCACTTGCGTTAACAGGTAGCTCATACGCCAATCCAATACGTCTGTATGGATTATTTTCTTTGTATCTACTGTTAGTTACATTTTCTCTGTTGCCTTGTCTAATAATACCTTGTTCTAAGTCAGCCCATAAATTAACATTAGTTGAACTATAATCTGTGCCGTAAGTTGTTTCCCACCATGTAGGTTTTCTAGTAAATCCTATCATTTCCCAAGGATGTGTATGAGGGCGTTCTGTATCATAGCATGATTCAAATATTCCTCTCCAGTAAGCCGGCTTAGGCGTCCCAGCATTATAATTCCAAGTCCATAAGTTGTCTTCTTTGTAAAATTCATTCTTAACAAAATCTACGTTGTTTCTTGTGATGTAGTTGTTGAAGTTAGAACGTAACAATGCATAAAATTCGTCTCTGTTTCTGCCTGTTGTTCTAAATCTACCTGGCCTAATGTCTGTAACATTTAAGTCAGGTAAACTATCAGAATTCCTAAACTGTTGTAGTGTGGCATTGTAAACTCTTTTCTCAAATTCTAACAATATAAAGTCGTGTACATCATCTAGTGCAACAGACTTACTGCCATCATGTCCTACTACCATCTTTATAGGACTAACAAATGATGTATCAGTTACAATCTCTGGATATGTGATAGGGTACATTCCCAATGCACTAGGTGTTGCCGGTACTTGGGCACTTTCTCTGTTAGCATCATATAGTCTAACTTTAATAGTGTTGCCTAGTGTTGGCGTGTAACCGTTTGTAAATGTAATTGTAACAACACCGTTGCTAGAACTTACAGCATAGTCGATATCAGCACACAACAGTTTGTCGGGTGTTGTACCGTCTGTTTCGTATACATAAACGGTGTTATCAATTTTTAATAAATCCAAGTAATGCGAACAAGTGTATTCTTTTGTTAGCACATTGTTAATAATAATTTTTTCTTCGATATACTTGTCACCGAATGCTATCATGAATGTATCGTCGAATACATTCTTACCTTGATTATATGCTATAACATTTTCTATTACTAGCTCTAGCATTTCACCGTAAGACATAGTACTGTAATCATTACTGTTTACAAAGTTAACAATCTCTTTCTTTAATCTGTTTTTATATTTAACGTATTCCTCAGCAACAAAATCCATACTGTCTTTGATATTAAATTTATCGTTGCTGAATAAGAATGCTGACAATCTTAAATCATCATCAGTCTGTAAAATCTTGTCTGCATATTTTAATTCTGTTTTTATGTCTGCAGAGTTGTTTGCACCTAGAGAATCACCTTTTGCATCTTCTTGAAACTCTATTAAGTTTTTAAAATGCTCTAAATATTCAGGTTGCGATATCGAAAGAATATCAACATTGTCTAAGTTCGAATGCCAACTACCTGGTACGTGATATCTGCCATCTGTTTTTGCATTAATAAAGTAACCAGTTTTTGTTTCAGTAAATATATCAACTATATCTAATCTGCTAAATGTAAAACTGCTAAACTTAATAGCAATTTGTTCGCTGTCGTACGAGAACAGTTCTGTTCTAATACCGTTAACATACACTCTAATACTTTTCTCTACTAAGCCTGCAATATCACTATCTGAATTTGTGGGTACTGCTGATATATGATACAACCTTCTAGCCGTTTCAAAATCATTATCGCTTATGATATATCTGTCTTCTACACGTTGCTGTAGTTTGTCTTCTAGTGGTCTCCATGCTGTATCGTATGTTACATCATTATCATTTTTCTTATAATATATGTAGCCTTTAATTTGAGACTTAGATGTTCCGCCGAAAGGAACATACGATTCAAAATAATCATCTAGATGGTTTGTAAAGGATATTTCACTAAAGTTATTAAAGTTTTTATACTCTAAAGGAAATCCTAAAATAGGATCTGCTGTTCTATTTGCGTTTGCTGGTGTATATCCAAAGATATTATTACCTGTAAATGTGCTGTTAGGGTACAATGCATCATTGTCAAGTCTAACTTTGTTAGAGTCGTACATAACAAATTCAATTGGTGTATTAATTTTTGTCTTTTGCTGTCCTGCTATCCAATCAGTGCCTGACCAGTAGTATTCTATACCTTGATATCTAGCACCAAATTTAATTGTGATTACGTCACCTTTTTGTGCAACGTAAGGTATAAAACCTGCATCACCGTCTAATAATCCTGCAGGGCTACTTTCGTCTGCTAGTTTAGATAATGCTACATTGCCTGCACCGTCATCATTAATGATGTATGCATGTTGGGAAACAGACGCATCGTCACTTGCAAGTAGTATTGTATTACCGGGTTGTAATGTTACTGAATCAATTGACGCTCCTGTTGGACGCCCAACTACTTCTGATTGCAGATAACCTTCTGCACTCATGTCTACTGAAAATTTACCTGTAGTACCAAAGTTGTACAATTCGATATTTCTGTCAAATTCTATAATAGGTCTTACTGCACGTTTGCCTTTTGGAGGTAATTGGTCTCCAACATCTAAGAAATTATTCTTATGATGCCAAAAGTTAATTCTGCTCCATACGTTGTTATCAGTTGCTCCACGCTCCATAATAATATAGTCTGGATTTTCCTGAGTGTTATCACTGTCAAAAGGCTCAATATCAAAAGCGCCTTCGCCACCCACAGTAAATACAAGTTGTGTGCCTAAAGGTGCAACATATCCGGCCCACAATGCAATGCCTGTATCTGGATCTGTTTGGTCAAATGCATAGTCCGGGGTAGGCCAATTATTTTGTCCTGCTGTTGAAACATAGTTTTCAACACCTGCTAAACCCCCACTATTAAATTCTGTTGTGCCGCCCGGTACAGTTGCAACGAGGTCATCATCACTATCAATTATAGTTTGGTCAAACGGTATATAGTCTTCAGTACTGAACACAGTTGCAAAGTTTTGTTCTTTGTCATGCAGTATAATACTCTCGCCTACACCTTCTACAATAAATCGTTTTTCGTTCTTAAATTTATTTGGTATAACATAGTTTCCAGAAAAGGTAACAACCATTCCGGATTTAAATTCAACTCCGCTCGGTGTTGTAAATGACTTTTTACCTACAATATCTTTTTCAATGTTTATAGGGTTTGTATCTGTGCCTTCTACAATAACTGGTGTTGGGCCGTTTGGGCTCCAAAAATACTCTTGATAGTTAACGAATTTATCAATACTTATTGGTGGTAAAAACGTATACGCTTCAGTATCAAAGATACTATTTTGATTTAGTGTATTAACACCATAACTTTTAAGTACATTAATATAGTCCTCATAGAACATGATATTTGTACTTTTACCTGTTATTTGGTCAATTGAGCTTACTGCTGGTTCTAAACTAAATTTATCCCTATCAGCAGTTGGTTGCAAAATATATGTATCTCTTGCATCCAATAAGTCTTCTTCGCGCCTGCCCACATAAGCAGACATTGACTCAACGTTTGCTTTACTAAAAAGTTGCTCTACTGTAGTATCGAAAAAATTCTTTATTACAGGAGTCTGGTGAATTACGGGAAGTTTTGTATATTTTTTATCAGCCATGTTTATTAATATCCACTTGAGTCGCTTGAGTTATTGCCTGAACTACTTGCACTAGAACCTGTAATCTGATTATTGATTACATTGTCTGTTGTAGTAGTTGCTGTATTCGTACCTTCTTCTGCTACATAGTTGCCCATGTACGTTGTTATGCCGTTAGGCATATAAAATGTCTTTCCAAAGAAATCATGTGTATGAGATGTTCCGTTACCCACAAAGTCTGATGCTTCTTTAGTTGGGTACAACGGATAGTAACCGTTGATTGCAAACGGGCCAATTTCACTTTCTGGATTTTCATATGAAGTAAATGTTGGAGTACCACTTGCAGGTTTAATATTGTCTTTAGTAATTTTGTCAACTATGTCAATGTCGTCGACAGATGCTGTACTTAAGAATAACTCGTCACTGTCGCTTTTCACTTGAAATAAATCTCCAAATACGCCTGATGTTTTCTTGGGCACAATAACAATACTACCAATTGAGTTACCTACTTGTTGATGTATGTAACTACTTAATTCTGTAAAGTAAAATGTATCGCCAAATTCCCAATTATCTATACTGAAATATTTAGTAATAGCAGAAGCAATTTTGGTTTTAATCTCGTTGTCGCTTAACGAGGTACCTGGTAATCTTACTACCTTGAATCTTGCTTGTAACTCTGCTAATGCATCGTTACCGAATAATAACTTAAATCTGCCACTCTTGAATAAAATTTGATCACTAGCCGCTTTGTAAGTTTGTAAATTTTGGAACTCTGTTTCAAGTTCTAATGTGGATGGCTCTTCTGGCCATGCTGTTCCTGGAACATTAACATACGAAAGTACTTGGTCATAGTAGTTGTCTGTTAGCACGAAAAATTCGTGTACATTACTAATACTAGGATCTATTCGCATATCGTTATTTGCTATGTGGTTCCATTTAAATACTACACTTTCTTGCGTAGAATTATTTGTATCTTGTGTAAAACTTTTACCAACTTTAGCTCTGTGTTTTGAGCTTTCGTAGTTATTGACTACGTCTAGGTTTGTACTGCTATAAGATAGTAGGTAAATTTTGCCTGTATCTTTTGCATAAACTTTTTTGTTATGTAATTTACCTTGTGTATTATTAAATGTATCCACAATGGCTTTTGTCTTAACTAAAATAATATCATAGTCTGCTAGGGAATAATATGTGCCTGTTAAATTCAACGCACTGCCAGTAGAATTACCTGCAATTTTATCTCTTGTTGCACTAAAGTTTACACCTGGCTCTCTGCGTAAGTCCAATATGCCTGTCTTAACAGGCTTCGTATATGTGTAGCCGTCAAAACTATCAAAGTCTTCAAAAATAACAATATCGTTTGGTCCAACAAACTCTTCGAATTGAACAGGATTATCTGGACTATCGTCATTGGTTGAATTAAATGGAGTTACTTGTACTTTTCTTGCATCTGTATGACCATCTGCATATATAAAGTTCTTAACAGCACTCCACACAATAGGCGATTCTAGTCTATCTTTTGATCTTACATAGTCTACGTTAATAATATCTTTACTTGATAAACCCGAACTGTCAATAGCATAGTGTCTAGTACTATCAAAGTTAGTAATAGTTAATGTACCTGTTTGTGCAGAAGTATTTGCGTTAGAAACATAAATGTGGCCTCCGCCTGCATTTGATTCTATATTGGATTCAAACAATGCAGTGTTATGTTTATATACAATGTTACCACTAGCATTTAATATTGGAAATCCAAATGTTGTACTATTAAAGTCTATGTCTAACTTGCTCGGCAGTGAGTGTACAACACCTGTACTGTTTGCAATAGTAACATTGATGTTACTTGTTAAATCTGATGTATCGAAGTTAGAGCCTAAAGGTATAGTTAGGTTGTGTACAAAAGTATTACCACTAGAATCGCCATTTTTGAATATACCAAAGTTTGAGTTCAATGTAAACTCAACTTGACTGTAATTTACACTTCTAGATTTTAATGGAATATCATTAAAGTTAACACCGTCTTTTGTTGAATACCATTTATCACCGATGTAGTCTGGTGTAGGCGTTGTAGTATCTCTCCATTCAAAGCCTTCTTGTGTTTGACCTTGACTGTTAAGAGTTGTTAGTTCCAATGTGTCGTATTTTGCTCTACCTGTAAAACTGTCTACAATTCTGTTTTGATTGATATTATAAAATCTACAATCTTCATAACTTTCAAATATATACTTTGTGCCTCTTAATTCCACATTATATCTAAATGACAATGTATCGATTGGCTCATATGAAAACTTCATAATCCAACTTCTATCTCTGTTGTTGCCTGAAGTGTCTTCTGCGTTACCTATATCAAATGTTCTGCTCAAATCAATGTCGTTGTTATTGACAACATAAAATGTATCAGTAGTAGCATTGTATCCAATACCAAATGATTGTTTTTTGCCAATTGCCGTAGCAATTCTTGTTGCTTCAACTTCGTAGAACTTACTTCTTAATGTAGTAATAATTTCCTTTCCAACCCAACCGTCTCTTACATTTTCGCTTAATGCGAATGGACCGTTTGCTGTAGTACTAGAGCTAACACGTCTGCCGTTATCTCTAACAGAAACAATTTTAACCCATTTGTATTTCGTAATATCTTCAGGATCTACAAATTTTATCATGTGTCCTGGTTGTATAAGCGCCAAGGCTACTTTGGAAATATTTACATCACTTATTGTGCCAGTGGTTGTAAATGTTTCTGTCATATACCCTGTGTCGTTTTCAGTTGTCTTAGGCAAAGTCTTCCATACTATGCCGTACTGATCTAACTTAAATTTATTTGGTTGTGTTTCAACCCACTTATTTCTAAAATCACTGTAAATAAAATCTCTCAATTCTAAATTCTTCAAATAAGTTGTGAATACTTTTTCAATTTGTTCGGATGCTGTATTGTTCCCATCAATGATAAATGAGTAGCTCTGTGGGGAATCTTCTTTGTACAATGCCCCATCTTCAGCAATAGTTGTTGTCGTCTGGAACGTGCTAGTAGGATCGGTAATATCGATATACCTACTATGTCCAGCATGTGTTTTATTAGTAACTTTTAGTTTTCTAATGTTACTACTTTTTGCTAAAGGTAACACTTGATAATCTTGTGCTGACACCATTCTGTCTTGGGCATAGTATGCCTGTGGTGCTCTTTCTTTTATGCCTGCTAATGTCTCTGAAGGTAATGCATTATTAATACTAGTTTGTAGTCTAGCAGTAATAGTTAACACATATTTTTCACCAGTGGGTGTCTCGTAAGTAATGTCAGTTGAAACATTGCCGATATCATCTGGCTGTATACTATACCTTTCGTCAGCACTTGCTCTATAAAATGCTCTATAGTTTCCTACTGGAACATTTGCAAAGTTACCATCAGCAAACTGTAATTTAATACCGCCTGTGCCTAAGTTTTGAACAGCATATAAGTTGGGCGAGTTTTTTGCTAAAGTATTGTACTGAAGTGTTTGTCCAACTGTGTTAGGAATTCTTTTCCACTTGGACAAAACACCACCGATTGTACTTACTTGTTGAAAAAATACATCATTTTCATTAATACCGTCGACCGCAATTGTTTGCGATCTGTTTTCTTCTGGAGTTTCAAAATCGTAACTCTCTGTTTGCAATACTCCTTGTTTGAACATCAAGAAGAATCCGTTATTTGCACTAGAAAGACCCATCCCGTCATTTCGATGGATTATACCAAAGTTGTCTGAAGGGTCAGGATGCTTTTCGAAGAAAAAATTATTATCCTCGAAATCTGCATTTACAATTTCAAAATCCCTACTTACACCGTTTATATTCTTTTTAAACTTGTAAACAAATGGCGCATTTATTTGAGTGTTAATTTCATATAAGTCGGTAATAATATCGTTAATAGAACCAGTTTTAACTGGCTTACTGAATCTGTTGACATTGCCAAAGGCATTGTTCATTATTGTAATGAACTGCTCGTAACTGTCCGGATTGTTAGCATCATTCCAAGTAACAGCTCTGTTACCTATTTGTGTGCCTGCACTATCCGTTAATGGCTGTGTGGTGCTAATACTTACAACTTTTAGTAATCCACTTGCGGCAATATTTCTTTTAGGATTATATCCTAACTGTCTTGCAAGTTTGTAAACAGAATCTTTTCTCTCTGCTGTTTCTAAAAAGTTTTCTCTGGTGTTAACATCCATTCTAAATGCGATACTTTGAGCCAAGTATGCAAGTAATTCTATAATAGCAATAAACTCTGAGCTTTCAATATAATCATTGAAGTTTTCAGGGAAATTAGTTCTGATATATTCTACCATTGCTGTACGAATAGTTTCAAAATCATATGCTTGGAAGTTTACATTACTGTATGCCTTGTAGGCTATATCCCAATCTTCCGCCGCAAATAAGTTGTTTTGTCTGTTGCTAGTTGCCATGTTTAAATCTCTCTGCTATCCTGTGTGTATTCCACAAGCAGGGTTTCTTCATCTAGAAAAGGCTTAAGAGTTAATTGAACTTGCACTCTAATCGTATGATCAAGCACTGTAGTAAAAATTTCTTGAATATTGATCCTAGGATCTTTAGTGCATATTCTTATAACTTCGTCTTTAACTTCTTGCTCTACATATGAATCCAGCGGATTCATAATAATATCATAAATAGTAGTACCAAACTTAGGACGCATTACTCTCTCGCCTCGTCTAGTGTACAATTCGTTCAAAAGGTCAATCTTCACTGCTTCACCATTAGTAACGGTGTAAGGAGGTCTAATTTTTCCTATTGTACTAAAGCCTTTATATATGTTTGCCATATCAATATTTATCACACTTAGTTAAAACTAGTTTTAATAGAGCCTAAAAAGGCACCAAAAAAACGGTTGACTTTGGGTGTAATAGAATACATAATACTGGAGCATAAAACTTTTTATGTAATTTTTTTACTACGAAATATAGGACAGTTAATGAAAAACGTTTTAGACAAATTTAACAGCATCGTTGAGCTTGCCGATAAGGCAAATAAGGTCATTGCAAGTAATGGCTACAAGTGGACTACTGGTTACGGACCTAGGTTCAGAAAGATGATGCATTTTAATAACAGGCGAGTACACTCGGTGGGAATCTATGATTACCATGAGAAGAAGTATGTGCTTTTTGAGATGGTAAACATGGTTGGTCAGTCGAAGCACTCGATTCCAAAAGAGTTGCGTCAAATGGAGAGACTGATATTAGATGCCAAAATTGCCTAATGTAGTATTTGTACACGGATCAGGTCAAAGCGGACTAAGTGTAAATTATCTTCATGTGTTTCTACCGGAATGCAATCTATTACTATTAGAGTATGCGGTTCAAGAAAACCCGGATAATATACTAGAACGCTTCGATAAAGAAATTACTAAAACTTTTGGTAATGAGAACTATCATATTATAGCACATAGTTATGGCTGTTTGCTATCTACTTTATTAGCAGATAAAACGAAACGTGTGTTGTCTTTTGTGGCTATGAGTTCACCGTGGGGCGGTAGCCATGCGGCACGTTGGATTTCAATGGTATTCAGGCAAAGTAAATTGTTTTCTAATGTTAAGCCCAATAGCATGTTTCTGCAAGGTATCCAAAATATAGAGTTAAACATTCCTGTTGCTAATATTATAACAACTGGTTCGAAGGGTTCCCCAAATGACCTTGCTGGACTGGGCAGTCAACATAACGACGGATTACTAACAGTTGAGACTCAGAAAAAAGTACCTAGTAAATTTACTGATGTGGAATGCATTGAGCTTCCTTTGAGCCACAATGAAGTGCTTTTATCATTCGACACAATAAATATAATTAAGCAACATATATTTGGAGACACTAGTGGCGCAGAATACTTCACTGAATAACACTCTCGAAGAAGAACTAAGAACTATGCTTGTTGAGAAGAACAACGAGTGCAATGCTTTGAGAGGAACCATCGACATGCTCAAACAAAATATTAGAGAAGAGCAAGAAGCAAAATACAGAGCATACATTAAAATAGCAGATTTACAAAAAGTACGAGCTTAAAAACCTTT
>OBMK010000617.1_pt1 | contig 33968 bp, 29 predicted proteins | sample 1539081 | NCBI WGS metagenome assembly OBMK01 (sample SAMEA3355528, study PRJEB22509) | marine metagenome | biome: marine; feature: river plume; material: water | place: USA | collected 2010-08-07 | depth 0.5 m | reverse complement strand
GGTTTCACTCGTATTGGGCACTCGCGCGCCTGCGGCTTGGATCGAGAGTGCCTATTGGGAGCATGTAAAGTCTTCCAGTCTCACCAGCGACTTTGCGGACTTTGCCCAAAAATTTCATACCGCCAGCGACCTTTCGGCTGTGGCCCGCGAGATTGCGTCTCGGGTGGCACCCGTGGTCGAAGTGCCCTTGGAGACCGCTGTCAAAGGCACGGGATTGGTTGCGCCGATTCTCGATCTACTCGACTTACCTATTGGTTTTAGCGCGCAATTGTCGCCGCCCCAAATGCGAAACCAACGTGACCCTGATTGGATGCTACAGGAATTTCTGCGTATAAACAGAAAGGTAGCAGACAGATCAGAGCGCGCGCGCCTCAAGAAGGCATTGCGGCGCGGGGAGCGACCGACGCAAGGCGCCGATTGACGAGACGGCGCGGCGCGCTTAGGCCAGAGCTATGAGTGACGTACCCAAATCCTACGGCAGACTGGCCGCAAGACCCACTTTCACCCCACGTGAGTTGGTGAAAGACAGCCCTGAACTGGCCCGTGCTTGGACGGCCCGGATCATCACGCTTTTCCCCGGGGCCTTTCCCGGTGTCTTGGGCGAAAGCCTGACAGGCAAGGCTTTGGCGCAGGGCATCTGGCAGTTGCAAACCTTTGATTTAAGGGAGTTTGGTATCGGCAAGCACCGCAATGTCGATGACACGCCCGCAGGAGGTGGAGCGGGGATGGTGCTGCGGCCAGACGTAACCGCGGCAGCAATTCGCGCCGCAATGACAGGAACAAAGGGGCGCTGGCCGTTAATTTATCTGTCGCCGCGGGGGCGGAGGTTTGATCAGCAGATGGCGCGGGATTTTGCAGGTTCTGACGGGATTACAATGCTTTGCGGGCGTTTTGAAGGCGTGGACGAGCGCGTTTTGGAGGCCTTTGGCATTCAGGAAGTCAGCCTTGGAGATTTTGTCATGACCGGGGGCGAGATTGCCGCGCAGGCGATGTTGGACGCCACGGTCCGGCTCTTGCCGGGTGTTCTGGGCAACGCGGAAAGCGCCGTAGAAGAGAGCTTTTCCAATGGGTTACTCGAACATCCGCAATACACCAAGCCCGCTGAATGGGAAGAACGCGCAATCCCGGAAGTGCTGCTTTCGGGCAATCACGCCAAGATCGACGCATGGCGCAAAGCCCAAAGCGCGGCGCTGACCGAGGCACGCCGACCCGACCTTTGGGAAAAGGTTAATGCCAAAGCGCCAGCCGCGCCCGGCAAAAAATCCAACGTATGATTTACGTATGGGTGGCGTATGGGTGACGTCATGACGTTCGCGCATCAGATCGCGGCCCCGAAAGGTTAACGGAGCCGCAAAAATCTGACGAACGCAGGTGACGCGCAGGTGATCACGCCGCGCGGTTGCGCCGCGCTTGGGCCACGGCCAGCCCGGCATAAAGCCCGAGCGTCAACAGGCCTGCCCCCAAGATGAAAAGCACAAAGGCACCGGCGACACCGGAAAACGGCACGACCCCTGCAAGCATCGGGTGCACATGCCCCGACACTGCGGCCCAGCCCATGGTCAGGCCGAGCCAGCCCATCACGACCGCAGCCCCGGCACCCATTGCCACCCGCAGGCTTCCTGTCCGCGTGGTCAGGAGGGCGCGGCGGAAGGCTTGCGACATCCGCGCGACATCGGATTGTGCCGCAAGCACCGCAGGCACCACGATCAGCACCAGCACCATGCCAAAGCCAAGCCCATAGACGAGGGTGATCACCGTCGGGCGCAAGAACTGCGCCTGTTGTGACGTCTCGTATAGCAGCGGTGCGAGGCCAAGCACTGTGGTCAGCGTCGTGAGCAGCACCGGGCGCAAGCGATCTGCCACACCATCGACAATTGCAGGCACCAGCCCGCGCTCTTTGGAGTATTCGTCAATCGTGGAAATCAGCACGATGGAATCGTTGATGATGATGCCCACCATCCCCATGAATCCCACCACGGTGAACATAGACATGGGCACGGCCCAGACGTGATGCCCCCAAATCATGCCAACCATGCCGAAGGGGATGATGAGCATGACCACCAGCGGCCGGGTCCAACTGGAAAACACCCAAGCCAGCACGAGGTAGATACCCATGAGGCAGAGCACCAGCCCGGTGCGGGCATCGCCCAAGAATTCATTCTCTTGCTCGGCCAGACCCGCAAGGCGGTATTCCACCTGATGGCGTTCGGCGATCTCGGGTAGAATTTCGCTTTGCAACGCTAATTGCACCGCTTCGGCGCGGACGGGGTCATCTTCGGAGACATCGCCCGTGACCGAAACCGTCCGAAGGCCATTCTCGCGCCGAACAGTCGAGAACCCTGCCGAAGCGCGCACCGTCACGATATCAGAAAGCGGCACATAAGCGCCCTTTGGTGTTCGCATTTGCATGCGCTCGAGGAAATCCGCCGTCAACTCGCCGCGCGGCAGTTCGACGCGCACTGTGGCCGAGCGCGGGCCGTCCGGGTAGGTGGCCGCTTCGATCCCGTTGAGCATGGCGCGCAAGGAACGGCCCACACCGTCAATCGTGAAGCCCAAGGCCTGACCCTGTGGTGTAAGATCGAGCACCAGCTCTTCTTTGTCATAGGCAAGGTTATCTTCGACGGCAGAGACTTCCGGGAAGCGCGCAACTGCCGTTTTGAGTGCTTCGGCGGCTGCTTTCAATGTGGTGGCGTCGGCCCCGAAGAATTGCACATCCAGCGCCGAGCCCCCCGGCCCTGCGCGCCATCCTCGGAAGCTGAGGGTTTCGACCATGGGATGCTGGCGCACGCGGTCTTGCAGGTCGGCGACGAAAGCAAAGGAGGAATAGGGGCGCTGATCGGCGTCAATCAGTTCGATGGCGATGCCGCCAAGCAGGTCTGGGTCTTTGGTGTCGGACCCCGGCAGCGGCGCGCCGGAGTTCCCGCCGACCTCGGCGAGGACAAAATCGAGCGGGTTGCGGCCATGTTTGGCTTCATATTCGCGACCGATTTCTTCGGTGGCGCGTTGCAATTCGCGCATCATGGCGAGGCTGTCTTCGCGGATGGCACCGGGCAGCATGGCAAAATTGCCCGTGACCGACCCTTGTTCCGGGGAGTTGAAGAAGCGCCAAGGCACATCGCCGCGAATAAAGAGCGCGGTTTGACTGGCGAGCAGCACCATCGCTGCCGCCATCACCGGGTAGCGGGCGCGGATCACCAAGGCGATGAAGGGCCGAAAGAGGGTTTGCGAGAACCATGCAAGGCCGCGGTTGACCACGCGCGAGGGCAGGTCATACCAGTGCTCTTTGTCCGAATGCGCCAGCGCATGGGCCATGTGATTAGGCAAGATCAGGAAGCATTCGACGAGTGAGGCCATCAGGACCGCAATCACCGTGAGGGGGATATCGGAAATCATATCGCCAAAGCGACCACCGATGAAGGTGAGGCCGGCGAAGGCAATGATCGTGGTGAGGGTGGAGGCTGTGACAGGCATCGCCATGCGACGCGCTGCGGTTTCGGCGGCGACCACGGGCGGCTCGCGCAGGATGCGGGCGCGGAAATCGGCATGTTCGCCGACGACGATGGCGTCATCCACCACAATGCCCAGCGTGATAATCAGGGCAAAGAGTGAGATCATGTTGATCGACATGCCCGCCGCATACATCACCGCAATCGCGGCCAGCATTGACACGGGAATGCCTGCTGCGACCCAGATCGCGGTGCGGGCATTTAGGAAGAGGAACAGGAGCGCCACGACAAGGGCGAGGCCCATTGCTCCGTTATCAAGCAAGATATTGAGGCGGCCCGTGATGGCTTCGGCGCGGGTGCGAATCAGATCGACCGAGGTACCTGCGGGCAGGGTGGCTTCCATCGCATCGGCAACTTCCTGCACCACGGCTTGCATCTTGATTGCATCGCCGCTGTCGGAGCGGTCGACCCGGATCGACATGGCGGGGTTCGGACCGACGAAATAGGCCCGGTCACGGTCGATGCTTTCGGCACGGATGGTGGCGACATCGCCCACGGTGAGGGTGGAACCGTCATCGTTGGAGCGAATGACGATGGCGGCAATCTGGTCGGCGGAGCGTTTTTCGACGCCTGTGCGAACGCGGGCATTGGCTCCGGTTACGTCGCCTGCGGGATCGGCGGTGACTTCCTCGGCAATGGCGGCGGCAATTTGCGCCATGGTCACGTCATAGCGCAGGAGGCTGGTCATGGGCACTTCGACGAGGGTCTCGGGGTCGGCGACGCCGCGAATGGAGGTGCGGGTCACGCCACGGGCAAACAGGCGCGTGACGAATTCATCGGCGTAGCGACCCAGCTGTTCGGTGCCGACGGGGCCTGTGATGACCACATCGGTGACCCGATCGCGCCAGCCGCCGCGCAGAACCTTTGGTTCGTCGGCGTCTTCGGGGAGGTTGGTGATTTGGTCGATGGCGGCTTGCACGTCTTCGGCGGCGCGCGACGGATCCCAGCCCGGTTCGAACTCAAGGGTGATCGAGGCGCGCCCTTCGGAGGAGGTGGCGCGGCTGTCGGCGACACCATCGACGACCATCAGCGCGGGTTCGATGACTTGCACGATTGCGCGGTCAACATCTTCGGCGCCAGCGCCTTGCCACCGGACGGAAATGGACACTTGGTCCGAAACAATATCGGGGAAGAATTGCGCCCGCATGTTCGGGGCCGCGACCACGCCCAGCATGAGCATCACCACCAAAGCGAGGTTGGCGGCGGTTGGGTGACGGGTAAAGTAGCTGATGATACCGCGCGACATGGGCTGTTATCCTCCCATCCGGGATTCGATCCGTTCGACCATGTTCGCGGGCACCTGCGGTTCCTGCAATTGGCCCAAAATCCGCTCTCGCACATCGGCGGGCATCATTTTGTTTCCTTCGATAAAGGCAACCAGCTTGGCGCGGCGCTCTGGGGTCAGTTCGACCAGCGCAGGCGCTTCCGGCGCGGGAATGCCTTCTTCGCGCAGCGCCCGCACTTTGACGCCAGCGCCCAAGAGCGGCGAGCGTTCGGCCACCACCTCGCGGCCCGCCAATTCGGCGCCGCGCACCAAGACTTCGTCGCCTTGGCGGCGTTCAAGCCGTACGGGCAGCGCTTCAAGCCGCTCATCGGCGCTGAGTGCCAACACGGTGCCGGAGCTGTCGAGCGCCGTCGCGGGCAGGCGCACCACTTGCTCGATGGCAGGTTCTTCGACGGAAACGGTGACAAAATCGCCGGGCTTTAGCCCGCGCGCAGCGTCAATCTGAGCAAAGACCAAGCGCCCGGTTTGGCCATCGCCTGTTTCGGCGCTGGCGCGGGTCAGCATGCCTGTCGTGGTCAGCGCGGTGCCCCACAGATCGAGCGTGATCTTGGCAGGGCGCGCAACCAAACGGCCCTCGTCATCTAACAGCCGCACATATTGCGCCGTGGAAAGGCGCACTGCCGCTTCCAATTGCGTGCCATCGACCAAGGCCGCGAGCCGCTCGTTTTGCGTCACCAACCGCCCTTCGACAAGCGTCACGCCTGAAAGCGTGCCCGCAAAGGGGGCAGTAACCGTGGTGTCGGCCAAGCGCCGCTCGGATTCTGCCAAAGCGATCTTCACCCGCGAGAGCCGGGTTGCGGCTTGATCCACCCGCGCTTCGGCTTGAGCAACGGCCTGCGACCGAGACAGTGCCGCTTGGCGTGACGAGGAGGCGGCCAGCTCTGCCGCTTCCGTAGCCGCTTCGGTACCCACACCGCGAGCGGAGAGATCCTTTTGGCGCTGAAAGGCGCGGGTGCGAAGCGCGGCCTGCTCCTCGGCGGCCGCTTGGTCGGCGCGCGCCAAGGTCAGACCGCGCGCAGCGTCGCGCGTCTCGGCCTCGGCATCGGCCAAATCGGCCTGCGCCCTTGCCAGCGCATCTTCGGCATTGGCCGGATCGATCCGCAACAGCACTTGGCCAGCGGCAACTTCGCCACCCTCAACCATTTCCGGCGCAATCTCGATGACTTGCCCGGAGACCGCTGCGCGCAGTTCCAGACTGCGGCGCGCCTGCACCTGCCCATAAGCCGACAGCGTCGGCACGATTGTTTCCGGCGTGGCCAGCTGCACGGGGACCGCAAAAATCCGCTCGCGCGCGGGCGGTGTGCCCGGATCGCGCGCCATGCGCGCCTCGACTGCGTCTCTCACCATGGCGCCTGCCCAAAGGACGAGCGCAAGCGTGAGAGCGAGTAGAAAGAGGCCAGTGAGGCTGTGACGGAGAAAACGCATGGGCAGTCCTTCGGTCTCGGGCGAGAGGCCCTTTGAAAGATGACGATAGCGGCGGCGCGGCATTTGCCAAGGCACAAAGCCGTTTAGAGTGAAACGGTCGCAGAAAATTAATCCGTCGTCGCGCGGCGGATTTTCCGGTCTTTTGCGGTGGGCGGTAGAAAAGAGCGGCTATTTGCGGCGCTGATGCTCGTCGAGCCGCGGCATGATTTCCACGAAATTGCAGGGGCGATGCCGGAAATCGAGCTGCCATTTCAGGATCTCGTCCCAAGCGTCCCGGCAGGCTCCGGGGCTTCCGGGAAGCGCAAAGAGATAAGTGCCGCCCGCGACACCCGCTGTGGCGCGCGACTGAACCGCCGAAGTGCCGATCTTTTGCATCGACACGATGGTGAAGACGGTGCCGAAGGCGTCGATCTCTTTTTCATAGACGTCGCGATGCGCCTCAACGGTGACATCGCGCCCGGTGAGGCCTGTGCCGCCTGTGGACAAGATCACATCAATATTCGGATCAGCGACCCATGCGCGCAGCTGATCCGCGATCAGGGGGCGGTCGTCGGTCACGATGGTGCGCGCGACCAGACTGTGACCTGCGCCTGTCAGCCGCTCGACCAATGTATCGCCGGAACGGTCTTCGGCAGCAGAGCGGGTGTCGGAGACTGTCAGCACAGCAATGCGAACGGGGATGAACTCTTTTGTCTCGTCAATACGGCTCATGGGCTTGTCTTTCGGGGATCATGCGGCAGTGAGGCGGGCTTTGAGCGCGAGCAAGTCGGCCCAAGCGTCGCGTTTGGCTTGCGGGGAACGCAGGAGATAGGCGGGGGACAGGATCGGCAGAACAGGGCGCTCAAAGGCCTCGGCCCAAATGCCACGCTGGCGCAGGATGCTGCCTTTTCCCAAAGCAACTTCGCAGGCAAGCCCCCCCATCAGCACGACTATTTCGGGCTTGGCCAAGGCGATATGGCGCGCCACGAACGGGCGCATCATGGCAATTTCTGCAGGGGTGGGCATGCGGTTTTGTGGCGGTCGCCAAGGCAGGGTGGTGGAAAGGTAAAGCGCATCTTGTGGCGTGGCGGCGCGGCGCGAGAGGCCGATGGCTTGGAACATCGCATCCAAGAGCGCGCCTTCGCGCCCCACAAAGGGGAGGCCTTCGGCATCTTCCTCGCGGCCCGGAGCATCGCCCAAGACCATGACACGGGCACCGGGCAGGCCATCTGCGAAGACGAGATTGCGCGCGCCGCGTTTGAGGTCGCAATGTTCGAACTCCGCGATGGCTGCGCGCAAGGCCTCCAATGTGGGGGCGCGGGCGGCTGCATCTTTGGCCAGTTGCACTGCATCCACTTCGATGGGACCAGTGCTTGTGGCGGCGGCTTGTGCTTTGGCGACAGCGCGCGGAGAGGTGTCGGGCACGGGTGGTGCGGCGGCGCGCGGTGCGGTCACGGGCAATTCATAGCGCGAGAGGGGCGCGTCGAGGATGGCCTCGTCCGCTCCCATTTCCACCTGCCATTCGAGCAGCGCACGCGCGGTGCGCCATTCAAGAGCGGCGGCCTCTGCCGATTCCCCGATCATGACCTGACCCTACCCTCGTCTTGGCACGGGCGGAAGTCGCCGCGCTTGCTCGCCCCTGCCCCGTTTCCTATAACGCCCCCCAAGCCCTAGTGCGGGCAGCAATCGGAGGGCAAGGCCATGACGTTCGGACACCGGCATTTGTTGGGGATCGAACCCCTTTCTCCTACGGATATTACTGCGATTCTGGATCTGGCCGATCAATATGTGGCGCAGAATCGCCGGGCACAAAAACATTCCGACACTTTGGCGGGCCTGACGCAGATCAACATGTTCTTCGAGAACTCCACCCGGACACAGGCCAGTTTCGAATTGGCGGGCAAGCGTTTGGGCGCGGATGTGATGAATATGTCGATGCAGACATCGAGTGTGAAGAAGGGGGAAACCCTGATTGATACTGCGCTGACGCTGAATGCGATGCATCCAGACCTGTTGGTGGTGCGGCATCCGCAGTCGGGCGCCGTGGCGCTTTTGGCTCAAAAGGTGAATTGCGCCGTGCTCAATGCGGGCGATGGCCGCCATGAGCACCCGACACAGGCCTTGCTGGATGCGCTGACAATTCGGCGCAAGAAGGGGCGACTGCATCGGCTCACTGTCGCGATTTGCGGCGATATCGCGCATAGCCGCGTGGCGCGCTCCAACCTCATTTTGCTGGGCAAGATGGAAAACCGGGTGCGGCTTGTGGCACCGCCAACGCTGATGCCTGCGGGGATTGGCGAGTTTGGTGTCGAAGTCTGCCACGATATGCGCGAGGGGCTGAAAGATGCAGACGTGGTGATGATGCTGCGCCTCCAGAAGGAACGGATGGACGGTGGGTTCATTCCCTCAGAACGCGAATATTACCATCGTTTCGGGCTGGATGCCGAGAAACTGAGCCATGCCAAGCCCGACGCGATTGTGATGCACCCCGGCCCGATGAACCGTGGCGTGGAGATTGACGGCGAAATTGCCGATGACATCAACCGCTCGGTTATTCAGGAGCAAGTGGAAATGGGCGTGGCGGTGCGAATGGCCGCGATGGACCTGCTGGCGCGCAATCTGCGGGCCGAACGGGCGGCGCGCGAGGTGATGGCGTGAGCCGGATCGCCCGGCAGGTCTGGGTTTTTGCCCTTGAGTTTGCCCCGCAGGCAACGGCGGCAGAGCGCGCGGCATTCCTGGAGCCTGCGGCGACGGGCGCGGCGCAGCTTTGTGCCGCCTTGGGTGTGAGCGCGGTGGATGTCGATTTTATTGAGAGCTTTGAGGCAGAGACGCTCGCGGATTACGGTTTGGCGCGGTATTTGACCGAAGCGAATGGCATGGATGAAAGCGCCGTCGCCACAGATACCGACCTGCTCAACAGCTTGCAGGGGCCGCTGATGTTGGTGTTTTCGCAAGCGCTGCGCGCCGGGGTTTTACCCCAAGCCCAAGCGCCGCTGCGGCTGGTGGGGCATTACACCGAGACCGAGCGACTTGATTTGCCACAGAGCTTGGAAAGTGACAGCGCCGAGGGGATTATTGCGCCGCCGGAAAGCAAAACGATTTCCGATGCTGCCATGTCAGGGCGAATTGCGACTGTGGTGCTTGTGGTGCTGTTTGTATTGGTCGCTGTGATGGTATGGGTGGCGGGATGAAGGATTCAGTTGTAGCCGTTTTCCGCCCCGACCGCGCTCAATATTGGCGCGATCATGCTTGGATGGCTGCGGCGGCAATGGCAGGGGGGATGGCGCTGCTTTGGGCTATCGGCAACCCCCATGTCTGGACAGGCGCGATTGGTGGCTTGGCGGCGATTGGCCTGCGGGCCTTTTATCTGTCGTCGGAAGCGCTGGCTGTGGAATGGAGATTGACCCAACTGGCGCTGGAAGGCCCCGATGGGCGGCGGGTCGCGCTTGATCAGATCGCGCGCCTGCGGCGTTTGGGGTCTGCTGTGCAGATCGTGACCCGCTCTGGCGACAAGCATCTGTTGAAATTCAATGACGATGCCGCTGCGCTTCTCGCCGAGCTGCGCCGTGTCACCGGGGTGACCCAATGAGCCGCCCCGCCCTTGATTGGCATGTGCATCTGAACGCAGGTGAAGACATCTTGTGGCAAGGTCGCCCTGTTCCGGGGGTTTCGCTGCGTCCCGGCGCATGGGCGCGGCTGGGGATGGCTGTGTTTTTCCTCGTCAATGCCCAGCTTTGGCAGGCGGCCAATGGGATGGTCGCGGTGGCGCTTGGTGCGGGCGCGCTTTGGCTGATCTGGGAAACATTGGGGCGGGCGCTGATGACGGCGCGCCGTCGATATGCGCTGACCAATCGTCGGGCCCTGATCCTTGTGCCGCGCGCTTTTGGCGGGCAGCACCTGAAGAGTTATCCGCTGGGCCCGGAAACCGTGGTGACGCTTGATGCGCGCAGCCCCGGCCATGTCAGCTTCAGCTTTGAGGGTGATAGCCTCAAGCCCAATACCACGCTGCGCGCGATCGGTTTTGACCGTATCCATGACGCGCGCGCCGTCTATGACATCATCCGAAATCTTCAGAAAGGCACGCCATGACCTTGCGCCTGCCCACTCTGCGCCTACCCTGCCCCCCGCCCTGCCCCCCGACCCATCCGAGGAATGTCAGATGACTGTGACGCTGCTGCAAAATGCCCGATTGATCGACCCCGAAGCGGATAGGGTGCGTGACGGTGCGATCTTGATCGAAGGCGGCACGATTGCGGCCATCGGGGCCGACCTTGCGGCGCCGAAAGGCGCGCAGGTGATCGACCTTGGCGGCGCGCATCTGGCACCGGGGATTGTGGATATTGGCGTAAAGGTGGGCGAACCGGGCGAGCGACACAAGGAAAGCTTTCGCTCGGCCGGGTTTGCCGCAGCAGCAGGCGGCGTGACCACCATGGTCACGCGGCCCGACACCAAGCCGCCGATTGATACGCCCGAAGCGATGGAATTCGTCGCGCGGCGCGCACGCGAAGTCTCGCCAGTGCGGGTGCTGGCGATGTCTGCCCTGACCAAGGGGCGCGACGGGCGCGAGATGGTTGAGATCGGGTTCTTGATGGACGCAGGTGCGGTCGCCTTTACCGATGGCACCCATGTGGTGACAGATACCAAGGTGCTGTCCCGCGCGCTGACCTATGCGCGGTCCTTGGGGGCGCTGGTGATTGGTCATCCCCAAGAACCGATCCTGTCGAAAGGGGCGGCAGCGACCTCGGGCAAGTTCTCGTCGTTGCGCGGTATTCCCGCAGTCTCGCCCATGGCGGAGCGGATGGGCCTAGACCGGGATTTGGCGCTGATCGAGATGACGGGCGCGCGCTATCACTTCGATCAGATCACCACGGCACGCGCCTTGCCTGCGCTGGAACGCGCCAAGGCGAACGGGCTTGATGTGACAGCGGGCACGTCCATCCACCATGCCACGCTGAATGAATTCGACGTGGCCGATTACCGGACGTTCTTTCGCCTGACACCGCCCTTGCGAAGCGAAGACGACCGGATGGCCATCGTTGAGGCCCTGCGAAGCGGGGTGATCGACATGCTTTCGTCAATGCACACGCCACAAGATGAAGAATCCAAGCGCCTGCCCTTTGAGGAGGCCGCGCCCGGCGCTGTGGGCTTGGAGACGTTTTTGCCCGCAATGCTGCGGCTGTTCCATTCGGGCGATCTGGAATTGCCTGCCCTGTTTCGCCTGGCTTCGCTCAACCCGGCCAAACGGCTTGGGCTGGCGCAGGGGCGGCTGGCGGTGGGGGCTCCGGCGGATCTGGTGGCGTTTGACCCGCATGCGCCCTTTGTGCTCGACCGCGCCAAGCTGCGCTCGAAATCGCGCAACACCCCCTTTGATGGCGCGCGGCTGCAAGGTATCGTGCGCGGCACTTGGGTGAATGGCACCCGCGTATTTGGAGAGGCCTGATGCCCGAGCTTGTCACCACTGTTTCGGCGCTCCTGATATGGGCGGTGCTGGGTTATCTCTTGGGGTCTGTGCCCTTTGGTGTGGTTGTCACCCGGCTGATGGGGCTGGGCGATGTGCGACAGATCGGGTCTGGCAATATTGGTGCGACAAATGTGCTGCGGACCGGAAACAAGGCCGCGGCTCTGGCTACGCTGCTGCTGGATGGGGGCAAGGGCGCTGTGGCGGTGCTGATCGCCCGGGCCTTTGCAGGTGAGGATGCGGCGCAAGTCGCGGGGTTGGCTGCTTTTACAGGGCATTGCTTCCCGGTTTGGCTCCAGTTCAAGGGCGGCAAGGGCGTAGCGACGTTTTTGGGGCTTTTGCTGGCTTTGGCATGGCCTGTCGGGCTGGCCGCTTGTGCGACATGGCTGGTGACGGCGGCTGCGGCACGGATTTCCTCGCTGGCGGCATTGGTCGCGGCGGCGCTCTCCTCGATCTGGTGCGTGGTCTTGGGCGAGGGGCAGATTTTTTTCCTGAGCGCAGTGTTGACGCTGTTTGTCTTTTTCACGCACCGCGCCAATATCGCGCGGCTAAGGGCCAGGATCGAGCCGAAGATCGGCAAGAAATAAGCCGGGATCACTCGCAGGATTTGAGGGGAACGCTGCTGGCGAGGTCTTCGAGGATCGGGCAATCGGGGCGGTTGTCGCCCGCGCAGGCATGGATCAGATGCGCCAAGGTGGCGCGCAGGCTTTGCAACTCGGTAATCTTGGCGTCGATCTGTGCCAGATGCTCGCCTGCGATGCGCTTCACCTCGGCGCTCTCGCGCTGGTCATCTTGATAGAGCGCCACCAAAGCGCGGCATTCCTCGATGGAAAAGCCCAAGGCCCGCGCGCGACCAATGAAGGCCAGTTTGTGCAGGTCGCTTTCTCGAAAGGCCCGATACCCATTCTCGCTGCGCGCAGGCGCGATCAGGCCGATCTCTTCGTAATAGCGGATGGTCTTGGCGGGCAGGCCGGCGCGGGCGGCAACGTCTCCGATGTTCATGCCCGGCCCTCCCCGGCCCGCACCCGGCGCAGGCGCAGCGCATTGGACAGCACAAAGACCGATGACAGCGCCATCGCCCCTGCGGCCATAACGGGCGACAAAAGCACTCCGAAAGCGGGATAGAGCGCGCCTGCTGCCACCGGGATCAACGCCACATTATAGCCAAAGGCCCAAAACAGATTTTGCCGGATATTGCTCAGCGTGTGTTCAGAGACCCGCAGCGCATTGACCACGCCTTGCAAGTCACCCGACATCAGCACCACATCTGCCGATTCAATCGCCACATCGGTGCCTGTGCCAAGCGCGATGCCCACATCCGCCCGCGCCAAGGCAGGTGCATCATTGATACCATCGCCAACAAAGGCCACCGGGCCTCGCGCGCTGAGCCGCTCAAGGGCCGTGGTTTTTCCTTCGGGCAGCACCCCGGCGATCACCTCGGAGATGCCGACTTCGGCGGCAATGGCGCGCGCGGTGGCTTCTTTGTCCCCTGTGATCATCACCACATGGCAGCCAGCGGCGCGGAGCGCGGCGATAGCGGCACGGCTGGTAGGCTTGACCGGATCGGCCACACCAATCACGGCTGCAATCTTGCCATCGACGGCGGCGAAGAGCGCGGTGCGGCCCTGCGCGGCAATCTCCGCTTCACGGGCGGCGAAATCCCCTAAAGAGACGCCTTCGCGCGCCATCAAACGGTCCGCGCCGAGGAGCACCATCCGCCCCGCCACTTCGGCGCGCACGCCATAAGCGGCGATGGCCTCGAACGCGGTAACTTCGGGCAAGGTCACGCCCGCCTCACGCGCGGCGTGCACAATGGCGGCAGCGACGGGATGCTCGGAGCGTGCTTCGACGGCGGCAAAAATGGCCAATGCCTCTGGCGCTGTCCAACCGGGGGCCAAATCCAGATCGGTGAGCGCGGGATGGCCCGCTGTGACAGTGCCCGTTTTGTCGAGCGCCACGACCTGCACCGACGCCAAACGCTGGAGCGCATCCCCTTTGCGAAACAGCACCCCCAATTCCGCGGCCCGCCCGGTACCCACCATGATCGACGTGGGCGTGGCCAGCCCCATGGCGCAGGGGCAAGCGATGATCAGCACCGAAACCCCCGCCACCAGCGCATGGGTCAATCGCGGCTCTGGCCCGAAGGCAAGCCAGAGCAGCACCGTGCCCAAAGCTGCCGCCATGACCGCGGGCACGAACCACAGCGTGATCCGGTCCACCAAGGTCTGGATCGGCAATTTGGCACCTTGCGCGGCCTCTACCATGCGGACGATCTGCGCGAGAAGCGTGTCACCTCCGACTGCGGTGGCCCGAAAGGTGAGCGTGCCGCCCCCCGCCCCTGCGCTGTTGCCCACCCCTGCGCTATTGACTGTGCCCCCGGTGACGCGCGCATCCAGCGATTTGGCGACAGGCAAAGGCTCGCCGGTGATCATGCTCTCATCGACATAGGCCGTCCCATCAGTGACAACCCCATCGACGGCCACACGCTCGCCCGGACGCACCAAGACCAGATCGCCCACGCGGATCGCATCGAGTGCCGTCTCCACTGCCACGCCGTCGTGCAGCACTTGGGCCGTACGCGGGCGCAGGCCCAAGAGCGTTTGGATCGCGGCGCCGGTGCGGCCTTTGGCGCGGGCCTCAAGCGTGCGGCCCAACAAGATCAGCACCACGATGACAGCCGCCGCTTCGAAATAAACGGCGCGGACAGCTTCGGGCAAAAGCCCCGGTGCCAAAGTGACAAGGAGTGAATAAAAATAGGCCGCCGAAGTGCCCAGCGCCACCAGACTGTTCATATCAGGCGCGCCCTTCAAAAGCGCGGGGAAGCCTTTGCGGTAGAATTGCCAGCCCGGACCGAACAGCACAAATGTCGTCAGCACCAGTTGCAGCCAGCGGCTTGTGCCCTCTCCGAGGTTCATGGCGACCCAGTGATGAAACGCCGGCACCAGATGCCCGCCCATCTCCAAAACAAACACTGGCAACGTGAGCGCGGCGGCCAGCCAAAAGCGGCGCGAAAGGGCATGTGCCTGTGCTTGCTTGCGCGCGGCGCGCTCGTCGGTCTGAGCCCCTTCGATGCGCCGTGCCGGATAGCCCAGCGCCTCTGACGCGGCGAGAAACGCTTCTGGTTCCGTCACCCCCGCCAGATAGCGCAGCGTTGCCGTTTCAGAGGCGAGATTGACGTCAACCGCCAGCACACCGGGCAAGCGCGCGAGCCGTTTTTGCACCCTTCCCACGCATGACGCACAGGTCATTTCCGAGACGGCGAGCGTGATGGTCTCTTGCCGCGCCGGGTAGCCCAACCGCGCGAGCGTTTCCAAGCCTTCGGCGAGCGCTTCTGGCGTGTCGGCCTGCAACTGCGCTGTTTCGGTGGCCAGATTGACCGCCACATTGTGAAGGCCCGGGATGGACCGCAATCCGCGCTCAACCCGGCCCACGCAAGAGGCGCAAGTCATCCCTTCGACTTCGAGGCTCAGAAGTGGCCTGATCGGCGTGGCGGCGGCATTCATTGGCAGATCCTTTCACGGTCTGGACAAGAGATAGGCCTTCCAGTCACTGGAAGGTCAAGACCCAGCTGTGGAAATATCTGTGCGACGGGGGCTTGACCTTCCCCTAGGGGGAACCCCCATCTTGCCGCAAAGCCCCTATGGAGTACGTCATGAAATTTGCGATCCCCGATATGAGTTGCGGCCATTGCACCGCGACGATTGAAAAGACCCTCAAGGCCGCAGGCGCAGAGGTGCGCTGTGATTTGGGCACGCGCACTGTAGAGGTGAGCGGGCCACTTTCCGCAGAAGCCGTGACCGCCGCGCTGGATGCGGTTGGGTTTGAAGCGATCCCGGCGCAGTAAGCGCCAAAGATCTTTGGAAAAGATGCGCGGCGCAGGCCATCGGGGCTAAGCGCCGCGCGATACCGGTCGTTCTTGATCATGACCTCGGGCTTGTGCCGCGAGCGTGACGTAGTGACAGGATCGCCCCGCATGCCGCCTCACCTTCTTCTTTTGTGTCGTGCTTTGGCGCGGGCCGGGGGCGTCGCGGTTGCGCCGGTGGCCTTGTTATATCTTGGGTCGGCTTTGGCGGAGCTGGCTCCAAAGCCGGGGCGCATGGCGGCGCTCTGGCAGGCCATGCCGGAAATGGGGGTGTCGGTGGTGCCGCTTGCCGATCTGCTGGCGGCCGCGCTTTTGGTGGGCGCGCCTGTCGTGTTGGGGGTCACGGTGCTGGCACATGGGGTGGCGGCGCGAACCACGCCGCGTGTGCAGCGGCTCTTGATACGCGACCGCCGCGTCGCGGGCATGCTTGGGCGGGTCCTTTCGGTGATTTTCGGCAGCGCGCTGGGCCTGCTGTTTGTCACCAGCGCCTTGCGGGCCGGGGTTTTTGAACCTGTCGGGGCTATTTTTGTGCTCGGCGCAGTTCTGGGGCCTGCGCTGGCCAGCATGGTGGCGCTCGCCCAGTGGGCCGCAGCGCTGCGGGTGCTGTGCCGGGCGGATCTGGCGCTCGCCTTGGCCGAGATGCAGGCGCGCGCCAGTCTTGCCGCCCATATCGATGCGCCGCTTTTTGGGGGCGTGCCTTTGAGCGCTGTCGCCCATGTGCCCGGCGGCGCTTTGGCGGTGCCTGCGCCCTGCTCGGGCGTGGTGCAACGGCTGGACGTGGCCGCGCTAGAGGCTTGCGCGGCCAAAGCAGGCATAGAGGTGTGGATCGAACATCGGCCCGGCGAAACCGTTCTGGCGGGATGGCCCATGGCGCGGGTGAGCGGCGCACCAGAGGCCGCGATACTGGCCCAGTTGGCGCAGGCTTTCACCCTTGGGCCAGAGCGCATACCGGATCAAGACCCGCGTTATGGGCTGAGTGTGCTGGCCGAAACCGCATCGCGCGCGCTGTCCCCCATGGTGCAGGACAGCGGCACAGCTGTGGACGTCATCCAGAGCTTGCAACGCCTGTTATGGGATCACACGCGCCAACCGCGCGCCCGGCAAGTGCGGTTTGCCCGCGTGCATGTGCCACCGCCCAGCGATGCCGCCTTGATCGAAGCGGCGTTCGGGCCGCTCACCCGCGATGGAGCTGGTCATATCGAAGTGGCGCTACCGCTATTTGCGGCGCTCGACAGCCTGACGCGCTGCGGGCGCGAGGAAATGGCGCGCGCCGCCCAAACGCTGTGCGACCGCCTGTTGGAAAGCAGCGAAACCGCGCTGGCGATTCGCGCACAACGAGAGGAATTGTTTGCGATCATTGGTGCAGCACGGCGTTGAACGGGGGGGCGCAGGGATGATTTTCAATTTTGCGGAAGAAAATTCCGCAGATTGGCATTTCCCCGACGTCACAGAGCACCAAGCCTGTTGACGCATGGCTATGGTTGCGGACAGTCTGCGGATGTCGGGGCTGTTGGAGGCGGCCCCACAGCCTTGAGCCAATGCAGAAATTCTGCGTGGCAAGGACGACCAGACCGGGACAACCCGGCGGGGCTTCGCAAGGAGCCATACAACAGGGAGGAACGCGTGGAAGTCTTGCAACTTCTCATCAGCGGTCTGGCGAATGGATGTGTCTACGGACTCGTCGCGCTGGGCTTCGTGCTGATCTACAAAGCCACCGAGGCGGTTAATTTCTCGCAGGGCGATTTCATGATGCTGGGCGCCTTTGTGACGCTCGGTTTCGTCAATCCGGAATATATGGGCCTGCCCTTCTGGGTCGCGCTGCCCTTGGTCTTTCTTGTCATGGGCCTGTTTGGCTATCTGCTGGATCTCATCGTGCTGCGCGCGGTGTTCGGCCAGAGCCAAGTGGCTGTGATCATCCTCACCATCGCCATCGGCTTTGTGATCCGCTTCTCCGTCGGTCTGATCTGGGGCCATGAGCCGCAATCGCTGCACTCGCCGCTGGCTTTGGGCGATGTCCGGCTCGGCTCGCTGGTTCTGGGGCTGGCAGATGTTGCGGTGATCATCACCACATTCGTAATGACCGTGCTGCTGTGGCAATTCTTCCAGCGCACCAAGATCGGGCTTGCGATGCAAGCAGCCAGCCAAAACCAGATGGCCGCCTATTACATGGGCATTCCCGTGAAGCGGGTGCAGGGCATGGTTTGGGCTTTGGGTGGGATCGTGGCTGCGGTGGCGGGCATTCTTTATGCCTCCAAGGGGTCTATCGACCCCACCGCGGGCTTTATCGGTATCAAGGCGTTTGCCGCTGCCGTGATCGGTGGTTTCGGGTCACTGCCCGGAGCGCTGGCCGGGGGGCTGATCGTTGGTATCATCGAGCCTTTCGCCGCGCGCTATTTACCGCCCGGCTATAGCCAGATCGCCCCCTATGCGCTGTTGATCGCGGTGCTTCTGTTCCGTCCGCATGGCCTGTTCGCGCAGGTCCGAACGAAGAAGGTGTGACACCATGCGCTTTCATTTCAAAACCACTTATGACGACGACATCCGCCTGTTCATTGATGGCTGGAAACTGTTTCTCTACGGCGCGCTCTTGGTGCTGATGCTGGCGCTGCCGTGGATGATCGACAGCTTCTACCTTGGCGAGGCCAATAACGTCCTGATCTGGGCCGTGTGCGGGTTGGGGCTGATGCTGCTGACCGGGCAGACCGGACAGGCCAGCCTTGGCCACTCGGCCTTCATGGCCTTAGGCTGCTATTCTTGTGTGTTAATGATGCAGGCGGGCGTGCCCTTTATCATCGCGCTGCCCGTGGCAGGGGTCATCACTGGCTGCATCGGCGCATTGATCGCCATTCCTGCGCTGAAACTGCACGGTGTCTATCTGGCGATTGCCACATTGGCACTGGCCATTCTGGCCGATGACATCATCGTGCTGTTGGAGCCATGGACTGGCGGTGTGTCGGGCATCGTGCCCCCCGATATCGTGATCTTTGGCTATGTGGTAAACCGCTGGGGCAACCCGACGGAATGGTATTACATGACGCTGGTGGTGACGCTGGTGGTGACGCTGCTTTATCGCAACCTGCTGCGGGCGCCGCTGGGCCGCTCATTTGCCGCCGTGCGCGACAGCGAGATTTCTGCCCAAGCCATGGGTGTGGATGTGGCCCGCACCAAAACCATCGCCTTTGGCCTGTCTTGTGCCATCACAGGCTTGGGCGGGGCGCTGATGGGTCTTTTCGCTGGGGCCTTCAACAACGAGACGTTCAACTTCCTGCTGTCGATCCAGCTTTTGATGATGATCGTGGTGGGGGGCTTGGGCTTTATCCACGGGGCCTTTTTGGGCGCGATCGTCATCGCCTTCTTGCCACAGCTTTTGTCGATCGTTTCGGATATGATGGGCAGCGGCGTGGCTATTCCCGGTCTGGAATCGGCCGTGTTTGGCGTGATCCTGATCGTCTTCATCCTCTTTGAACCGATGGGGCTTTACGGGCGGTGGCTCAAGTTCCGGGTCTTCCTTGAATTGTTCCCCTTCGCACGCAAGGACATGTTCAAACGGCAGAAATCCTATCTGAAGACGGAGCGCCTGAGATGAGCCTTTTGGAAATCGAAGGCGTCACGCTGAAATTCGGCGGCGTCACAGCAGTGAACAATCTGAGCATGAAGGTCGAAGAGGGCGAGGTTTTCGCACTGGTTGGCCCCAATGGCGCAGGCAAATCCACCGTGTTCAACCTGATCTCGCGGTTCTACACCCCGGTATCAGGCTCGATCAAATTCGACGGGCATGACCTGTTGCAGATGTCACCCCATGAGGTGCCCTCGCTGGGGATCGCGCGGACCTTTCAGAATATCGAGCTGTTTCACCAAGCAACCGTGCTGCAAAACCTGCTCGTCGGGCGGCATCGCCATCGCAAGGCCGGGCTGGTGCCACAGTTGTTGCACTTGCCGTCGGTGCGCGCCGAGGAGCGCGCGCATCGCGAGGCCGTCGAAGAGGTGATCGATTTCCTCGATCTCCAGCCCTATCGCGACAAGATGATCGCCGGGCTGCCTTACGGTGTGCGGAAAGTGGTGGAGCTGGGGCGCGCCTTGGCCTCCAAGCCGCGGCTCCTGCTGCTCGATGAACCCGCCTCCGGCCTTTCGGTGGAGGAGACCCAGAACATGCGCTGGTGGATCGATGACATCCGCCGCCAGATGGGGATTACCGTGCTCATGGTCGAGCATGATATGGGCCTTGTCGGCAAGGTTTCTGACCGCGTGCTGGCATTGGCTGATGGCGCGAAACTGGCCGAAGGCACCCCTGCCGAAGTGCAATCTCATCCGGCGGTGATCGAAGCCTATCTGGGCACTTCCGCCATTTCCAAAACCGCAGACGCAAAGGGGGCGCGGACATGACGCCACTCCTCGAAATCCGCAATCTCGAAACCTTCTATGGCCCGATCATGGCGCTGCGCGGTGTGAGCCTTGAAGTGCACAAAGGCCGCGTCGTCACTGTGCTGGGGGCGAATGGCGCAGGCAAGACAACGCTTTTGAAAACCCTCTCTGGCATCATGGACCCGGAGAAGGGCAAGATCTTGTTTGAAGGTCAGGAGATCCAAGGCAAAGAGCCCCACAAGGTGGTGCGCGCAGGCATTGTCCATGTGCCCGAAGGGCGCGAGGTGTTCCCGCTCCTCACGGTCGAGGAAAACCTTGCCTTGGGGGCCTATACGCGCTCGGACAAGGCCGAGATCGCCCGCGACCGCGACATGGTGTTCAGCTATTTCCCCATCCTGTCTGAGCGCCGCAAGCAAGAGGCAGGCACGCTTTCTGGCGGGCAGCAGCAAATGCTGGCCATCGGCCGTGGCCTTATGTTGCGCCCCAAGATCATGCTGCTGGATGAACCCTCGCTGGGCCTGTCACCGATCCTGACCCAAGAGATCTTTGCCATCCTCAAGAAGCTCAACCAAGACGAAGGCGTCACCATGATGCTGGTGGAACAGAACGCTGCCGTGGCGCTCGATCTGGCCGATGATGGCTATGTGCTCGAATTGGGCCGTATCGTGATGTCGGGCAGCGCCGACAAACTGGCCAATTCAGACGACATCAAGAGCTTCTACCTTGGCCATGCCAACGAAGGTGCCCGCGGCGAACGCCGCTGGAAGCGCCGCAAGACGTGGAGGTAACACCCATGACCCGGCACGACAAAATCCCCGCAATGGTGACAGTCAAAGGCACCGCCATCAATGCAGAACCGGGCTCGCGCCCGGTGCTCGTGGACGGGGCCGATACGATCCCGCGCCTGTTTCAACACCGCTGCAAACAAGACCCCGCCCGCGTGGCGCATCGCGAAAAGACCTTGGGCATCTGGCGCGCCTTTTCGTGGGACGACTACTGGAACCATGCGAAATGGATCGGTCTTGGCCTCAAGCGGCTGGGCCTGAAACGCGGCGACGTGGTGCAGATCCTGTCAGAAGACCGCAAGGAATGGCTCTATTTTGATATGGGCATTCAATGCGTGGGCGGCATTGCCTCGGGGATTTACACCACCGATGCCGCGACGCAGGTGGCCTATATTCTCAAAGACAGCGCCTGTCGCTTTCTCATCGTCGAGAACGAGGAGCAGCTGGATAAATTCCTTGAGATTCCAGACGGCGCGCCCGGTGTGGAAAAGGTGATCATCCTCGAAGAGGAAGGCCTGCACGCCCTTGAAGGGGATCGCTACATGTTCCTGCCCGAGCTGTACGCCTTGGGCCAAGACGAAGAAAAAGCGGCTCCCGGTAGCTTTGAAGCCGAGATCGGGCAAAGCGCGCCTGAGGATGTGGCACTTTTGATCTACACATCCGGCACCACGGGCGCCCCCAAAGGCGCGATGTTGAGCCACGAGAACATCCTCGCGGCCATGCAGGCAGGCCTGCGGGAACTGGCCGTCGAGCCGGGTGCCGAGCAGCTGTGTTTCTTGCCGCTGTGCCATATCTTCGAGCGCAACAACTCAAGCTATTTCCCGCTCGCAGCGCGCTCCATCGTCAACTTCGCCGAAAGCCCGGAAACTGTGTTCGACAACCTGCGCGAAGTCAGCCCACAGAGCTTTTCGGCGGTGCCGCGCGTTTGGGAAAAGGTCTATTCGCGGGTGCTGATCTTGGCACAGGAAGCCACGCCTTTGGGCAGACTGGCCTTCTCATTGGCGATGAAGGCAGGCTTTGCGCGCGCCGACGCGCAGGCGGCGGGCAAATCGCTGGGGCCGATCAAGGGCCTCGCGGTGGGGCTGGCGGATATGCTGGTTTTTCGCAATCTGCGCCAGCTTTTGGGTATGGATCGCCTGAAACAGGGTATTTCCGGAGCAGCCCCGATCAGCCCGGCCCTCTTGCGCTGGTATCGCGCCGTAGGGGTTCCGATCTATGAGGGCTATGGCATGACCGAGAATGCCGCCACTTGCACCGTCAATCGCCCCGCGGCCAACCGACTGGGCACTGTGGGGCCCGTGATGCCGGGCGTCACGGTGCGGATCGCAGATGATGGCGAAATCCAAAGCCACGGCCTGACCAATTTCAAAGGCTACTGGAACCTGCCGGAGAAGACCGCCGAGACCTTTACCGCTGATGGCTGGCTTCGCACTGGCGACATCGGGCGGGTGGATGAGGCGGGCTTTCTCACCATCACTGGGCGTCTGAAAGATATCATCATCACAGCGGGCGGCAAAAACATCACCCCCGCAGAAATCGAAAGCCGCCTGAAGTTCAGCCATTACATCGCAGATGCAGTGGTGATTGGTGACAAGCGCAAATATCTTTCCTGCCTCGTGATGATCGATCAGGAGAACGTGGAGAAATTCGCGCAGGATCATAAAGTGCCCTTCTCGGACTTTGCCTCGCTGTGCCGGGCACCACAGGTGCTGGACCTGATCAAGGCCGAGGTGGATCAGGTGAATATCGAGTTCGCCCGTGTCGAACAAATTAAGGATTTCCGCCTCATTGACGTGCTGCTCACCGCCGAGGACGAAGAGCTGACCGCCACGATGAAGCTGAAACGCGCCACAGTGGAAAAACGCCACAAGGCGCTGATTGATGATATGTATCGTTCATAAGCCCCGCAAAGGATGGGGCAAATCTCAGGGAGGAGACTACATATGAAGACGACATTGAAAGCACTGGCGATCAGCGCCTTTGCCCTTGGTATGGGCGGTGTTGCTCAGGCAGAAACACAGGGCGTGACCCCCACAGAAGTTGTGGTCGGCTCGGTCAGCGACCTGTCCGGCATCTTCGCCGCCGTCGGCGTGCCCGCCGTGAATGGCGCCAATCTGCGCTTTAAGGAAGTCAATGACGCAGGCGGCGTGCATGGTCGCAAGATCAAGTTCATCGTCGAAGATCACGGCTATCAGCTGCCCAAGGCAACTCAGGGCTTTAACAAGCTGATCAACCGCGACGGCGTTTTCGCGATGCTGCTGTCGCTTGGCACGCCGATGAACCTTGCGGGCTTCCAGTTGATGAACCCCAAAGGCATCCAAAATATTTCCCCGCTCAGCTCGGCACGCGAAATGCTGCAAGAGCCGATCGACAACAAGTTCGTTTCCTTCTCCAGCTACTACGATCAGGTGAAGGGCGGCTTGGCCTATCTGTCGAGCACCTACGGACTCAAGAAAGTCTGCGCGATGTATCTGCCGACCGACTTCGGCAAGGAAATCGCGACATCGGCCAAGGAGCAGGCGGCGACTTTTGGAATGGAGTTCGTCTCTGAGACCACCCACAAGCCCGACGAGCAAGATTTCGTTGGTGCGGTGCAGAAACTGCGCGCCGATGGCTGTGAAGTTGTCGCCATGGCGCTCGGTGTGCGCGCAGGCATCACCGTGGTCGGCACCGCCAAGCAGCTTGGCTGGACCGAAGCGAAGTTCCTCAACACCTCTGCTGGCTTCCTCGAAGTTGTCGCCGCCGTTCCCGGCGGTGTGACCGAAGGCCTCTATGCCGCGGCTGGCTGGCAGGACATGGTGGGTCGTATGGACCTGCCCGCCGTCAAAGCCTTCGCAGAGGCCTATCAGGCCGCCTATAGCCAACCCGCCTCGGGCTTTGGCATGCTGGGCTACACCGGAGCCGACACATTCGTGCGCGCCCTCGAAGCGGCAGGCCCTGACCTGACCCAAGAGTCCTTCCGCGCTGGAATGGAAAGCCTCAACTATGACAGCGAGCTTTTGGGCACCACGATTAACTTCACCACCGGCTCTCATCAGGGCGCCAATGACGTGATCATCTCGGTCGTCGAAGGCGGTATTTGGAAGATGGTTGGCAAGCAATAAGCCAACTTGAAGACCCCCCTAAAGGGAGCGCTTCGGCGCTCCCTTTTTTCTTGGGCAAAACGGCGTTTTCAAAGCGGCGCCCCCCTCGTTAGCGCAAGCATGATTCGTGTTCGGGCAATTTTATTGCGCCAAACCTCTTGATTTTGGGTGGAATCGAACAAAGCTGCAAAAAACCTTTGTTTCCAAACTGCTTGAAATTTGGGCGGATTTTTGCCGAGTGGCCGCTGCCAAGCCCAAGTGAGAGCGCGAATTTTCCACAAATTTACAAAATTCACAGCCGCAAGTGAAAGAAATTTACAGAAAAAGACCCTAAAAGAAGATGGTTACAGAAAGTTTAACTTGTGGCACAGGTGACAAAGGGAAGGAGCGCGCGTCGCCTTTGGTGGCGCATGCATGAATAAAGATGAGCTTGAGGGCGCATCTAGAAGGAGAAGCTCATGACTGACAAAACCTATCCGCCATCGGCGGATTTTGTAGCGAAAGCGCATATCACCGCTGACCGCTACCGCGACATGTATGCAGCGTCAGTATCCGACCCCGAGGGTTTCTGGAGCACACACGGCAAGCGGGTCGATTGGATCCGCCCCTATACCCGCGTAAAAAACACATCATTCAAGCCGGGCAATGTCGACATCAAGTGGTTTGAAGACGGCACATTGAACGTCTCGGCCAACTGCATCGACCGCCATCTGGGCACACGCGCCGATCAGGTCGCGATCATCTGGGAACCCGATGATCCCAATGAGCCGGCGCAGCATATCACCTATGCACAGCTTCTGGAGCAAACCTCGCGCATGGCCAATGTCCTCAAGGATATGGGCGTGGGCAAGGGCGACCGCGTTGTGATCTACCTCCCGATGGTGCCGGAAGCCGCCTATGCCATGCTGGCCTGCACGCGGATCGGGGCCATCCACTCCATCGTATTCGCAGGCTTCTCGCCGGACGCGCTGGGCGCACGGATCAATGGCTGTGACGCGAAAGTGGTCATCACCGCTGATCACGCCCCACGGGGCGGCCGCAAGACCCCGCTGAAATCCAACACCGACGCCGCACTCCTGCACTGCAAGGACACGGTCAAGGTTTTGGTGGTCAAGCGTACGGGCGATCAAACCACTTGGGTTGACGGGCGCGACTATGACTACAACGCGCTGGCAGCCGAAGCGTCCCCCTATTGCACCCCCGCCGAGATGAACGCAGAGGATCCCCTCTTCATTCTCTACACCTCTGGCTCCACGGGCCAGCCCAAGGGCGTCGTGCACACCACAGGCGGTTATCTTGTTTACGCAGCGATGACCCATGAATTCACCTTCGACTACCATGACGGCGACATCTATTGGTGCACCGCCGATGTGGGCTGGGTCACGGGGCACAGCTATATCGTCTATGGCCCCTTGGCCAATGGTGCGACAACGCTGATGTTTGAAGGCGTGCCCACCTATCCGGACGCAGGGCGTTTCTGGGCCGTTTGCGAAAAGCACAAGGTGAACCAATTCTACACTGCCCCCACCGCCATTCGCGCGCTCATGGGTCAGGGCACGGATTTCGTCACCAAATACGACCTCTCCTCGCTCAAATTGCTGGGCTCGGTCGGCGAGCCGATCAACCCCGAAGCGTGGAACTGGTATAACGATGTCGTGGGCAAAGGCCGCTGCCCCATCGTCGATACCTTCTGGCAAACCGAAACCGGGGGCCACATGCTCACGCCTCTGCCGGGGGCCACTGCGCTCAAGCCCGGTGCGGCACAGACGCCGTTCTTTGGCGTGCAGCCTGTGGTATTGGACCCACAATCCGGTGCCGAGATCACCGAGACCGCCTGCGAAGGCGTGCTCTGCATCAAGGACTCGTGGCCGGGTCAGATGCGGACGGTCTGGGGCGATCACGAGCGCTTTGAAAAGACTTATTTCGGCGATTACAAAGGCTACTACTTCTCCGGTGATGGATGCCGCCGTGACAAGGATGGCGATTACTGGATCACGGGACGCGTCGATGACGTGATCAACGTCTCTGGGCACCGCATGGGCACCGCCGAAGTCGAATCCGCCCTCGTGGCGCATCAAAAAGTCGCCGAAGCGGCTGTGGTCGGCTATCCCCATACAATCAAGGGTCAGGGCATCTACGCCTATGTCACCTTGATGAATGGCGTCGCCCCCACCGAAGAGCTCCGCAAGGAGCTGGTGACATGGGTGCGGAAAGAGATCGGTCCGATTGCTTCGCCTGATCTCATCCAATGGGCGCCCGGCCTGCCAAAGACCCGCTCCGGCAAGATCATGCGCCGCATTCTGCGGAAGATCGCCGAAAACGACTTTGGCGCTCTGGGCGACACGTCGACACTGGCCGATCCGTCGGTGGTGGATGACCTCATCAACAACCGGATGAACCGGGTCTGATCAGATGGGAACTGACACCATGAGCAAAGCTGCCGTTTTGATCCTTCTTGGCCCACCCGGCGCCGGGAAGGGCACCCAAGCGCGGATGCTTGAAGAGGACTTTGGCCTCGTTCAGCTGTCGACGGGCGACCTTTTACGCGCGGCTGTTGCCGCGGGCACCGAAGCAGGCCAGCGCGCCAAAGCGGTGATGGAAGCAGGCCAGCTTGTCTCTGACGATATCGTGCTGGCGATCTTGCAAGACCGCATGGCCGAGCCAGACACAGCCAAGGGGATTATCCTTGACGGATTTCCCCGCACTGCAGGCCAAGCAGAGGCGCTCGACGGGCTCCTCGCAACCGCAGGCCAAGAAGTGACTGCCGCAATCAGTCTAGATGTGGTAGATGAAGCAATGGTTGCCCGCGTATCTGGTCGCTACACCTGCGCCAAATGCGGCGAAGGCTACCATGACGAATTCAAGAAACCAGCTCAGGCTGGGACTTGTGACAAATGCGGCGGCGCGGATTTCAAACGTCGCGCCGACGATAATGCCGAAACGGTGCGTGAGCGGCTGAATGCCTATCATGCCCAGACGGCGCCACTGATTGCCTATTATGGCGAGAAGGGCGTGCTGAAATCGGTCGACGCAATGGGACCCATTGCCGACATCCGTGCTGCACTGTCCCAGATCGTCAAAACCGCGTCGGTGTAACGAAGGGGGCCCGTGTTCTTTCGACGCGGGCTGGAGAAACAAGGAAGGGAGTGTAACAAATGGCGGACAACTCATCGTCCAACGCCTACTGGGCGGCCAACGTGCGGATCATTATGATTTCGCTGGCCATCTGGTTCGTCTGTTCATTCGGGTTGGGGATCATCCTGCGCCCAATGATTTCGGGTATTTCGGTCGGCGGAACCGACCTCGGGTTCTGGTTTGCCCAGCAAGGGTCGATCATTATCTTCATCGCGCTGATCTTCTTTTATGCATGGCGCATGAACAAACTCGATGCTGAACACGGCGTCGAGGAATAAGGGAAGGGACAGTTAATCATGGATCAGTATACTCTGAACCTCCTGGTCGTGGGTGCGTCCTTCGCACTCTACATCGGGATCGCGATCTGGGCCCGCGCGGGCACGACCGCTGAATTCTATGCCGCTGGCCAGGGCGTTCCCCCGGTTATGAACGGTATGGCAACTGCGGCTGACTGGATGTCGGCAGCTTCCTTCATCTCGATGGCTGGCCTCATCGCCGCTGTTGGCTATGGCAACTCGACCTTCCTCATGGGCTGGACTGGTGGTTACGTGCTTTTGGCGCTGCTGCTCGCTCCTTACCTGCGGAAATTCGGCAAGTTCACCGTGCCGCAGTTCATCGGGGACCGCTTCTACAGCCGGTCGGCGCGCCTCGTGGCCGTTGTCTCGCTCATCGTGATCTCCGTCACCTACGTGATCGGTCAGATGACCGGTGCTGGCGTTGCTTTCTCACGCTTCCTTGAAGTTCAGTCCTCGACGGGTCTGTGGATCGCTTCGGGCATCGTGTTCATCTACGCCGTTCTCGGCGGGATGAAAGGCATCACCTACACGCAGGTCGCACAGTATTGCGTGCTGATCATCGCCTATACCATTCCGGCGGTCTTCATCTCGCTGCAACTGACTGGCAACCCGATCCCGGGTCTGGGCCTCTTCTCGACCCATACCGAGTCTGGCCTGCCGCTCTTGTCGAAACTCGACGAGATGGTCACTGCACTGGGCTTCAATGACTACACCAACCTGCATGGTTCGACCTTCAACATGTTCCTCTTCACCCTGTCGCTGATGATCGGTACCGCGGGTCTGCCCCACGTGATCATTCGCTTCTTCACGGTGCCGAAGGTTGCCGACGCGCGCTGGTCTGCGGGCTGGGCATTGGTCTTCATCGCGCTGCTTTACCTGACGGCTCCTGCCGTGGGTGCAATGGCACGTTTGAACATCATCGACACCATCTACAAGGACGGCACCAATTCGGCGCCTGTGCTCTACGAAGAGCGTCCCAACTGGATGAAGAACTGGGAAGTCACCGGTCTTCTGAAGTATGAAGACAAGAATGGCGACGGCCGTATCCAGTACTACAACGACAAGTCGGAAGGCTTCAAAGCCACCGCCGAAGCCAATGGCTGGGCTGGCAATGAATTCACCTTCAACAACGACATCCTCGTTCTGGCAAACCCGGAAATCGCGAACCTGCCCGGTTGGGTAATCGCGCTGATCGCGGCAGGCGGCCTTGCGGCAGCTCTGTCCACGGCTGCGGGTCTTCTGTTGGCCATCTCTTCGGCCATCAGCCATGACTTGATCAAAGACACGCTGAACCCGAACATCTCGGAAAAGGGCGAGCTTCTGGCCGCACGTATCTCGATGGCGGGCGCAATCTTGGTGGCGACCTTCCTCGGTCTGAACCCACCCGGCTTTGCGGCGCAAACCGTGGCTCTGGCCTTCGGTCTGGCAGCGGCAACGATCTTCCCGGCACTAATGATGGGCATCTTCTCGAAGCGCATCAACTCCACCGGGGCGACCTTGGGCATGTTGACAGGTCTGGTTGTGACCTGCGTCTACCTGTTCACATATCTTGGCTGGTTCTTCATTCCGGGCACCAACATGCTCGACAACGTTCCTGCCAACTACCTCTTCGGCGTCCCGCCAGCGGCCTTCGGCCCGATCGGCGCACTGTTGAACTTCGCTGTGGCTTACATCGTTTCCTCGATGACCGCCGCACCGCCGAAAGAAGTACAAGACCTCGTTGAATCGATCCGCGTTCCAAAAGGCGCGGGCGCTGCAACCGGTCACTAAGACCTCTCGCGCCTCCGGGGAAACTCGGGGGCGCACCCCCACTACCGATTGGACGAACGGCCATGCCACAGACCCTTGCGTCGATCATCGCCTTTATCGAAACCGTCCACCCCTACGACACACTGCCGAAAAACGAACTGGCGCGGGTCGCCGGTTCCTTTGTCCGCAGTCTCAAGTCCAAAGGCGAAACCGTCTATGACGCCGGATCAGCCATAGACGGGCTGTTCATCGTCGAGCGCGGCCAAATCCAAGTCACCGAAGTGAATGGCGATGTGATCTCGCTCTTGGGGCCTCGCAACAGCTTTGGCGAGCGCGGCTTGATGCGCGGGGGCGTTGCAGTCACTACTGCGACGGCCAGCGAAGACAGCCAGCTTCTGAGGTTGCCCGCCGCCGAGTTTCATCGCCTTGTCGCCGCGATCCCTTCCTTTGAACGCTTCTTCACGCGCGGGCGCGGTGCGGCGCTGCGCGGACAGGATTTCACCACCCGCAAAGTCGAAGAGATGATGGCGCGCCGTCCGGTTGTCATCGCCCCCGACGCCACCGTGACCGATGCCGCGCGCGCCATGCGCGACAACCGCGTGTCCTCGCTCGGAATCGTCGAGGGCACCCAGTTTCTGGGCATCGTCACCACGCGGGACATGACCAATAAAGTTCTGGCCGACAGCCTCTCGCCCTCGACACCCGTGCGCGCCGTGATGACCCCCAACCCCCTCACGCTTACGCCCTCGTCACTTGGCTCGGATGTGTTGCACCTGATGCTTGAACGCTCCATCGGGCATTTGCCCGTGGTCGAAGGCCAAACACTCGTCGGCATGGTTACGCAAACCGACCTGACGCGGTTTCATGCCGTGGGCTCTGCTCAATTGGTGCGCGACGCAACGCGGGCAGAAACAGTGGCGGATCTGGCCGCCGTCACCGCGCATATTCCGCGCTTGCTGCTCAATCTGGTGGGCAGCCATACGCCGCATGAAATTGTCACCCGCCTGATCACCGATATCGCAGACACCGTCACCCGCCGCCTGATTGCCATGGCCGAAGACACTCTGGGGCCTGCGCCTGTGCCATGGCTCTGGCTCGCTTGCGGCAGTCAAGGCCGCCAAGAACAAACTGGTGTTTCCGATCAAGACAACTGCCTGATGATCGACGATACCGCGACCGAGGCCGACATGGCCTATTTCGCCGCTTTCGCCAAAATCGTCTCGGATGGGCTGGATGCCTGCGGCTATGTCTATTGCCCCGGCGAAATGATGGCGACAACGCCGCGCTGGTGCCAACCCATGCGGGTCTGGCGCGAATATTTCCGCAGCTGGATCGCCACACCTGATCCGATGGCCCAGATGCTCGCTTCGGTCATGTTCGACCTGCGCCCCATCGCTGGCGAAACACGGCTCTTTTCAAACCTGCAAGAAGAGACCTTGAGCATGGCGGCGCGCAACACGATTTTCGTGGCGCATCTGGTGTCCAACAGCCTCAAACACACCCCGCCCCTTGGCTTGCTGCGCGGCTTTGCCACGATCCGCTCGGGCGAGCATAAAGACACGCTCGACATGAAGCACAATGGTGTGGTCCCGATCACCGATCTGGCGCGGGTCTATGCACTCTTGGGCAAGATCGAGCCCGTGAACACCCGCGCCCGGCTGGAAGCGGCAGAAGCGGCAGGCATCATATCGCCCTCTGGCGCGCGCGATCTGATTGACGCCTATGACCTGATCGCCGAAACCCGGCTGGAAAACCAAGCCCGCCAAGTGCGAACCGGCGAGAAGCCCTCCAACTTCCTCGCGCCTGCCGATCTGTCAGATTTCGAACGCAGCCACCTGCGCGACGCCTTTGTCGTCGTCCGCACGATGCAATCCGCCTTGGGTCAATCCCGAGGCGCAAGAGGATAAAACTGAATGGGACTAGAATTTTTCGCCGCCATTGCCGCCGCCTTCTGCTTGGGTGGGTTTGCTGCTGCGGCGCGCATGCTGTCGGGCGGACGTTTGCCGAAATGGCTGGTGCCCGCCGCCGCCGGGTTTGGCATTCTTGGGTATGCGCTGTGGTCGGAACAGGATTGGTTCAACCGCGTCTCGTCGGGCCTGCCCCCAACCCTCGCCATTCTGGAACCCGACGCCAAAGCCTCGCCGTTCAAGCCCTGGACCTACTTCTTCCCGGTCGTGTCCCGGTTTCAGGCCATCGATTCCGCTCAAACGGCCACGCATCCGCAGAATGCCGAATTGCGGCTCTTGCGGGTCTTTACCTTCGAGCGCTGGTTTCCCGTGCGCGAAACGCTGGTCGTGGCCCATTGCGCCGAAGATCGGGTGATTACCATTCGCGAGGCTATCGAAATTGGCGAGGATGGCACGCTCAAGGGGGCGGAATGGCAAACCCCAGATGCAGAAGGGCGCGCGCAGCTGAGCGTGGCCTGTATCAAGTAAGGGCTGAAAGATGCAGCAAGACAGGCATGCGGACCAAGCTGTTCCTCCCCAACTTCTGGTGATCGAAGACGAAGACAATATCGCCCTCGCGCTGGAGATCGTGCTCGAAAGCGCGGGCTACCGTCAGGAACGCATCGCCGAAGGGACAGGCGCGCTTGAGCGCATTCGGGCATTGCGCCCGGATCTGGTCTTGCTGGACGTGATGTTGCCGGGGGCTTCTGGGTATGACATCTGCCAATCCGCCCGGCTCGATCCTGACCTTGCCAGTATTCCGATCCTGATGATGACCGCGCGCGGCTCTGCCATCGAACGCCGCAAAGGTCTGGCCATGGGGGCGAATGGTTTCATCGCCAAACCCTTCGACATCAGCGAACTCAAAGCCGAAATTTCCCGGCTTCTATCCGGGCCCCAAACGCTCGGTGCCGGAGAGCCACAAGGATGAACGGCCTCTCTGCCCTCTCGCTACGCCTCCGCATCTTCTTGTTTTTTGCGGCCTTGGCAGCGGGAGCCGTAGGGGCACTCTTCACCGGGCTTTGGCTGGCCTATCACCGCTTGGCGGACCCGGCTTTGCTTGATCCTTTCGTGCAAGGCGGACTGGTGGCCGGGTTTGCCATTCTGGGCCTCTTGGCATGGGTCTGGTATCTGTTCGACACCAATGTGGCCAAGCCAATCGAAACCCTCGCAGGGGCCTTGCGCGCGCGGGCACATGCCGATGGCGCAGGCGAAATGGATGCCTCTATCGCCCGCTATCTGGGCGACCTTGCCCCGGCTGCGCGGGCCGCCGCCCGCCGTCTGGACGAAACCCAAAGTGCGCTTGCCATGGCTGTCGCGCGCGAGACCACCCGTCTGGCCGAGGAGAAATCCCGCCTCGAAGCGCTCCTGGCCGACGTGCCTGTCGCCGTGCTGCTTTGTGGCCCCCTGCATGACATCGTGTTCTACAATGGGCAGACATTGCAATTGCTGGGCATCTCCGCCACCGATCAGGCCCATGCGCCGGGGTTGGATCGCACGCTGTTTGACACGCTTCGCGATGGGCCCATCCGCATGGCACATGCGCGCCTTCTCGCACTCGACGACCCCGATGCCGCCACCGATTTTCTATGCACCACGCGCGATGGGGCGCGGCTTTTGTCGGCCAGAATGCGGCTACTGGGCCGCTCCGCCTCGCAGGCCAGCTATGTGCTCACCCTGCGCGATGTCTCTGCCGAAAGCACCCGCCACGCCAGCCGCGAAGCCTTTCTTGATGAGGTCTTCGACCGCATGCGCCGCCCCGCAGCCGCGCTGCTTACCTTGGCCGAAGCCCTGCCCATCGAAGGCCCGAAAGCGGGCAATCCAAACACCGTTCCCCGCCTGCTGACCGCTATGCGCGCCGAAGCCAACGGACTCGCCCAATCCGTCACCGAACTGGCCACACGCCGCGATCAGGCCCGTGTCACCGCATGGCCCTTGCCGCTGACGCGCGCGCAAGACCTCAGTGAAAGCCTGCACGCCCGCTTTGCCGAACAGGGCCTGCGCCTCACCGCTGATGCGCCCGACCTCTTCTTGCGCCTCAACGCCTTTGAAATCGTCGATCTTCTCTCTGGCCTCGCCCAATGCGTGGCGCATGACACCCAAGCGACAAGCTTCCGCCTTGAGATCACCGAAGAAAACGGCGGCGCAACCCTGCGCCTGATCTGGTCGGGTGCACCTTGCCCAATGGCCCGCCTTGACGCGGCCCTCGATGATCCGCCCGCCACCAATGGCGGCATCGCACTGACAGGCCGCGCCATTCTTGCCGCGCATCGTACCGATATCTGGCCCGAAACACGCGGCACCGACAGCGCATTCGTGCTGCCGATCCTCCGCATCCGCCATGCCACCCGTCGTCCCGCACCGCTGCCTAGGGCCGTGACCTATGACTTCGACCTGCTTGCGCGCGACCGCACCGCGTCGCTTTCCGCCGCCGATGCCGCCGCCCCCCTCGAGACGCTCACCTATGTTGTGTTTGACACCGAAACCACGGGGCTCTTGCCGGAACAGGGCGACGAAATCGTCCAGATCGCTGCCGTCCGCATCGTCAATGGCCGGCGTGTCGCGGGTGAAGTGCTCGATATGCTCGTCAATCCGGGCCGCAAAATCCCCCTGGCCTCGACCGACGTGCACGGTATCTCTGACGCGATGGTGCAAAACGCCGCGCCTGTTGCAGACGCCCTGCGCCGCTTTCACCGCTTCGCCGAAGGGGCCGTGCTCGTAGCGCATAATGCGCCCTTCGACATGACGTTCCTCAAACGCCGCGAAGCGGAACTGGGCCTCACCTTTGACCATCCGGTGCTCGACACCGTGCTCCTCTCCGCCGTGATTTACGGTCAACATGAGGTGCATAGTCTCGACGCGCTGTCGCATCGCCTCGGCATCACCATTCCCGAAGAACTCCGCCACACCGCCTTGGGCGACACCGAGGCCACCGCCGACGCCTTCTTGCGCCTCATGGCGATGCTCAAGGGCCGCGGGATCACCACATTCGCCCAAACCCTCACCGAGGTGCGAAAACATAGCAGACTGCTCCGGGACCTGAACTGAAGCCCGTCAAACTCTGTGCATCCCCTCTACCGCTCGCAACACAAAACGG
>OBMK010000610.1_pt1 | contig 34170 bp, 47 predicted proteins | sample 1539081 | NCBI WGS metagenome assembly OBMK01 (sample SAMEA3355528, study PRJEB22509) | marine metagenome | biome: marine; feature: river plume; material: water | place: USA | collected 2010-08-07 | depth 0.5 m | reverse complement strand
ATACTCGTATCCCAGCCCATGTATTCACCTAGCCAGACGTCACGATTGTAGGGGTACTCGCCGCGGAACATTTTTAATCGCAGTCCCTGGCTTAAACACCAGTTGTGCCACCAGTCAAGTGCCTGTGTCACACCCAAACTTACATAACGCTTGGGGAAATCTTCAAGTCCACGGAACTGATTTAGTTTACTGCTGGCAATCCATTCAGGGTAGAATTCCAAAAACCTATCCTGTTCGTTCTGCATAGTATTCACATCCATGTTAGGAAAAAAGTTTGCGTTCAACTCGTCAATGAATGGTTGATTCCACACGCTATTTCCTGTCTTGCCTAGGTCAGGATTTTTCGACATATTCTTTTATCTCCAGTATATATTTTAATGTGTCAGTGCCACGTAGTCGATCCAAGTCTGCTGTATATTGCAGGAACCACTTCCATTGTTGGTCAGCATTAGCGGGTCTTTCACGTTGTAGTCCGTCACGTATGGCCTCTATACCTGTTTGGTATTCGTGTTCCTCTGCATGGTAACTGCCTGCAGGCCAGATAGTTTCAGCAGGTATATTGGCAATTTTTTCCAATGCTAACTGCTTTAGCTCGTCAGGCATACACGCAATGTTTAAGTAACTGGGATCGACTACTACATTACTCATACTAATACTAGCACGATGTACATGATATTTATTGAACCAGTCCCATACACGATCCAAATCAAACACATTTGTAATCATAACTGTAACAGCGTACACTACTTCCATGTTTGGTATTTCGTAAAACTTTTCAATGTTCTCGTTGAGCTGTGCCCAGGTATAGTTGTTGCCTCCACGAATAATACTGTATAGTTCATCAGTTGCTTCAATACTAATCAGTAATTCAACGTGTTTAAACTGTTTAAACAGTTCACGGAATTCGTCCTTAAACACTGTTGCGTTAGTACTAATGTCCAGCATGATGTTGTGTGACAACCCAGCGTCAACAAACCATTGTAATACGTTTAAACAAATCTCATCGTACAGCGGTTCGCCACCGCGCAGTGCTACCCACTGTAAGTTACGGAAGTATTCTGGATTAGCAAACAGGTTATCCATAAACTTGAGATCAGCACCGTGATAACCTATCTGTGCCTGCTGCCAATATTCAGGCGATTCGCGGTTAAGTGCTTTGCCATCTTTTGTCCAACCACTGCTTACAAACGGGTTGCAGTGAATACACGCAATATTACATTTGTTACTGAGTGTAAAATCAAGATAACGTATATCAGGCACTGAGTCAATATCAACAGCCGCACTTGCTTCACGTACATCAAAGTCTAACTTGTCCCAGAAATACATACGTCGGCTTCTGCCGCTTATCTCTTTCTTAGCGCAGCCTTGACATGTATTTGGTACTGACCGCGCTCTATGAGCTGCTCTGAGAGCCTTATAGTGTTCATCAGCAAATATTTCTGGGAGACTTTGCTCGTTGATATTGCCCAGCTTGCCCTTGTAAATGATATCAGGAATGACATTACCGCCCCACTTAACAGTTAAGGCATGCCAGGGTGCTAGGCAAGTTGGTAAATCAGATCTATCCAAAAAGCTATTTCTATACTGTGCCACAGGCGCCACACTCCTCCCTGCATATTGCCCATTTACCAGACATTATTGCATGTTCGTGAATTTTTTCAAACCATTCATGTTTTAATATTTCAGTCAAACTGTTATTTTTTAGATTGTTAAATTCACCGTATTCGTCAAACATATCATCAACTATAACACCCATTGGATCATCGTTATATGTAAATGCAGATATATGATTACATGGCCAGACATAGCCCCATGGATCTATATGTATACTACCATTATTATACCATGGACATGGAGTTTTCAGTTTCAGAGAATTCATCTTCTTATGTACTGTAATCATCTTACTGTCGTCTTTAAACTGCCATGTATTGTAATTTACGCTGTCTATATCAGTTGCGGTTAATTTATATCTTTCTGTATCAGTTTCAATTAGTGTCACTGGATTATGAACACGTCTTGTTGTAAATTCCATACAACCTATCTCTTCTGATTTTTCACGTGCTGTTTCGATTTGATCTTTATTATAATCATAAACGTGCATAATCCAACTTGAATGACCACCAGCATCGTTAAATGCTGCCAAGTTTTCCATAATAGTATTAAAGTTTGTTCCACGTCTAAACAGGTGATTAGTATCCGCTAATCCGTCTATATTAAAATCTATACGATGAAAATAACTATTCTCAGACAATACTGTTGCTAAACGTTTCCAATATTCTGGTGTCTGCCATCCACCATTTGTTGTTATAAAAATTACCGCATCAGGATGAACGCTACAAAACGTCTCAAGCATTTCAGGAAGGTTAGGGTGCATTATAGGGTCTCCCCAGCGTCCTTCCAATGTTAGACAGGTTATATCACTATCTTCTGTAGCTTTAATAAGATTATTCCACATTTGGACATCAAAATGCGCTAGCGGTAAGCCTGCGATCGTCTCACCACCATAAATGTTTCTAAGACAATTTGGACAACTTGCATTGCAGTGACTTGACATGTCTATATGAAGTTTATGTAGTTGTTTTTTCCAATCCACTAAAAATTCCTTTTTTCACCAGGATGTAAGCAAATATTATTGCAAGTTTTCCAACTTTCATTTTTAATTATATCTGGCAATGTTTTCTGATACCATTGATCTGTTAAAATATCACCCAAGGATCTGAAATTCAGATTATTGAAGTTCTTATCACTAATACTATCCTGTATTTCTTTCTTTTCTGCTGAGGTTGATTTATGTTGTGCAGTAGAATAATCAGCAACGTGACAACAAGGCCAGACTCGGCCCCATGGGTCCAATTGAATAACGCCGTCTGAATACCACGGACAGGCTTCTTTAACTTTTATAGATTCAACATAATTTGACATTATTCTAGTAGATTGAATCGCCTGATCAGTGTATGTCATTGTAACCTGCTCTACTTCTTCTGCCTTGTCCGTAGGGATGAAATAGTCTTCTGTATCAGTAATAACTCTGCCATTACGCAAACTACTTTTTCTAGTAAAAAACTGTCCAAAGCCGGCTTCTTTTGCAACTTCCGCTGCTTCGGATATCTGATGTATGTTATGATCGAATAATGTCATAACCCATCTGCCAAACCCTCCCGCATCATGAAAGGCACGTGCATTTTCTATTATTTTTTCGTAAGATGTTGACCTACGGTATATTGCGTGTGTATCACTTAATCCGTCAATAGCAAAATCTATTACGTGTACTTTGGCATTTTCAGATAGTGCGTTCCCTAGCGCCGACCACCATTTAGTATTATGTGTACCACCATTGGTACAGATTCTTACTATAGCTTCAGGGTGCGCTTTACTGAATGTAGCCATCATCTCTGGCAAGTGCGGATGCATACCAGCATCTCCCCATGTACCGTTTAATTTTAGCTCTAATATTTTCCAGCCAGCAGTGTCTTCATTACACATCCTGTTCCATACATCTACTGGAAAATGATCTAACGATAACCATGGTTGTTTTTCACCACCGTTTATATTACGGCTACATCCGGCACATTTTGAATTACAATGGCTTGTAATATCTACTTGCAATCTATGTGTCTGGTTACGCCAATCCATTATAGGTAATCCTCGCAGTCACCCTCACGCTGAATATCACTGGTCAAACAGTGAATGCCGCCATCCCAGAAGTATTGGTGACGGAAGCGCCAGACGATTGGTTCAATGCCGTGTTTTTCCATACGGCGGAAGGCTTCGTCATTGCGTCCTGTACATACGACTGTGTTCTCGTCTAGTGATAGTACGTTAACATCAAATACGCTTTCATCAGGGAAGCCAACCCAATGTGTAAGCCATTTGTTAACATACTCTTTGTGGAAGCGGCGTTTACGAGTATTGAGGAAATCTTCTGGCATATCAAAGTGGTCTTCAACTTCAATAATATCCCAGTGCTGCATTTCTTCAGGTACCCAGTTTTTATTCCAGGTCATCAGTACGCCAGGTCGTAGCAGAGCAATTTTGCCGTCCGCATGTCCGCCCACAGGTAAGTCTAAGAAACGAGTGCCGGGATAACGCTTGCTGATCTCACGCTTCATCCACTCTTTCCCCAATAGTGTGCCTTTACCGCGCTTTTGATCCTCTTCGTAAGCACAACTAAACAGCACTGTGTTGCCACACTTAATCATGTTTGCAGCATGATAAAGAACACGGTTGCGTTCAACATAGTGGTCATATCCCTTGCCACTCTCTACCATGACACTTGGCATACTGATCCAGTCTGCCCCTTCACGGAACCACTCAACAATGTGGTCGTAATAGGACAAATTTTCATAATAGCGACTATCGCTACCTGTAAAAATTTCAAAAATACTATTGCCATACGGCATGATAGTATCACGCGGCATGAGTGGATGATTAGGAAATCCTACTTCCATCCATGGCAGCTTCATTTGGTTGTCTGGTGTGCTGCCTTGGCCTGATAGTTTAAATACTTCCTTTGGCCTTACTACTTCAATGCCACGATTTGTTAGTATTGATTCAAGCTCTGCAATGTCTTCTGCTGTCTCTTCAAATATTTGACGCATAACGTCACGTGCTTCTGGATCACTGTGCCAGTCAAAACTGTCTGCTGGAAATGGTGCACCAAGAATAACACGCTTTAACGGTTGAAACTCCGTCCAAGCATTTACTGATTTCATGAAAACCCTCTTGATTGTTTATATAAATATATTTATATTAGCAGTTAATAACAGGAGATAATATGACCCGTCTAGCTTATGACAGTATACACGGTAATGAATTTAAAGTCAAGATTTTCAATGTAAATCATATTGACGAAATAGCAGACAGCACAGAACTTTACGAAGCATTTGAAAGTGGCTGGCCCGTTGTTATTAAGGGACTAACTATTCCCAAAGTAGATTATGATTATTACGATGACTTGGAAGACTGGGTTATTCCTGGAAACAAATGGATTGCCCCGTGGTATCCCAGTGCTATTCGTACTGGTGATCGTTTACGTACTGAACGTGGCTGGACTGAAGAACAGATTGAAGTGTTTCGTGAAAAGCACAAAGATGCTAACAGCGGATGGCATCAGTTCTTTGAAAAATTATTTCCACGCTATGCGGCTGCACCTGCAAAAGTATTAAGTCATCGTTACAATATGCTTGTAGAAAATATGTTGCACTTGGACGAGTTGACTGAAGACCATACTGGGCTTGAGCAACAGATTCGTATGTTTGTGCAGCTAGATAAAAAACGTAGCCGCGTACTTACGTTTGGTCCTGACTTAGTACAGTTATATCATCGCTACAAAGATGAATTTAATTTGGGAGAGTTGGACAAAACAAATACGCACACGTTTATTACTGAAATGCGTAACTGCACTATCTGGAACGAACAACGCTGGGCACACTTCCATCACCCACTGCACTACATTACTTTTGATCCAGGTGATATCTGGTTCTTTAACGCACAATGGATTAGTCACCAGATTATTTTTGGTGCGAAGCTACAGTGTTTTGAGGCTGATATTATGCAAGATCAGTTACTGAACCCTGCAATGTGTATGCGTGAACGTATTCTCAATATTGAGAATGAAACGCCTTACGGATTTACTTCCGACCAATAAGCATAAAGCGATTATATAATACAGTATCTCTTGTACCCTTATATAACAATTCACTAAATTTATATTTCTCAACGGCAGCATCTAAATCTTTAACACAGTTTATGTGCTGCTCGTTGCTGAAATAATCATTAGTTTGCAGTATAATCGTTTTGCCATCTGGAATATTATAGAACCATTCGTCAGTCATGTGTTCACAACTGGTGTTAATAATCAAGTCTGGGGCAATAAGATCCCTTCCTACTTGAAACCCATCACCTTTCCAAACAATGCTGTTAACATCTTTAACATGTGATTTAAATTGTCCATTTTTATATTGTGGGTAATTAAAATCATTTGCTACATCCAGTACTTCACGATCGATCTCGAGATTGGTAAACTGTACATCAGGATAATTGTTGAATATAAAAAACGCCACAGTAGCATACCAGCCGCCGTACATAACGACATCTTTAGGCTGCAACCCTAACATATCCATTACGCCAACCATCCAGAGTTTGCTGATCATTTGCCCGCGACTAAAATGGTCGTTAACGTTGGTACGTTCGCCCCATTTGATACTCCAAGCACTGATACGTTTAATAAAATCGTCCTCGAAACTATGACTAATATATTGCAATACATCACGGTTTGTATGTGATGGCAATTCTGTCAGTAGGTTGTTGAGTATAAGGTTAACAAAGTTTTCTGATTCGGGCTTCCAGCCACGTTGCACTTCACGTAGAACCATATCACGAACGGCCCATTGATCGCCCAGCAATACCGCTCTAACGAGCTGACTGTACAGTTCTTTGTGTGTACTGTCAATAGCCTCGAAATAATCTTCAAGGCCCCACATCCAGTGAAATTCTCGTTCGTTTAACATTACATACCTAAGTCTTGTTTTATTTTAACAAATTCTGGCGATACGTCAAGTATATTGTGTTTACGATAAGCGTCATAGTTTTCTGTAACACGGACATATTCACGCATACGTTCTGGATCGTATACGTGTGACGGGTCTTCGCCAAATGCCACCGCTTCCATTAGAGGTTCTTCATAATCTTCATAGAATGGACTATCTTTAATTTCGTCTAGGAACTCTAACACTTGTCTTTTCTGTTCCTCACGTAACCAAGTTGGACTATTGGCTATACTGTAGTAGTGCGGTTCAATCAGTTGGTTGGTACTCATACCAATGCCGCGTTCTGGATTAGCTAACTGATATTCATGTAGCCAGCGCCAAAATGTTACAAGATGTAACGCATTCGTTACTTGGTTGACAGTAGTGATACGAACTTTAATACGCTTACCTGCAGGTGTTTTAGTAAATTGTACTAGCTTGTCAAAATTGCGCCATACGCTATCCCATTTGCTTGGTGGCCGCAAATAATCATTCATTAAGCCCATGCCTTCAAGGCTACAATTAACAATTACATTTTCAAACTCGCCCAATTGGTGTAACCAACGATCCTGCATATTTGTAATATTTGTGTAGAAGCTAAGTGAAATTCTACTAGCATACCCACGCTCCGTAGCCATATCTAGTAATTTAAACATATCTGGACTTACTGTTGGTTCGCCGCCAATCATTTTAATTTTGCGTACCATTGGCAACATTTTTTCAAAACTATCCCATTCAATACCTGGTTGTAACATTGCTTTCTTTTTATCAGCAATATTATCACTACCCCAGTCATGATGAGCAATACCTAACCCAATGGCGTTCATCTCTCCACGTTCAACACTAACTAAATGACTTGCTTCCTTATTGCACATCTGACATTTTAAATTACACATATTTCCTAAACGGAAGTCAAACTGTAGAGGACTTTCTACTTGCCAATCATTCTCCTGTGCTTCTGCTATAACTTCAGGAAGCTCATTTCTCCACAAATAATTCTCCCACTGGCGACTGCTCATAATGTTATTACGTTCCAGTCTTTCACATTCAGTACACTCAGGTAGCCACTCTTTATTCACCATACGCTTGCGTACATTACGAATATATTCATGATTCCATGTTTTTTCGATACCAAGCTCTTCTTGATTGACTGATTGCATTCCTACATCCTGTGGCTCACGTGCCATACAACACAGTCGGTAACGTCCGCCATTATAAGTGCTGTACTGCACAAAAGGCAACGCACAGAACCCGTTGTCCTTATCGTTATCCATTATATCTTGTCTATTCACAGCGGGCTCCTTTGATTAAAGTATTCATCCAGTAGTTTTTCTTTTTGTTTTATTTCTTCCAGTGTAATCATTATCTCTGGTTCTTGATTTATTTTATCAGTCATATACTTTGCATGTTCAGCGTTAATTGGTTTAATTTTTTCTTCAACATATACTAATGCTCGTTCTTTAATATCAGCTGGCATATTTCGCAGTGCTAGATGTTCTGGATAGTCTGTTATGTCTAGGAACATATGCTTTTCCCACATAAATCTGTTCTTCCAGTCGTAAAAATCATGGAACTCCCAGAGATTTAAAATTGTTATGACACTATGGCTGTAGATTTTAAGGTTGTCCATACACAGCGATTCATAGTAATCAACATTGTCATGTAATGTAGCCCAGTCACTTCCGGGCCGCTGATAGGTGTTTATTTCACCAGCACCATCTATACTTATGTTTAACACAACTTCGCCTATGCTTTTCCAATAATCAATAACCTTTTTACTTGGCAATACTGTTCCATTTGTATAGTATACAATTTTTACTTTATCTAGGTTTTTATTCTTTTTTAACAGCAATGCTAAAAACTCGTCATGCTGACGAGCCATCATAGGCTCTCCACCTACAATTTTAATTTCACGTAAATGGCTTAGATCAACATTAAACCAGTCAAGATCCATATCGTAGCCTAGCTTAACACTTTGTTTTGGATTTTGTATTGTTGCCCATTTGCTACTATGGTCAGCATTGCAAATTCTACAAGCTAAGTTGCAATGCGTACTGAATCCTATCTCAATATAACGTAGCTTGAGTTTTGATAGTGCGTTTGGATATTGTTTATTATAAATGGTGCGCAAGCTCATGCCAGTGGACTCTTCCTGCCGCCAACACTTACTACAGTTTGGTAGTCGTTCACCAGCAAGCATACGTGCGCGAATGTCATCAAACACTTCACCGGTCCAGGCTTCTTTAAATCCTTCACTAATACTTGGAAGTTTGTAGTCTAATTCACGAAAGCGGCAACAAGGACGCATCGTGCCGCCTGGGTCAACGGTAGCATGACACCATAGTAAATTGCAAATATTATTTTCCGTCACGGCGCTCTAACTCCGCCATAAACAATGCAGCACCCTTATGGCAGTTTTCTTCCCACGTGCCCGCTGCTTCGCCGTCAGCATTGTCGCTAACAAACTTGTATACGTCTAACATAATTTTATACTTATTACACACTTTAGCATATGCTGCGGCTTCCATGTCAACTAAGTCACTTTCCATCTCAGGACGATTGCTGACGAACTGATCGCCACTTGTTAGTGTTGGGCGTGTTTCTACTTTGTCAAGAATATACCAGACTGGTTCACATTTAGCTGCCTGCCCTAGTGTCAATCCCAATACTCTGATGTCCATATCACGTTGCGCTACTTTAGCTACCTTAAACAGCCCTTTACCAAATACTGGATTTAAACTACCTGCTGTACCGAAGTTAATAATTGTAGTTGGATTATATTGATGAATAGCATTCATAATTGCCATGGTGGCATTAATCTTACCGATACCCGTAATAACTTTTACATATGGTGCAGGAAGAGTGTTTGGAAGTTCTTCATTGAGTGCCACTAATACTGGAATTTTTTTCATTTATTTTTTCTCAATTCTTCTACCCATTTTTCATAGCCAATTTCAAATGGCTCTATTGGAAACGCCAATGTCCATGTTTGATGTGCTTCAATGGGTTCATCGTACTGCATGTGTAGATAAACTATACCAGCTTTTGGTTTCCATTCAAATTCTACTGGGTCTATTGTAGATTTGTAGTTTTCATTACTGCAAATTTTCTTAGCAATAGTGATGAGTTCGCCTGTTTTAAATTTTGGTTTGTAGCTTTGTTGAGTGAACTTTGGCTTGTAGGGTCGCATTATTCTTCATCCAGCAAGTATGCCATTTCAGGGAATGTAGCACGGAAGTCTGTGCCACGATGTGCATCTAGCTTGGTAATATATTCACGGAATTCTGGCAAACGGCGTGTCCAGTCTTCACTACGAGCAAAGTTAATCATGCCACGTAGTCGCTTAATGCCGTATTCTGCTTCAAGCCATTTCTCTTTGGTAACTTTGCCCTTGTGCCAGGTTGGAATGCCCAATTCCCAATTCTCAGTCCACCAGTCAATGAATTCTTCATACTTGGCTTCGCATTTGTCCAAGAATTCACGTGGCAATACTTTTACGTTTAAGTGCGGTGGCCAGTATACAAAGTGATAGTTAATACCGCCCGCGCCAAATGGCCACATATTTGTTTTGTGTAACCCACTGTCTTGCAATTTCCACTTTAGGAAGTCTGGAATGTAATAGATGTTTAGTGCGTTAACTGCACACGCAATTGTAACTTCAACGTTATTACTGGTTTGTGTATCCAGACGTTTAAATTGCGTTAGTGTATGTTCCCAAGTACTTGGATAACGAATGTAGTCGTTCATAGCACCCACACTATCAACGCTATAGTGCATACGCACCTTCTTAAAATGTTTCCATTGTTCAAATAGGCGATCTGGTAGTTCAATACAGTTAGAGTTATATCTCACTTCAATTTTGTCCGCATACCCCATCTCAATAACTTTATCTAGAATCTCATAATGTTCGTCGATAACAGTCGCCTCGCCGCCAGCAAAATATAGCTGTTTCATATTTGGAATCTGTTCATAAAACTGTGTCCAAAAAGTTGGGTTATCTTTATGCCAGTTATATGTAGCCCCAAATTCCTTGCCACGATTTTCCCACACCATTGTTTCCTTTAGTGTTGGGTTTTCAATTTGCGGGTAGAGCTTGTTCCAATCTTTAATCCAGCCACTACTATCATGTGGACTGCACATTACGCAACCAAGCTGGCACTTGGTTCCCATACGGATATCAATATAAGCTAACTTAGCATCCGTAGAGCCGTCCTCGTGTGTGTTAGCCACTAGTTCATCAATATCAATACCGTCTGCTACCCAGTAGGCAGTTTCCCACTGTCGCTTACTACGGTGACCCGCTGCTTCTTCTTTATAGCACTTTAAACAACTTGCTGGTTTATCACCTTCAAGCATCATCTTACGCACACTGCGCATATATGTATTATTCCAAGCACTACGAAGGTCTGTGTTGTTTAGGTTTGCAGGACGCCCATCTTCAGTTTTAACAATGCCAACACGACCACCGTGCTCTTTGTCGTTTGTGGCACCTACGCTTGATGCGTTTGCTGTGCAACATACACGCATTGAACCGTCTGGGCGTGTGCTAAGGTGCATCCAGGGTAGGATACAAAATGTATCTGAAGGTAGTTTTGGGTCTTGCATTTTTATTCCTTAAATTTGGTTTCTATCTTTTGTTTCTTATGTGCATAACCAACCTCGAATCCAGATAGAAATTGGCCAAGGTCAAAATTATCATTTTCCAACAAAAGTATATTTTTATTATGATAATTTGTAACCTCATCTACGAATAAAGATTCCATATTATCATCAACTTCATTACTATTTAACCATTTTATAAAATGCTTCCAATGATCAAAATCGTGTTGAACAATCAGTTTTTGATAATCTAAAATAAAAACATCTGCGGTTTCGTCATTGAATATATATTCGCGTGTATATCCATAACTGTCTTGTCCATACCAATCACCTAGTTCATAATATGTTCCATCAAAAGGTTCATTCTTTTTGTTATTTAATTTTGCCCACCAGGATATTTGTTCAGGATCTTTACCAACAATTAAAATTAATCGTAACGGGCAATTGTGTTGTTTTAACGATCTTATAATATCCCATGGATTGGAATGTGTTTGCTGTACAAAAAACATACCTGGAATATAATTTGCATCCACACGCATCCTGTCATACCAGGGCATGTTATTCAGTAAGTTATCTCCCATGCCGGCTGTTATATCTTTAACACCTTTGATATTATATGGAGAATAGTATCTGAACTCGTTTTTATCTGATACTTTTCCTTCTAGTACTGGTGAATAGAAAAAGTTATCACAAAATGTGTGTATTAAATTTAAAATAAAATGCGCACCATCACCACCTGTATGTGTCATTAAAATTGTTGATTCAAGATGGTGTTTTTTGAGACTAGTGTAACTCATAATTCATTATGCTATTTTAGCTAAAGCGATATAGACATCGCCTCTATTTGTAGTTACATCAACGCCTATTTTTGTTGCTAATTGATGATCGTATCCTGGTATTTCACTGAATACTGTTGGCGTATACGGCACAAAAGTCATACCTTTACGTATTGCAAAGTCTGTGATCTTACTGGATTCACGCCACAGCAACTGGTGCATACGGTCGTAGTTTTTATAACCTGGACGATAGTCAGGATAGTGATCCTCGTCAAAGTCCATTACTTCACTCCACCATGCAAAACTCTTTTGAGGCTCGCGATAAACCAAAACAATCCAGTCGCCTGGAAAGTGATTCCAGACATAATCTAGATTGAAATGTCTCGCAAGGAAGTGGCTTTTGATTACACGATATCCTTCACCGTGGAATACGTTGTCAATATCATCTAGTAGTTTGTGTGGTTTCAGATAATTAAAATCATCCCAGTCTTCACCACAGCCCATACCTGGACCAAAGTAACTACCGCGATGCCCATTGTTTGTATCTTTGGGATTTACAGGACGATGATACTGTGTCCTGTCTGCTGTTTCATCCGTTCTATCACATGGTAAGACCTGGCGTAAGTGGATGTCTATACCGCTCCACCTACTGCCAGGAATTCCTGTGAACCAGATGCGTGTGTTGCCTTTACTCATCTTCTTTAAAAAACGAATTTAAAACATTTTTAATTTCCGAAGTCACATCTCCCTTGATGGATTCATAATCGAGACTGATGCTAATATCATCAATCTCTCCCTTATCGATATGATTTACTATATCTGCTGCCTCTTCAAGATCATTTAGCTGAATACGATCACCATTCCGTAAAATAATTTCTACGGAGTTAATGTACTTTGCAGGTACACTGTGAACGTCTACTTCGTCAAATATTCTATCAAAAGAGCGATCCTTACGTTCAATCGCCATGGCTAATTATTCAGCTGTTTCTTTCTTACGACCACGTTTTGGCTTTAGTGATGGATCCATCTCATATGCCTGTTCTTGTAGTCGTGCTGCTTCTGCCACAAACTGTTCTGCTTGTGAAAGCATATTTTTTGCAATAGCGGCATCAGTAATAACGCCATCGGCTGCTGTTTCAGCAACTGGTGCTGGTGCTGGTGCAGATGATTTTTTAGTTTGTTTTTTGCCAGCCAACTCCATTTGATCAGTTGGTGGTGTAACTGCTGCCTTGCCGCCAGTCTGATCACCGATAAGGGCGTTTAGTTCATCCAAACGAATCTTTGCTGCACGGTTAGGGGTCATCATAATATTTGATGTTGGCTGTTTGCGCAATAGTCCACGTGCGTGTAGTGCTTGTAGCATATTTGCGCCGTCAGTTAGAACGGTGCGTTGTGCATACTCATAAAAGTTTGCACTCGCCTGTGCGCCTGCTGATTGTACTGCATTGATAATGTCGTCGTGCATCCAATCCTGTAGTGCATCAGTATCAACGATTAGGCAATTAGTTTCGTCATTAGGGACTTCGCGGAAGACCACAACACACTTACGTTGTGTGTTAATGATCTGTCCTACGTGTTTTAAATTGTTTGTTGGCATTGGATTACTCCGCTGCTTCTTCTGCTGCTGCTTCTTCTGCTGGTGGAGCAGGTGGTGCAATTGCACGGATGATAGCAACTAGCTTGTTGAACTGTTCGCCAACTGTTGCAGCTTCTGCGCCCTTAAATGCGCCGCGCTGTACTGCCAAATCAATAATGTTAGCAGTTAGAGTTAGATCTTGTAGTGTTAGCTGTGGTGCTTGTACTTCTTCAGTCATTTAAATCTCCTTGTGTTTTATTAAATGCTATGTTTATTTATCTTTTTCGAACTGTGCGGTTGCGCTAAGTTTTGCAACCATCATGTTCTGTTTAAACTTATCCATATCACGCCCGTGTTCAAACCATACCTGATATAGTCTGCGTTTGTCTACGCTACGGATGTGATAGAATCCTGTAACTTCTTCTGTTAATTCCAGCCAATCAAAATCGCGATTGCCTTCACCAACAACAAGTAAACGATTGCGCATCATTTGCACAATCAATTCTGTCCCTGTGAGCAGAGTCATATCATTCTCACTCAATGACCCTGCATTTTCTAAAATTTTAACTTCACTCATAGTGAACGGTTACTCCAAACGGTGCTTGGATACGGTGTGCTTTGTCACCGTGAATAACGAACAGTGTATCGCAATAATCTGGATTGCCCCAGCTACCCCACGGATAACCGTCAGTGAACACAACCAGCTGATCAGGAGTAATGTCATGATCTGCAAGGTATTTAAAAATTGCTTCAAAGTCAGTGCCACCACCGCCTTGAACTTCGTATTCACGGACATCACGCCCGTTATCAGTGCTGAACACTTCAGCACCATATACGCCAGTATCGAACTGTGCAATAAGAATTTCGTAGTCTTTATACTGACCCATGATACCCTGCACTTCACTGAGCATGTCAGTTAGCAAGTTCTGGCCAATAGAACCGGAAGTATCTAGGAACACTGCGATCTTCAGTTGCTCGTCACGATTCATACCAGGAAAAATAACTTCGCCACTACGCTTGCTAGGACGCATCCAAGTAAAGTCACTTTTCAGTGAGCTCTCCAGCTGAGTGCGAAGCAAATCACGCCAGTCCATCTTAGGCTCTACCAGCTCGCTAATCATACGCTTAACAGCCTCAGGTACATCATTGCCAGCGTTTTGTGCGGCACTAATAACAGCCTGTTTAATCTCGTCAGCAAGCGCCTTGCGCTCTTCTTCAGTCATCTTGCCGTAGTTGCCAGCAGTACCGTCCTTGTCGCCATCTTGTGGATTCAAGTGAACGTCAAAGTTACCAATCTCGATCTTGTCGGCGTTCTCATAAAGCTCGTCGTAAATCTCGTAGCTGTTCATGCCACGATATTTCCAGTCCATGCAGGGTTTGCCGCCATTGAGTTTATCCTCACCAATAACAGTACCGATGCCCTGTTCTACTAGCGTCATGTTAATGTTAAAGTCAGCAGCCATATTATACAGCATAGGATCACGATCGCCACGTGCGCCCATATGATCGTATACCATGTGCAGCACTTCGTGACCAACTAGAAAGTCTAGTTCTGGGTCACTGAGGCGGGTTACAAAGTCACGATTGAAAAAGAAATGGCGTCCGTCTGTTGCCGCAGTGGGCATATCTGGGGCTTCAATAATACGCATACGAGTAGCAAGTTGTCCAAAAAATGGCTTGCCTAGTAGCAGTCGAACACGGCTACGGGTAATACGTTCTTCAGCGGTCATTGCCATAGTGGCCTCCATTTGTTTCTACAGTATAACTATACTGGATATTTTGGCATGTGTCAAGCATTTATTTAAATTTTGCCACTGCCGCGGCCACCATAAGATACAGTAGTAATTTCGCCTGTTTTCATACCCCGTATCTTATTGAGAATTTTATATTGCCACTGTTCCATTATTAAAACGCCATCTTGAACATCATTGCATCAGTTGCATTTTTAAAGTACACATCGTGACTGTCGTCAGGCTGTGCAAACTTGATAATAAAATAGTTCTGCATGTAATAGTGTTCTTTGATCCAACGATTTGCTTCTTCGTAACGACCTTTGATGTTTACTACCGTCGCAGTGCTACGCCAGCGTTGCTTATACTCAGCTACATCTGCAGGCTCCCAGTCTTTATACTGTAGCCCGTATAAACGAATGTTAGTCCGTTCTCTAGGTGAGTAGAGGGAGAGGTCTACACTCTCTCCCTCCGCTAGTTTTGGTGTTAGGAATGTTGCGCTCATTACGCATCCAGTACCAGACGCCCGTAACGGTTAAAGTATTCCTGGAAGCGTTCGATCTTGTCTTGCTTAGGAACCAGTTTGTAGTTCTGCATTGCAATACGTGACGCCATGATCACCATCTCAGTTTCGAAGTTGTCCATCATAAAGCTGATGAAGTTGCTGAAGCTCTTGTGGAAACCATCCAGGTTGCCAGCCTTAGCACCGTTATCGCTACGTGCTTTCAGTTCGTAGCACAGGCTAGTTGCCAGCGCATACTTGGCACTCATCTCGTTGGATTTCATTTCCTTAATCTTGCCGTCCAACACGTCAGTGGGATCGGGCAGATCACCAGCAATCTTACGGTGTGCCATAAACTTAACCGCAGTACCTTCGCCAACGCAACCAGCAACTAGGTCAGTTTCCAGCCCCTCATTCAGTTCGCTGCCTTCCAGCATCTCGCTAACGAAAGTCCACGAGCGAGGAGTAGCAAAACCACGCGAGCTGCTAGCGGGATCAAAGTTGTAGAGATCGTTCTTAGCAAAGCTCAAGTAACCAACAATGTCAGGGTGGATGTTGTGGTTAACAGCCCAGTTCAGCCAGTCAGTAAAGTCAACACGCAGTTCAACGTGGATAAAGCGGTTTTCCAGTGGCTTGGGCATACGGTATGCAACACCCTTGTCAGTCTCACGGTTACCAGCAGCAACAATCACAACGTTGTCTGGGAGGACATACTGACCAATGCGTCGGTTCAGGATCAGCTGGTAAGCCGCAGCCTGTACGCTAGGCGCAGCACTGTTAAGTTCATCGAGGAACAGGATAACAGTGTCATATTGCGCTGCCATATCTGCCTGCGGCAAGTCTGCAGGCGGAAGCCAGACCATTTTACCATTAGCAAGGTCAGGGGCGGGATAACCGCGCAAGTCTGTGGGCTCAAACAGCGCAAGACGCATGTCAATTACTTTGGTATTACCCAACACACCAGAAGCACCGATACCTTCTACAAGTTCAGATTTACCAATACCTGGAGGACCCCACATAAACACAGGGCGCTGTTTCTTAAATGCAAGGGTAAGAAGCGTAGTAGCTTCGGTAATCTTTACGGTACGGTTTTCTGCAATAGCCATTTTAGTAGTCCTTTGTGCTTTGTTTCTACAGTTATTACTTTACGATACTCTGTTGACAGTGTCAACAATTAATTTTCAGGATCTTCACTTTTTTTAAGTGCATCCCAGAGGGTTTGGGGGATTACTTGGTAGCCACGTGCTGAATTGTAAGCACAGTAGGCAGCGTAGGTGTCGTGTTTCCAAGCAAGCATATTGTTCTCCTTAGTTATCAACGCGGTGTATGTGAGCGGTGCCAACAGGGCGTCCGTAGTGTGCTTCAATCGTCGCATAATACCACGCTTCGTTTGCATCACGCAGGATAGCCAGCGGAGCCTTGCCAGCGTCCAGTTCAGTAAAGTAGCCTTCCACCGTGTGGTTTGCCATCAGTTCCTTGAGAAACTTAATCTTAGTAAACGGGCCGCGGTGCTTAAAGCGGGCGACAAACTTGCCCTCATAGCTAACATATTCGCCGCTCTGCTTAAAGTTGGCTTTTACGAACTTGGTCATCTGCATCTCCGTTGCTTACATATATAATCTAACACCAAGACGCCTTACTGTCAACAACTATTTTTGCTTTTTTTGAAATTATTTTCCTTCTAGCCAGATTTCAAAGCCTGCTAACTTACACATAAACGCATCTTGCTCACTGAACAGCACTACTATACGTTTGTCTAAATAATATGGGTGTTCCATCTTGCGAAATAATGTTAGCAACATACGAGCTGTAATCTTTTCCGGAGGACTAAATTTCCAACTATCGTATACTTTAACCATATAGTCACGTCCAGATTTTCGTAATCTCAATGTTGAATAGTTGAGAAATATCTTTTGCCTATCCAAATCATCGTTTACCGCATGACTTAGTCTGTACGTTATATGTTGTTGTATGAGATCAATCTTTTCCGACGTCAGCACGGGTAACAACCTCACCCTGTATTAGTTTTATTACTGTAAACTTATCTGTTCTGAACTTACGATTTAAGCGGTCTGCGAGATTGAACGCATGACCGCTGTTACTGAAACTTACTTTTTTATATTTTGGTCCAGGGTAATTTACTAGTGTATTAAGTGAACGTAAGTTCACAGGAGCACCTTCGTAAAAAACTGCATATATGGCATCTGCTTCCAGTATCTGCTCAGTGTTATAGTTACGATCTACTTGCTCTACTATAATTGTTGGTTTTGGTCTTGCCATATATTCTAGCCCCTTGTGTTCTTGTTCTTACAAGTATTTAGCTAGAACCAGCAAATTTTAGCATTAACTGCTATTTTTATAGCGTTTTAGTTGGAGATTCATCTCCCATTCAGTAGCCCATGGGCCCTGATATGGGTATTTTTCCAGTGTTTCGTGCTTGGGACAGAACGCTGGCATCCAGTATTTGAACTGGATAATATAATATCCAGCAGCCATAACACTTTTGCTTGTGGGTGTTTTTACATACAACGGTAGCGTATCGTGTTCTACTTCTACTGGATTATTTGTAGCAGTAGGATAACCTTTAATAAACTTGATAACGTCTTCACTAGTTTCTGTATCACGATCAACCATACTGAATAGGCTATCCAGTGCGGCAAGTATTTGTTTTTCGTTTGTGCGTTGGTCAAAGAATTCGTATGAGCCATCAGGCAAGCACCGCAGGGTGCCTACCTTGCCATGGACTTCGTTAACAATCCAAAACTTGTCTTTAATTACTTCCTGTGCGGTATACATTGTGAATTACTTCTTTTCCAGGATCATTGTGGCTACCATCACAGTAAGGCCAGTTTTCAGACTTGCCACAACCACAAACACCGCCCAAATATTCAATCGCAGTTACGTTAGCATTGCGGAAACTGCGCCAACCCTGAGCATTCATGTCCCAGACATTGGTTACTTCTTCGTTTAGTTTGCGAATCTTTTCTTGTGACAGTGGTTCTTTTTTGTCAGCAGGTGGAATGTGTGCTTCAGCTAGCGTACAGTCCATTACACGTTGCTCGCCACTGACTTTATTAAATGTTACACGTACAATGCCGTGTTTCAAACGGCGTAGTTGTTTTTCTAGATCAGCTTGTTCCATTAGTTTTTCCTTGAGTGAGTTTTGTAAAATTGATACATTCTTAGGTAGTAGTCAAATTGCCGCGGGTATTGTTCTGGGTTTGGTAGTTTATCAAACATTTCCAGCATTTCACGCAACACTGCTTCTATTTCAGCGTCAGTTATATCAGGCATCTTCATATGCTGCGTTTAAGTATGCAGCATGATCCTGCGCACTCTGACTCAAACGATCCAGGCTGTATTTGCCACAGAACCTCATAAAATGAATACCTATCTGACTTTTACGTTCTTTTTGTACTTGCGTAACAATAGCATCATCCAGTGCTGCTTTAATATCATCAGGCTGTTGTGTAAGATCAATCAGTGTGCGATTACGTTGATAGTCTTCTAGTACACGATGTTCCACACCTTCATGATCTACCCAACGCTGTAGCATAAAGTTATTCCAGTTATAGCCTTTAGAGTTACGATCTTCATATGCTTCAGTAATGCCCACCTTGTTTTTGGTACCTTTAATACGAGCACCAGGATATGCACTAAACACATTGTCGCTGGTATCACCACGAATACACTTCTCAAACAGTAGCCATTCAGGCTCTCCCGGCATCTTATGCTCGCCTGTTTTCTTGTCTTTTACGGGCTTACCGCGGTCATCGAAGATACCATTAATAGTGATCAGTTGTCCTGTAATACCATTGTATTGTGTAACCTTATCGCTGAGTAGCTGATAATAGTCACTATCACTACTTACAATACAATGCTTTGCATCGCTGTGATTCTGGACCCAACGTGCAATAAAATCATCTGCTTCACAGTTGCCGTGTTGCAATACTGTGCAGTTAGTCTTATCAGTGAAGAATGTTTTAAGATCATCGAACGCTTGCCAGAACGCAGTGTCTTCTGCCTGTTCACGTGGAGTTAGGGCAGCACGTGCTTCTTGACGGTTACGCTTGTAGGGTTCGTAATAGTCTTTGCGCCAGCTACGTCCTTCTAGACATACTACTACGTGATTACCACTTTGTTCACGCCATACTTTGTTAATGCTACTGAACATGATATGATATGCCATACCAATCTTGGTTTCCATGTCGTCACCGCGAACTACGTGGCGAGCTCTCATGAACATATTAGCTGCGTCTACTAGAATATAAGTCATTGTATTACCTGTGTTACGTTATCGTGTTTAATGTAGCATACGTGTGACAGTATGTCAATACTTTTGTGCTTCTTCAAGGATGTCATCCCAACTCAGTTCGTTAATCTGCTTCATAAGTGGGTGTACTGGTTGATTAATTGATTTAAAATAATCTATTTTTGTATACACATCATCTCTAAAATCAGTTGCTTCGTCTGGAGGATTCATTCCTGACATTACCATTGCTCTGGTTATCTCTTCACGAACAACATCGTGATCATCTGACAGTAAGTTGTTAATATTTGCAGAGTAATCAGCATTAGCATCGATGATTTCAGTTAACTGTTGGCGATGTTTTTTTGTAAGCCAGAAACATACCTCTTGTAAACTAAAATTCATTGTGCTGTAATCTTTTGATTCAGCGGCGCCTATACTGAATTCCATTTGAGCATAGTGACTCCTGTGTTTACTATTTGGTAAATCAATGATGGCAGTTGAAGTATTAATGCCATGCTTTTTTGCAAAATCTATGCTTTCCTGCGGATTTACGCAGTTGATATATTGGCTTATTTTGTTATTAATGGCGTATATATCCATAACAGCATCACGTAATCTTACTATCTGATGCTCTTGTACACGGTTGTTTATACCGTTGCGTATCTCTGTATTATACATCCACGAATATTCTGGGAAATCTTTAAACGTATTCCAACTATCGTCATGTCTAATAAATGTACCAAACGGGCCAGGATATAACTCCCAGGTAGGATCAAAGTCATTATTTACATAATGACTTTGATTTAAAACCCATGATAGAAATTCATTATGTCCGTGGCCAGGACCAGTGACTAATATAAGTCTAGCCATTTAGTAGTCCTGTTCGCTAATCCCACGACAAAGTGTAGTAAACCATTGATCAACAATCTCTTCTTCGCTGTCACCAGTGTATCCTGATTCCAGTAAACGCCTAACAAAGATCTGGTTCCACTCAAGTTCAAAGTACCCGTCGCCAGGTTTGTTTTCATCAAAGTGAACTTTAAGCACTCGCACGTAGGGTTCGCCACGTGAGGTTGCTTGGTCTTTCTCGTTGATTACTGCTTTGACTTCTTTACTAGCAAAGAGTGTTTTTAATTTTCTAAACATTACCAACCAATACGTTCCCAAGGAACGTCCTTATCTCCAAAATGTCCATATACGCAATTCTTACTGTATTCATGGAAGTTGTACATGTCAAATCTACGAATAATACCCAGCGGAGTCAAATCAATATTGTTCTCAATAAACTTTTGAATACTACGATTATGTCCGTTGCTGTCAACATAGATACTTGTGGGCTCCTTAACCCCAATAGCATAACTCAACTGAATCTGGCACCAATCTGCCATATCATCTGCTACTACGTTCTTAGCAAGCCAACGTGCCATGTATGCTGCACTGCGATCTACCTTGGTAGGATCTTTTCCGCTAAAAGCGCCACCACCGTGAGGAGCAAAACCGCCATAGGTATCGACAATAATCTTTCTTCCGGTAACACCAGCATCACCATCAGGTCCACCAATAACAAAGTTACCGGTAGGATTAAGATGCCAAATAGTTTTGTCATCAATCAAATCTCCTAATACTGTCTTGGCAGCAAGTCTACTGATATCTCTTGCTAGTTCAACTTGGCCCTCAGTATGCTGAGTACTTATCACAACTTGATCGATGCGTTTGACTTTGCCGCCTTCATACTCAACACTAACTTGTGATTTAGCATCTGGCCCCAATACATCACTACGCTTTCGAAATTCTTTTAGTTCCTTTAGAATTTCGTGACTGTAGTAAATAGGCGCAGGCAGGTATGCAGCATTATCGTTACAAGCATACCCAAACATCAAGCCTTGGTCACCTGCACCAAAGTCGTCTGTGCCTAATGCAATGTCAGCACTTTGGCTGTGGATTTCATTGTAGATTTTCAAGTTATCCCAATGAAACCCTTCTTGCTCATAACCAATTTCACGAACTTTTGCTTTGACGATTTCTTTAACTTCTTCGCGTGATACGTTAAAGTTTTTTACTTCGCCCGCCAATGTTACATGATTGGTGGTTACAAGTGTTTCGATAGCAACGCGAGTGGTCTCGTCTCCTGCTTTCAAACCAGCATCAACGAGTGCGTCCGAGATCTGGTCTGCAACCTTATCAGGGTGTCCATCGCTAACACTTTCGCTAGTAAAAATATAGTTATTCATTAATATTCAACTCTCTGTATAATGTCGTCTAGTCGCCAGGGTTCATCTACTCTGGTACGATGTAATGTATATCTTACATCCATATTCTGTAAGATAGAGTCAAGGCGGTTAAGTCTATTAACCACCTCTTTTAATTCTTTTACTATTAGTTCTGTTCTTGGTTCTCTCATTTTCTATGTCCTAAAAATTACTTTGTGTAGTAAATAAAACCAGACACCATTTATAACTGGTTCAACAAGAGCGTCAACTGCTGCCAACTCAAGCCTTGCTCCAGTAATCAAATAGTTACAAGTCATCGCAATTAATATGTGTCCAATGGTATATACTACTGCTAGAAGAAGCGAACTCCTTCTTAACAAATTAAATATGCCACTCTTAAATTCTGTCATTTCCTTGTTCCATCAACATTAAAATATCTACCATTGAACCATGCCCAATGAATACACATATACTACGGATACCTTTGTGACCGCAAATTTTTATACCAAGCAATCATTTTAACGTAGCTTCCTTATACTCTCCAAGTGTTCTTCAGACTCAACACCGTGTTTGTATGGTTTAAGGTTAGGTTCCCCATGCGTTTCCAAAGAGGGTGATGTGAAGTCTGGGGGTAAATCGCCAGCCGCGTTGCATAGCAAGTTCGGCGACTTGTCTGACCGTAAGATCATAACCCTCGCTTCTTCCTCCCATTGGCATGAGATAAACTGGGCAGTTGAGTCCTGCATCTTGAAACGCCGCCACAGCCTCACCGACTTCTTTGACGTCCACCGCATCAGCGACCACAAACTTAAGATAAATGTCCACACCAGATACACTAGCGTAGTCAAGAGCAATTGAAGGCTTAATAGCATCCTGCCAAGATTCGCCTGATACGGAGAGTTTAGGACTGCAACTGAATGTCGTTTTAAATCTCGCCTTGTTAGCAAGATAGTCTTTGAACTCCGGATGGAGGCGTTGTGTAGTATTTGTTTCAAAAGTGACATTTTTCAAATCTCTCATTCTTGGATGTTCAAACAACTCAATATACAACCGTTGCCAAGCCAACAGTGGTTCGCCACCTGTCATAATCAAGTGGATATCTTGACCATTGTCTTGTGTCCAGCAACCCTCTGGGGTTAGACTAAGCAAATGATCAACTACTTCGTCAACTGTTTTATCCATAACTAGATGACGGAATTCGGGATAGATACTGGCATATGTATCACAACCTGTCGCAATAATTGGCAGGTCTTCAAACTTTGTTACACGATCCAGTATACCATTATTTAGTAGTGCTTCTACTTCTGGATTGTAATGTGTCTTTTCACGCCCACGTGGTAGTCCAAAATTCTGACAACGGAAGTTACACCCAAAGGTGCGCAAGAATACACTTGGCACTCCAACATACTTTCCTTCGCCCTGTAGACTATAAAATGCTTCGCTATAACGTAGCTTTAGTTTTTTAGCAACGTCAGTTGTTGCTGATGCTTCTGTAACTGCTGTCATTTGATTAAATTACTCCATAATTCGAGTTTGTCTCGCTTAACTTTCACTCTAGCATTGATTTCCTTTTTTGTCAATACCCCATGTTCAATCAAGAGCTCAAACATGCACATGACATCGCCCACTTCTTCAATCAGTAGATCTCTATATTTGTCGTTCGCAGCGTCAGATAGTTTGTCGTATTTGCGCATAATTTTCATGCATACTTGTGTTAGTTCGCCAGCTTCTTCTGCTGTAATAGCCATTAGCTGCTGAAACTCATTTAGTGGTGATTCTAATTCTCGGTTGCTAACCATTTCTGATTCCCTTAGTTCTTTGTTTTTTTCTAACATGTAATCATAATACGATAGATATGGATATGTCATTCTATGTAATAATCCACTACTTTTACAAAGCGTTCGACGCCTTTCTTTGTCCAGCTTTTAGCATACTCTTCTGCTTCAGGCCGTGTATCAAATAGTACAGGTTTCAAATCCCAACATTTGCCACGTGTGCCTTCTGTGACGTAGATCCAGTCATCCACTGCTAACATAACTTTTACTGCAAATTTAATCATCCTTACTCCATTCATGTATTGTATCATAATCAGCCGCTAGCTTTTGTAGTAGTGCAACCACTGCGTATACTGGTTCCATGTCACCAACATATCCTAGTTCATTGCGAATTGCGTCTTCATCTTCGCTGTGGTAAGCCCAGCTAACTGCTTGTTTAAACTTATCTGTGTTCATTAAAATGTCCATCCAATGTTAACACCAACAGTAGCATTTTCTGCACCAGCAATGCTCTGGTAGTTATCGTTAAAGTTAGCAAATGTTCCTACAGTAAAGCCGTCAGCAATTGCAACATCGTAAGAGAACCCAATGTCTACCTGACGTGCAGTGTTTGCAAGGCTTGATGACATCTCAGTGTTTTCAATATCGCCTGCCAGGCTTACGGCAGTTGGCATATCAAATGTTGCGCTGCCTGAGGTAATTGCTACTGGCAGTGATGCACTAACACTAAACTTACCTGCACCTACTTGTTGACTAAAGCCAACACGTGCCGCATTGCTAACCAGTGTGCTTGCTGATTTCATCATTGCGTTGCTGTTTACATCTAGTGCAGTTACACCAACATTTACACCACCAAACCAAGTAGTTGCGCCCTGAGTGTTTTCAAAGTTAAAGCCAGCGTATACAGTAGTTGCCCCGTCGACATCAACAATAGCGCCATCTGCATAGTTGCCCAGGAATGTTTGTGCTTCGCTAACAACACCAAACGCAACCCCGTCTACACGTGCTTCTACACCAAAGTCACCTGCATCGCTTACACTCAGCACTGCATTTTCAGCGGCAATGTTTACACCAGCAAGTGCAGCATAGCTATTTAACACTGGAGTACGTGACATGATCATAGTGTTACCATCAACATAAAAATCACGATCATAATCATCAACTACCATTAGGCTGCTGAGTGCTGCAATGTTCGCACCAGCAATGCTCATAGTGCCAACACTAGCGACATTAGTATGGTATCCGTCAATGCGACCACTAGTTGCAATTCCTAGTTCACCCTGTGGGAGGGTTGCTTCGTCTAGGTCCATGATACCCTGTCCATGGACGTTTACATCGTAACCAGTGAAGCTCTTATCGCCAGTGTTTAGCATAAGCTGAACAAGATTTTCACCCGTCATATGTGGCCACATCTGGTGTAGGATTGCTGCACCGCCACTGATAATTGGCGCTGCCATTGAAGTGCCAGACATAACACGATAATTGCCGTCTTTGTAGGTGCTAGCACTCCACTGTCCTGGCGCCATCAAGTAGAAATCACTTACACGACGATCCGTGTTGCAAGTGTTTTGTGTCTCATTGTAATCAAAACAAACAGTGCCAGCACGATTGCTGGAAGAAGCTGTCCTGTTTGATGCAATGTCGTAGTTACCTGCGATGATCAGGCGGCCATCCATCATCAGTGAGCCATCAGGATTTTCAATTACTGCCAAGTGTGCAGGGAAGCCAGGTACTTTCGCAGCATTATTGCCAGCGGCAACTACAAGAACAGCATCAGTGTCTTGGAAGGCTTCCACCATATTGTTCATTGTAGCATATGAATCTGTTCCAAGATTACGCAACATGCTCATAAAGCCTTCAGTAGCATATGTGCCGCGTGTATCAGTGCTACGGAACACGCCTGGTTCAATCTCCACTAGGCTGTTCTTGTAAGTGGCATCCATGTTAACACTCGCGCTCAAGTTAATAACATCAGCACCATTTTCTACAGACCAACGGATACCATCACCAACAGCATTTAAGTCAACGTAACTACTATCATAAGCAACTTTACCAATCAGCAAATGCGCATCAGGTGCGACACCAGTTGTACCAACCCCATCAAGTGCGGCTGCGGCAAGTCCTGCTACGTGTGTACCGTGTCCGTTCAGGTCCTCAATTGTCTCGAGACCCGCCTCACAACGGCCAGTGAAACATTCCATAGCATCAATACGTCCAGCAAACTCTGGGTGATCAGTATCAATACCGCTATCAAGGATAGAGATTACACTGCCGTTACCTGTCCAGCCGCGCGACCAGGCTTCAGGCGCACCAACTGCTTCTAGCGTGTGACCATAAGCAGTCATCGTTGTATTAATGTAATCAATGCTTATCCGTGAATTTGCAGTCCAAACAGCATCGCGATACATTTCTGTGTTAGCATAGTTAACGTCATCTCGTGCAATATACTCTTCAGCAGTTAGCACATTTGCTGTTGGAGTACCGTAATCACTGACAGTATCTGCGACCGCAGCTTCCTTTGCAAAACTACGAACAAACTCACGTGCAGTTTCTGTGCGAGATTCAACACGCCCAACCGTATTAAGTAGCATTGGGTTAACTAACGGAACACGGTCACCATTGCTGTAAATTGTATAGGTGACACGACCGCGATACTGACGATCAGTAACTGGAGTTTCGTATAAGCGTGTTACTTCACTATAAACGTTGACGAGCGTATCCGTCTCTTCTTGAATTTCGCGAACTGTCTCGCTCGCCAGTCTCTCAGTACCACGCTGGCTGACAATAAATTCACTGCTCCACACAACCTCAGTGCCTACAACAGTAGGCTTGCTGTCTTGTGCATCCAAATAGCTCTGATACCTTGCTGCTTCAGCAGCATACCAATTGTAGTTTGCTACAATACCTGCTGCCCAACTATATTGGCCGTAACGATCTACCAGTGATTTAAGAGTGTTGGCGGCGCGACTATAGTTTGCCGCCATTGCAGACATAAAAGAATTTCGCTGTGACACATTGTTAATCGTCATAGCGTAATCGTAATAGCTTTTGGGCGCGGCCTCCGCAGGCACGGCTGCCAATAGTGCAATGGCGCTGGCAGCTGAAAGCAAGGTGTTCTTGAAAATGAATTTCATAGTTTGACTCCTGTCTTGTTACTATATTAATATAGTGCCTAACTGGGCAGTTGTCAAGTAAAATGTCTTGGTGTTTTACAAAATTTCGTAAAATTCAAAGCCGCTGCCTTTGCCGCGGGTGTCATAACCTTCGTTATCTATATCAATATCATTATACTCTACGCCAGATAGGATGGGATCGTCCTCTATATCGCTTATAAAAAACTTTAACCTGCGGTGATCAAATACAGTTGTTTCGATTGTTCCAATGAAAAAGTTGCCTTTCTCACTTTGCCATGCTTTGAGGTAAAATCCCGGATCCAAGTCACTTACATTGAAAGTATCAACATGATTCTGACATTCGTCAGTATCTTCTGATTCCCATACGGTGTTTCCATCTTCGTCCGTAACCTTTATGTGCATCATGCCCACATTGGCACCGCTACAATGCTCAATGCTGTCAATCTCATGCCAGTTACCTAGGAACCGCGGGTCTTCTGGATCAGTGATTGGGTTGGGTTCATCATCACCGTATGCGTCCCAGAACAAATGATTGTTGAGTTCTTCATCATCGTCATCACGAACACTCCAGAACTCATATGCTTCTTGTGAAATCTTGCCAAGCACTACTTCACCTCCCCAGCCATTGATTTCTATTTCAAATGTTGCCATGTTACTCTCCTGCAAGTTTGTTTAGCATCCTGTGATGCTCAACCCTCTTGTCAAAATCCAATTCAACGTTTGGATCTAGTTTTATTTTTTCTAGCAGTGTTGACATTAGATCACGCATTACTGCTAGTTCAGTTGATACTCTATACAGTTCATCCAGCAACTTTACTTCTTTACCATTTTCATCAATAACACATACTTCGTTAGAATGAATATATGTGTCGCTATAAGTGCTTAACGAACCAATAGTTATGGTATCTAACGTAACCGGCGAGAGCGACCCCTCAGTTACGTTAAACGTAATATCGCCAAGCGAGGCTGTAGAAGTGTCCGCATATTCGCTGACTCCGTAGTATGTTTCTTTATCCATTATATTAACGGTCTTACGTTTTCTACATTTTCTATTACAGCAGCCCAGTCTTCTTCGTCGACATACCCTGCTTGTTCATTCCATATTTTTACAAGTTGCTCGTTTGCATCCAAGTCGCCAATATCGTAATCAGAAGTTTCCATAATCCCGCTCACCTTCCCAAGGAAATACAATCCAGGTTGGATTTTCTGCTTTGTTAATTTCCATTGCAGTATAATCAATATCATGGAAGCTACTGGCTTGATTGTCCAACAATGCTGCAAAGCGAACGTTTTGTCCCCAAACTGTATTCCAGTTTGGATTATCTGGGAGGCAACCGCCTTGCCAATCCTGCTTAATCCAGTTCATTGTTCTGCCACTGTCGTTAATGTCATCAAAGATTAGGATGTTCTTTTTGCGATCTGGATGGCTTGTTACTTTTTCGTAAATACCATCCTTGTCCATTTCTTGAACATAACCATATGCATCCTCTGCCATCCAACAGTTTGTTTCTGGACCATTTAGTCCATTGGTGTCACGGAATCGTACATCCAGCGTATGCATAGGGATACCAGTCATGTTGCTCATAATAACTGCTGGCACTAGCCCGCCGCGAGTAAGCCCAACAATATAGTCAGGGCGCCAATTGTCTGCATACATGAGATTATTGATTGCCATAATCATATGCTCGACATCTTTCCAGTTGTAGTATACTTTTTTAACCATGTTTATTTCTCCAGATCCAGGTTTTAGAACAATAGTAACAGGATGCCACTGTTTTGTCAACTGTTACTTTGATAGTGAATAGCGGATGATCTGTGTTATCACAGTATCCTTGCCAGGGCTCAGATATAAACACTCGTTCTTTTTCCAACATCATCCTGTTTTTTTGTTGTCGTAATTCTAGCTTTTCTTGTTTAGTTAGATTAAATCTACTTTTACGCATCATTTCCAATTTTCTCTACCAGCTACAATGTTGTGTTCATATTTCTTCAATACATCGCCATAATAGTTAAAGTCTTTAGCATAGAATGCAAGATAATACACTGGAAACTCAATATCACGAGCCTCTGCATATTCTTCCATATTGAAACATATCATACCCTGTGATGCGAGAGTCTGGCAGTGTTGAATTTTTTCTTCCACTGGCATATCATATACATAATCAGTGCCGTTGCCAAATGGAGTTTCGCTAATAATAATACCCGTGTCTGTAATGTGATTTTGCCAGACAGCCATCAACCCCAATAACGATCCGTGTGTAGGGGCCGCGTCGTCTACAATAACATCTAACGGTTGATTAAAATTAAGTTCTTTGATTTTATCAACAGATTCTGATTTATAGGCATCAGATCCCCAAATAACACGAGTTGATTTAGATTGGGCAGCAAGCATTTCATATGCTTGTTTATACGCTGATACTCGTTTTTCGTAACTTTTTAACATTATATTATTGTTTGTTTCAATATAAAAATTATAATGATCTGGATGAAAATATTCAACGCCGTAAACTCTTGCAGACGAAAACTTTTCCCAGTTCATTTGACTACCTGCGCCACTAACACCTAGTTCTAAAATAGATGCCGCTCTATACCCAATTTTATGGTTATTATTTAAACATTTGTCCACTGCGTCAATGATAAATGGGGCAAACCCCCTGGCTACTCTTCTCCTATTGGCTTTTGTATTATAAATTTCTTCCTTATAGCCAACAGGATCAAATTTGCACAGTTTAGTATATTCCATTTATATTACTCAATCCAGCTACAACATTATGTTCATATTTTTTAATCGTGTTCTTAGCAATATTCCAATCAGGCATCCACAGTCCTAAAAAATGAGAGTCCCAATCTTTTTCATGGCCTGGTACAACAATTTTATCACATTCTAAATCAAATACAACTAACCCATCGCCTGCCAATTCATTAAAATTTTCAATATGTTGTTCACGAGTCCTATTCCACCAGGATTCTACACCCATACCATCTGGGACTTCTGTAATAAACGCCCCATGGTCTGCTACGCTGTTTTTCCATACGTCTAGACTGTAACGCATACGTGGCCAGTCAGTTGCAGCATCATCATTGATTAAATCATAATGTGTTTTATTTGATAGCTTGGAAAGTTTTTCTGGCGCAGTGTAATCATACGCACTCTCCCCAAATAATACTTCGATATTTGGAAATTCTTCTATTATCTTCACGGCATTATTGTAGCTTTCAATTTCTCTGCTGTAGGTAGCTATATCCGTCATATTAGGATGAAAACGTTCAACACCGTATATTGCCACGTCAATGCTTGCCTGCGCATATCTTTTATGACTCCCTGCGCTTGCCACCCCAAGTTCAACATAACTTGAAATTGGGGCGACTAGCTGTATATCGTCAATCAATGAACAGATGAATGGTAGAAACCCACGAGCTGCGCTGCGTTGAATTTTTACTTCGTTAATGTGCAGGTCGTAAAGTTTTTTAGTGTCTATCATCGTGGAGCAAATGCCTGCTGTAGTTTAATGTTGTCAAAAAACTCATTCTTACAAGCAGGGTCGTCGATAAATCTGCCTTTAAGGACTGTTGTTTGTGTTAGACTGCTGTGTGCCATTATGCCACGATTTTCACAACATCCGTGGGTTGCTTGAATGTAGACACCTACATCTTTTGAGTCTGTTGCTCGCATAATCTCACGTGCTATATCCATTGCAAGTTCTTCTTGTAGCGTACCGCGTCTTGCGCACCATTGTGCGATACGAGTGTACTTGCTAAGACCAATCAGTTTATCTGCTGCAATAATACCAATGTACGCAACGCCTTTAACTGGTTGATGGTGGTGTGAGCATACACTTGTTAGCTCGCTACGAACCACTAACATGCCTTCATATTTTTCATTTGTAACGTTATCTGGTTCGTTTGGAAATGCTGTTGCTGACGGGGCTGGATCATAACGGCCTGACATCAATTCGTTAATGTACATTTTTGCCAAACGGCGGCCTGTATCCATACTGTTAGGATCAGTGTGTCTATCAATCACAAGACCGTCTAGCACTGCTTCAAATTTCTCTGTTAGTTCGTTAATAAGTTGATCATGCTCTTCTGGCATAATAAATTCTGCGATGTTATCGCCTGCCCAATAACGGGCTCCTGCGTCATCAAGACGCTTTTTAATTCGTTTGGATGTATTTCCCATGCACTAAGATCCTTTTCTTAAAAATACTATTTCTTTAGTATACTATTATTTAGATTTCTTGTCAAAGTTTTTAATTTCCCAATAATTTTTTAATCATAATACTACAATTAAGGAAGTCTTTGATCAATATTTCCTGCTGTTGTTTAACTAACACTTCATATGATTCATAGTTATCAATCTTGTCGTTAATAAATGCAACAAGTTCATCACGATGTTTCTGAAATGATTCAAAATCAGTTGTCCATTCACTAGGATATTTGAATTCTGGTAGATACATTTCAGCATAGCTGCAACGATCTGGCACGACTGGAATGGCACCCGTTAGCACTGCTTCCATTACACTAATACCCAAGTTTTCATGTAGCGCACAACTAAAGATAACTTTGCTGCCTGCCATTACATCATAGTATGCGCTTTTTTCCAAGTTCATCTTTTGTGTAATAACCATATTAAAATCTGCTGCTAAATCTTCAGCGATCTCTGGTTGTTTGTCAGCATTATAACGATGAGGCCACATCACACGATCAGTTTTAGCTACCGCTTGCCTTGCTAACAATGGCGGTACAATAAGTTCATGTGGCTGTCCGCTGCGGATTGCACGGTGTTCATATTTCTCTGGAATATCTAGATTTTTGAGAAACATTTGGCGATGACTTTCACTAGCATAGTAGTTATAGTCACTGCACATAAACCAGCTTTGTTCTTGCAGCCAAGGCCATGGCTTGCTCATTTTATACCCCAAAATGTCACTGGGATCATAAGCACCTGCATGCCAGATACTGTGTATCTCTACTGGAATGTCCAGTAAGTTGCTCATATATTTGATAGGGGTAATAATAAAGTTCCAAGCGTCAGTAATCAAAAACTTATCACCAGCCTTAACTTTACCATTGCTAAACAAGCGACTAACTTCTGCTGCCTGTGTTGCTTTGTATACGTTTGTTGCACCAAAGTCTAGGAACGCACCAGCAGTGCGCTGCTCTGGAGCAAAGTCTTCGCCGTCAATGGTTACTACCTGATAATCAAGTCCACGTTCAGCAATATCCTGTTCAATAATAACTGGAATGTTATCATACCATTGGCGTGTATATCGCTGATCAATAGGTTCTAGACAAATTATGTATATCGTATTTTTTGTCATTTTGTCCTCTTCATGGAAATCAAAAGAACAGTTACTTGAAGACTATTCCAGATAGTGTTCATTAGTCTCTCCGTTCAATATCATCTTCAGTAAGTTCAGAACCCATCCAAACTTCAATTACTTTAGCAACAGTGTTGCCAGTGTTATATGCTTTATGCCAGGTTAGTACTGGAATGTCAATACTGTCTCCAGCCACATATGTTTTACTTTCGCGATCACCATTAGAGAATTCTAAATCCATACGAATTTGTCCTTCAATAACGTGCCAGTGTTCGCTGCGAATAAAATGACGTTGGTCACTTAGTGGAGTTCCAACATTAAAGGCCAGTTCTTTAACTTGCCAGCCTGGTCCTTTGTGTAGTACTGTGTAGCTACCCCAAGCACGTTGTGTTGTGGGTTGACTCCATTCTTTCAGGATCCAACTACTGGAATTCTTTTTGTCGTCACCACCAACAGCAAACTCAAAACTCAATCGTGGATTAATAACTGTCATTTCTGGAATATTATCTTTGCCGCGATCCCCGCCGTTGGCAAAAATAATCTTACTGTCTGGCCAGGATCCTAATACACGGTTGAGTGCCTCACATGCAGTGCCATCGTCATCATTAAAATCAATAACACGATCAACAACACTCATAGCACTAATAACTCCAGCACGTTCCGTCCAGGGCATAAATGGCCGGCCCTTCTTACGTGTAAGCCAGGCGTCACTATTAAGTGCTACTACTAGGATATCACCTAACTTCTTTGCTTCTTCAAACATGGCGATGTGACCACTGTGAATAGGGTCAAATCCACCACTTACCACTACAACACGATTCATTTATCCCTCCAGTGATTCTAGGAATGTTTCCGCTGCTTCTTCAGCTTCTGCGTCCATTTCATTAACATCAGTATCAAGCAATGGATCTTCCACGTCAAATAAACTATTAAAGCTAGTTGTGCTGGTTGTCAAAGATTTTGCACCGTTAAATGCTGCTAGCATTGGGGCAGCTTCGTCCAACATACTCATCGGTGTTTCGCTACGGAATAGTTCGTCGATAAAATTAACCATGTAAACAATATTACGTGGAACATATGGGTCAAACTGTTGCTGTGCAGCTTGCTTGGGATTTAGTTTCTGCCAGGTACGGAAATCTGGCTTTGCTGACGTTGTCACAATATCAGTTAGTGCATTTGCACGTTGCACACTTTCAATGTGCTGGTATACATTGTGAGACATCAGTAGCATATAGCTGAAACTATCCCAACTTGTTTTACCTTCGTTGCCAACTTTGTTTAGTTCACCTGGAGCATAATGACAAACGTCTCCCAATGTTAAACGATCACCAATTGGTGAACCCCAAGGAAACGGCTTCTTACTTCCAGATAGACGCTTGTCGTCCATAGCCTTTTCCATTACATACATAAAGCGATCATTTTTATGAATATGCTGTGTATACAATGTACCATTGGCAGTTGCAAGGAAAGGACTTGCACAGTCAAACATAACTTCGATATCACTATTCACATGTTCACGCAACGCACGTTTAATAGCAGTGTACGCCATTGCCCATTCTAGACGACTGATGCCCAGATAGTGAAGTACATCACGTTTGCCGCGTTCAAGTTGTTTATCGTCACGCATTTTAATAAGTGTACGCAGCACGACATTAATGTCGTTTTTAGCACTGCCACCGAAAGCAAAGCCTTCAAGATCATGATGCTTCATACTTTCATACCAGTGTTCTGCTTCAGCCCAATTACGTCCCTGCATAACATTCAAGTA
>OBMK010000606.1_pt1 | contig 34252 bp, 60 predicted proteins | sample 1539081 | NCBI WGS metagenome assembly OBMK01 (sample SAMEA3355528, study PRJEB22509) | marine metagenome | biome: marine; feature: river plume; material: water | place: USA | collected 2010-08-07 | depth 0.5 m | reverse complement strand
CTATTTTAGTAATAATGGTGCTAGTGGCCGGAATCGAACCGACTTGCCTTACGGAAAGCGTTATGAGCGCTCAGGATCCCCATTCTCCATCACTAGCATTCTAACCATTGAGCTACAGGCCTGTATTTTTTTCTATTCTGTATAAATACTTATAACTAATTTAGCAGCAGGTGTCAACTAAAAAATGCAAGCATATGTATATTCAATATACGATACTGTTAGTGACAAGTATTACTACGGTGTTAGAAAATCTACGAAATTTGATCTATTTGAAACTTACTTTACTTCTTCAAAAATAATTAAACGTCTTATAATAGAGTCAGGCACTGACAGATTTATTATTAAAAAACGCAAGGTATTCAATTCGTATGAAGAAGCAAGAATATACGAAACAAAATTCCTTAAAAAAGTAGATGTAGTTCATAATGACCGTTTTTATAACCAGGCTGTTTCATCTCCTCGTCTTTGCAAAAAAGATAGCAACGCTAACCTTATTAGAAGAGAAAAAATCTCTAAGACAATGCAAGAACGTTGGAATGACGATGACTACAAATATAATCACCCATTTTTTAATATTACATCCGAGGAAGCATCTGCTAGAGGAAAAGCAGGGGCATTGGCAAGAGCAGAAAAATATAAAAATGGGGAACTTACAAAGAAAAATACTCCTAAAACTTATACATCAGTGACTATACATAAAAACGGAATTACTAAAGATATTAAACGCAACCAAGTTCCTGCATACAGGAAGTATGGTTGGGAAATTTGGTAGTCCCACCCGGATTCGAACCGGGGACGCTCTCTAATCTGGAGACGATGCAGGGTATAAGCCTGGTGTTTTACCGCTAAACTATAGGACTGTTATTTTGGTACGGGCGGTGGGATTCGAACCCACAACGTTTCTAATGTGACAGATTTTAAGTCTCACTTCCATTAAAACTCTTTTGGCGACCCCTGAAGGACTCGAACCCTCGGCCTAGTGATTAGAAGTCACTTGCTCTATCCAGCTGAGCTAAGGAGTCAGCAAAAAAGTTTTGGTACTCGCAGCTGGACTCGAACCGGCACGCACATGGCAGCGAGTTATTTGGTGCGGGCGGTGGGACTTGAACCCACAACGTGATCATTAATCTGTGAAGGATTTTAAGTCCTTTGCGTTTCAACCAATTTCGCCACGCCCGCTTATTAACTTTTTAACTCTGGAATAATTTCCGCCTTTTGGCGCTAACCCTACTTCTATTAATGTTTGTCTTATATTAGCAGTTTTATCGTATGCTGTCAACAACTCATTGTCAGAAACTTTAATTTTTCCAGTGTTTATATTTTTGCCCCTCCACGTGTCGGTTAAACTGTGGCAGTTGGGACAAAGCAATCTTAGATTATCTAGACGGTTGTCCTTGCTTTTACCATTTATATGATCTAGTTCAAGTGGTATCGTTTTCCCATTCCAAGTGTCTATTCCACACTCTTTACAGCACTGTGGTACTCCCAACTCACACAATCTGTTTTTAACAGCATGATTGGATAGTGTTGATCCGTCTATTAGAAAATTGTCGATTGCTTGTTGTTTGCGTGTGTCTGAACTCTTTTTCCGATGTTCCGATGTCCATGCTACACTACGTACTCCGTCTATATACGCTTTTTTTGTTCCCTGTCTATTCTTTTCTTTTATAGCAGGGCATTGTTGATATGTTTTGTTACAACATTGCTTGCCATTTTTAAGAGTATATTTTGCTGGTGCTTGGCACCCGTAATCACATAAGTTGTCCATAATTGTCTCCTTGTATGTATTTATACAAGTAGACACATTTTTTAACTTAAAAGTCTAATGAGTATACCTATTCCACCATGCGAGCTCTGTTTACTTTACCTTGAAAATATTTGAGGAGTTCCACTTTTGCTCTAATGATTCGCGTTCAGCTTCATCACTATCTTTAAGTGCGTTTATGAGGGCGTTAAGATCACCGTTTTCAATATCTTGTATTCGCTTCTGCACCCTGGTCAACACGCTCTTTACTCGTGGATCATTGGTACGATTTAATTCCTCTTGGATAACGTTGTTAACTTGTATTCCGCTAATCATTGTCTTCTACTCCAACTTATGTATTCAATATAGCTTTTATCAGCGTGTATGTCAATAACTTTTTTTGATTTTTACAAATTAATTTAGTGTTCGTTTTACAGGATACATGGGTGTTATTTCTTCCATGTGTGCGACTACATATTGTAAGGTGTCAACTATTTCCTCTTTTGGTATCACACCTCTATATACCCCTACACTGAACTTTAACAAGACGCTTGCGATTGCAATAGAGTGTTCTTCCGTAGAATCCAATTCTTCAATCTTCTCACGGATAACTCTAACAAGTTCTCTCATAGTATCGTCTTTTTCTTCAGTTGTCAATCGTTTATTATAGTTGTACATAATATTATTTATCCAAAGAATAAGGGGGCAAGTTGCCCTGCCCCCTGGTGCCTGTGTTTTTTATTTTAAATTAGAAACTAAATGCAATGCCAGCCGCTGGGGTGACGTCTTTAGTGTCTACGTTGTAGTTTGCTTCTGCGTATACAGTTGCACCGCCAATGGTTGTTTTATAACCAGCGCCAACGTTCTGGAATGCATCATCCTGATCGCCGTTTACGTATGCTGAAACACCATAGTCAGCAAATGTGTATCCTGCTTCGTAAGCAAGGATGTCACCATATGTTGCCGCTAGACTTACGTCTGCGATCGCATATGCAGCACCGAAAGTTGCATCTTCAGTGTTAAGGTTATAGTCAACAACAACAGTTACACCAGCAAATACGCCAGCTGCCTGTACATTTGCTACATCAGTTACGTCTGTAGCTGCATCAGTTAGACCAACTAGAACCTGTACGCCGCCAAAGCCAGCAGTTAGACTGGTTGCTGCCTCTGCTGGGTTGGCAAGAGTATCGCCGCCAACTTTTTCAAGGCCGGCGCCAAGTTGGAAGAGGTCTTTTTGGTCACCATATGAAAGTGCTACGCCACCAAGAGTGGTGCCAACTTTCCAACGATCAACATATACGTTGTCATTGCCGTCTACTTTAAGTCCAACTGAAACGTTGCCTACAGACGCGGCTGCGCCAAATGATAGTGATGGGGTAGCGGCTACTGTGCCGTTAGTTTCTGTGAAGTCAACTGCTACTTTGCCTGAAAGATCAGCAGCTTGAGCAGCACCAGCAAATGCGATTACTGATGCGGTAATTAATAGTTTACGCATAAAAATTCCTTTTTGTTTTTCATGATATATTTGCGCTGTACAACTCTGTCTCTGGCGCAACTAGTATATTTATTGACATTAACATATATTTTAATGTCTGTCAAGAATGTAGCACACTGATATTTAAACAGTGTGCTACTTTTGCAACAAATCGTGGGGGTTACGCTTTGTTGGTTTTGCCGTTTACAAACTCATAAAACTTGTTTGCGGCTTCTAGTACTTTTTCAGCACCTGGCACCTGTGGCATTTCTACCTTGGTAACAACTTCCCCGTCCTCTTTAGTAACAGCTAATTCATAACCAGCCCATTTGGCATGATAATCTTGCCACGCTTGGTTCTGAGCCATTTCTAATACTTTGGTACGAATCTCATAGCCATTTTTGTTTGGCTTAACGGTTGGCATTGCTGATTTCATCATAGCCGCCATCTGCTCTAGCATTTTTGTTGGATCTGTCCATTCATTTGACATTTTATTTCTCCGTATGTATGTGTTAAATCCAGTTCTAATAAACTGGTAAAAATATACCTTACGTATACTCTTAGCAGTTTACTTAGTTAGTAAACTGTTGGATTAATGGCAATGCTGCATCAGCTAGGCCAATTAATACAATTAGTGAGATTATTCCAAATGCTGCCCAGTTTTTGGTTTTACTCTGGCTACTCATTTTCATTGCAATAATTTCATTACCTAAAATTCGTAGACTAATCTCAAAATTATCTGCTTCTGGTTTTGTTTCTTCTGTCATGTTTTTTTCCTAAAGTGGGCCCGTTCTGTTGCTACGTGGAACCCATACGCCGCATACCTAATTAGGCTGCAATTGCCATTGCTGGCGCACGATTGTCATTTGCAATTGTGAATTTTGACCGAATAACGTAGGTCACCACGGTAAACTCCACTTCACTTTCACACCTGTCGATCCTGTTCATCCCCATCAAAGATACACTGCCAACCTCAAATAGGAGATTTCGTTGGCCATGCCCAGAACAATGTTCCTTTTTAAACAGTGTATCTATGGTGGAGTCGATCCTGTTCATCCCCATCATAGATACACCCAAGTCTATTCTCTTTCGAGTTCTTACTTGCACTAGGCCAACCGCTCAAGTGTATCTATGGTGGAGATGTCGGGATTCGCACCCGAGTCCAGTATGTGTCCACGTTGCTTCAACGTTTACAATAATATTTATACACTACCATTTACCGATTGTCAACACGTTTTTTTGACTGTTTACAGCGTCAAGCAGTCTGCGAATCTGTGGTGATTGCTGTGGGTAGTTTTTGTGAAGTTCCACGTGCAGTAGATCCTCCAGATAGTTCAGATCGTCTAGGCTCAGTTCTTTGATTTTGCTGGCTACCATATTTTTTCTCCCAGGCCTCTTCGAAACCTTCTGTGTGGACATAACTTTCACCGTTATACCACATGCGCTTAAAGTATCCATCATAACATTCCACTATGACAGCATCAGTTGTGTTGAAATGCCCTTTAACCATCCAAAACAGTCTACAGGCTTCTTTGAAATCTATATTGCTCATATATTTATTTACTGTAGTGTTAATATGTTGGCGTTAACTTGCGGTTAAACCAATAAAAAACGGGCAATGATTAACACCGCCCGCTTTAGCTTTTTAGTCAGGTAAGCTGGAATTACTTACGGCTCCAAATTTCATATAGAACCCAAACTGCGATCAGGCCAACCACACCTTGTGATCCTAGTGAAGCAATGATAGCTGAAACGTTTGTGATAACACCGCCGCTTGCTAGGAAGGGAACGTTAAGACCAAGTACTTCTAGTACGATCATAAGTGCTGCAACGCTTACACCAACTTCTGCTAGTGAACCAGCCCATGCTTTTACTTTATTCAAAATGTCCATATTTAACTCCTTATGGATTATATTTTTGCTGATATAGAAATACACTGAGTGCGTTTTTTATACTAGCTACACACGTTTATACACGATTACGTTAACGCTGTCAACTACTTTTTTTACTTTTTTAGTTGCTTTTTCTGTAATCTGCCCATTTGCTACCCTGTCATACCACTTATAACGCTTTAGTAGTGGATCAGTCGCCGCTGCTACCTGGCTGTCGTTCCAATTAAACTTCTTCCTCAAATCAGAGTATAGTTTGTCTTTGTCTGTGTATGCACTCATCATATTCACTATGTGTGCATCTATCTGTAACCAATTATAGTCCATATTTTCCTTGATAAATAATAATAGTATTTAATAGGAATTGGATAGTGGCATAAAGTATGGTTTCCAGGCTGGAATAATGGTGATATGGCAGGACTGTGCAAGTTGTGTATCAATAACGATGATGTTCCTATTTTTAAGGCAGAATGATATGAAAGCAGGATATGAATTTTCTATAACTACATTTTGCCAAGCAAAGTGTTATAGCTGTCAACGAATAGGTGATGATGGTGAGACAAGGGCTGATTTAAAGCAAGAACATATGCCTGTTGAAACTTTTAAACGTATACTTTCTGGTATTGACTTTAATAAGAATAAAACTCCATATATAAAATTGTGCGGTGAAGTTGGTGATCCTATGATGCACCCACAAATTGAGGACTTTGTTAGTCTGATACTTGACGATTATAAAAAACATTATATTGCTGTATTAATAAGTACAAATGGAGCATTGCGTAATCCTGATTGGTATACAAGAATGGGGTTAAGATATAAAGATGACTTAGCCATTGTTTTTGGAATTGATGGCACAGATCGTGAAACTAACTGGATGTACAGAGAAGGCGTAAATTGGCAACGTGCGATGGACAACATGATGGCTTTTCATGCGGCTGGCGGTAGTTGTACGTGGCAGTTTATAATATTCCCATGGAACATACACCAGATAAAACAAGCATATGATATGGCAAGTGAATTTGATTTGCCGATAGAATTTATTTTTAATAGTAGAGGCGGTAAAGGCAAAATGTCAGATTCTGATATGTATTCAGCAAATAACATCTTGAAAGAATTAAATTATGAAATGTAAGATAGATTGTTTTGCCTTTGACAAGATTCTAAACGCAAGATGCTATGACATAGACATTAACGGCAGGGTTTGGCCATGCTGTAACTATGCTAATGTATGGGGTGATCCAACACAAGACGAAGATTATGATGAGCAACGTGAGGATGAAAAACTTTATGAGTTATTTCGTCAAGACCCCAATTGGAATAGCTTAAACCATCATACCATGGATGAGATAACTTCACATGAAATATTCCGTGAATATATATGGAACACTGGGTGGGATAGCGACAATCCCCCGCCACTATGTGTATCACGCTGTGGAGAAATAGAATAGATATTATAATGACAAAAACAAAGGAATTCAAACTTGAGTTTTCTCTAACATCTTATTGTCAGGCAAGGTGTCCTACTTGCCCACGAACTAACGAAGAAACTGGATACCCTGAACCATGGCTAAAATTACAACATACTGACTTTGATCTATTTAAGAAGACTACGCAGAAAAGCATATACTGGAAAGAACATAAACTACGCAGTGTGAAATTCTGTGGTGAATATGGTGATCCCATGATGCATCCAAAAGTAGAAGACTTTATATCATATTGTCTTAATAATAATGCTGAAGAAGTCATAGTTAATACTAACGGAGGCTTGCGTAGTCCTGATTGGTATACAAAGATGGGAGAACGTTATGGGCAGCGTTTAACTATTGTTTTTGGTATAGACGGCACAACTGCGCACGTAAATAATCTATATAGAGTGGATGTGGACTGGTATAGGGCTATGGATAACCTACGAGCATACAGCAATAGTCCAGGTAGAGCAGTGTGGCAGTTTATAGTATTTGAACACAATTATCATCAGATGGATGAGTGTTTACGTATGGTGGACGAAATAGGATGTGATGAACATTTCTTCTTATGGAACACGCAACCATACGGTTTGATAACCCCAGAACATAAGGCCGAAGTAGACGCTAAATATAAGGTAGAGTGCTAATGTCAAAATGTGATATATGGTGTATGGCAAAACAGCACAGAAATCATTCAGGTGATCCAGTAGAGTATTTTGAGATAGGCATTGATGGTAGAGTTTGGCCATGTGGTCATTATGTAAGTACTTGGTTTAAAGCAAGTGCTGCTAATGAATATGAAGATCAATTGCCATATAAAAAATTGTTTGACAATGATAAAGTATTATCTGAATTAATGAAAAACAATCCCGAGTGGAATAATACGCTGTATACTAACTTAGATGACATAATTAGTAATCCTATATTCAGTGATTATATAGGAGAAACTGGATGGAATAGCGAAAATCCTCCTGCACTGTGTGTACATTTTTGTGACAGGAATAAAACATAAGAGTAAAATATGAGACAAAATTTAGGCAATATGAAAATTGATTATGATTTTGCGTTGACAACATACTGTCAAGCAAAATGTAGAAGTTGTGCAAGAACTGATCAAGACACAGGCGAGACTGCCAGTTGGCTAAAGCCAACGCATATGGATTTTGAGATATATAAACGTATTATTTCTTCCAGTAAATACTTGAAAGAACGCAATGGGTACGTACAATTTTGTGGAGAATTAGGAGATCCTATGATGCATCCACAAATTGACGAGTTTGTTGATTTTACACTACAGTACGCTAATAAAGTTCATATTAATACTAATGGAGGTTTACGTCAGCCAAAATGGTATGAATACCTTGCGACCACCTATAAGAACAAAATACGAATTAAGTTTGGAATTGATGGCACAGATCATGAAACTAACTGGATGTACAGAGAAGGCGTAAATTGGCAACGTGCGATGGACAACATGACCACGTATTTTAATAGTGGCGGAAGTGGTGAATGGCATTTTATTGTATTTGAATGGAATTGGCATCAAATACCCATAGCCAAGAAGATGGCAGACAAGATAGATTGCGGTGTCTTTTTCAAATTTAATGCAAGAGAGTTTGGAAAAATTAGTGACGAAAACAAAAAACAAGCATATAAATTAATAGAAGAATTGGACGGAGAAATTGTACCATGAAGTTTCGTAAAAAAGATCCCAAGACTTGCAGAGTAGAATGTATAACTCATAGTCTTGATAAGCGTGAGTTTGAAATAACTAGCGATGGTAGAGTATGGCCATGCTGCTACTATGCAAACGCATGGGATGCAAGATTTGACAAAGATAAAGATTATGCTAATCATTCAACATATCTTTATAAGTCAGATCCTATTATGTCAAAGCTAGAGGCGGAAGATCCAAATTGGAATAATTTAGAATTTCATGACCTGGATGAAATAATTGACCATGAAATATATTGGACTCATCTATGGTTAGATGGCTGGGAGAAAGAAACAAAGGCACCATTGTGCATGGAAGAATGTGGAGTATATATTGACGAAATAACAGGAAAAGAAACCACAAACTCACGGCTTGACTAATGACGACCTTTAGCGTAACTGGACATATTGACAGTCGTGCAGCACAACATAGTGCTGCTGACATCTACAATAGTACACTGCCTGGACTGGCAACTGTGGAAATAAACATTACAGAACTGTGTAACAGAACTTGTAGCTTTTGTCCACGACATGATCCAGAGGTATATCCTAACCAAAAACTATTCATGACGCTGGAAACAGTGCGTGCGTTGACTGAACAATTGCGTGCGGCTGAATGGCGTGGTGATATACATATTACTGGCTTTGGTGAACCACATACACATCCGCAATTACTTGAGATTGTGGAAACACTAAACACTTACGCTGGATTGTATATTGAGATCACCAGCAACGGCGATAGACTGATTGACATGGATATGGACTATACGCAAAAACTATACGCTGCTGGACTTGACATGCTTACTATTGATTGCTACGATGGTGAAGAACAATACACTGAGCGTGAGCGTAAAATGCAGATGTTGCCAGGTCGCTGGAGACTACGGGCGCATTATGACAATGGCAATGCTGCTGAACTTATTGCTGAGTATGGCTTTAACAATCGTGCAGGCACAATGGGCGGCACTGGCGTACAGAATCAGTGTTACCTTCCGTTCTATAAAACATTCATTGACTGGAATGGTAATATGACACTGTGCTGTAATGACTGGCATCGTGAAGCTGGCAACTTTGGCAATATTAATGAGATTGGTATTAGTGGTTGTTGGAACAGTAAGAAAATGCAGTTTGTTCGTGCTGGGTTAGCATTGGGTGAACGCAAGGGCGTATGTGCTAAGTGTAATATTAAAGGAACAAAGTTTGGTAAGGCTAGCTTTGATTTACTTACGAACAATTAACTCTTGAGTGGTATAGCCACCGCCCCATGTATTTGCCAGTGATTTTATTACCACTGGTGAGTTTATCTTTTCCACAAATCCCATAGCGTGTTCAGGTATTTTCACTGGATGTGAAGTTGGTAGTAAGAAGCACGGATCTTCAACTTTACCAGCAGTCAAAAGCATCATGTGTTCAATACCGTTGTATCTCCAGTTGTAGCCCAAACGTGTATCAGCGCCCTGAATGAAACCATCATAGCGTATTAGATCCCATAACATAAACTTTAGCTTGCCGCCTTCACGTGCTATTATCTGTTGATCTGTTGCACCTATAGAAACATTTTTATCGTCTACCAGCAATGCGTGTCCGTCAAATACTACTGATCCAAATTGTGCAAGTTCCTGAAATTGTGGTGCTAGATCATCAAAGAAGGGCAAGTTGTTTCCATGCTTGTCTTTAAATTTTACTTCATCGTTCTTTACTATGATGCTAACACGTATACCAGACGACATATGTTGGACAACACATGGAAATTCTAACTTAGAAAGAAGTTCTGGGGTCGCTTCTGTTGCTATTTGCACTGGGTACTCGTGAACTAAGTTTTCCCAAACCTTATTAATAGTTTCAATCTCAAGACCCCAATCAAGATCCTTGCGCAGTATACCGACAAAGATAGTGGCTTCTTCGTCATTCATATGCCCCAATGCTAGATTTGTGGCGAACATTGATTCTTTATAATCGAATTTTCCTTCAATTATTTCCTCAAGTATATGCATGAATTTACTCATGCCCATTCCATGTTCTTTGCCCATGGAACGTGGAGTGAAATTGGACAATCCAAAGTCAATCATAGGATTATAAGCATATTTTAATATACGCTTAATTAAAGTTTCATTATGATATTTTGACAAAATAGCAAGTTTATCCTCTTGTGTTTCTGCACTACGAATACTATCTGCTATCTTGGGTATAAGGCCTGCTTTACTCATTGGCATTCTCCATAACACTATTTATATGCATAGTTAATGGTTTTCGATAAATACTACTATAATTAGGAGAAAAAAATGGCAGACTATCAACACCCACAAGACGTAAACTTGTCAGGTCCTTACCGTGCTATGGAATACGACCAAGATGGTCAGCCAGTGATGCGTGTAAGTATTGAAACAGTTAAACCAAACTCAGGACTAGGTACAAGCATCTATAACACAAGCGGAAACTTAAACACCGGATCAGATGCATTTGGTAGGCTACGTACTAGTGACCCAGTAACATTGTTTGAAGCAAATCACGTTGGCGGCATTGCTAACGGAAAATTTTATACTGTTCTAACAGGCGCTGGCAGCGTAGATTACAATGATAATTTAAGTGCGGCAGTACTAACAGCGGACGGCACTGCTGACTTTGCTGCTACAATGTATCGTAGTAAGCGCCGTATGAGCTATCAGCCAGGTAAAAGTTTATTAGTATTAACTACATTTGTTATGTCAGCGGTAACCAATGGAGTAATACAGAGTGTAGGATACTATGATGACCAAGACGGCGTTTACTTAATGAACAACCAAGGCACTGTTAGTTTTGTTAAACGTTCAAGTGCAAGCGGCAGCACTGTTAATACAAGTGTAGCACAGGCTGACTGGAACGTTGACAAACTTGACGGCACTGGCACAAGTGGTATTACACTTGATGTAACACAGTCTCAAATCTTATTCATGGACTTTGAATGGTTGGGAGTAGGCAGTGTACGCTGTGGTTTTGTTATTGACGGGCAATTTATTGTAGCACACATTTTCCACAACGCTAACATCAATCCTGGCGTTTACATGCGAACAGCTAGCTTGCCAGTAACACTTGAAATTGATAGTGTGAGTGGTGAAACAGCAAGTATGCAATTTATTTGTAGCAGTGTTATCAGTGAAGGTGGTTATGAGCCACGTGCAGAAGGCAAGGTAGATGGCAACCCTATTATTGGCGTTACTGTTAGCACTGCCTGGGTTAACCTAGTATCAATACGTGTAGATAGTGCTTATCCACATGCCATCGTTGTTCCTAGTGGCATAGATATCCTAAACGTGTCAAATACCGACTTTGAATGGGCATTGTTTGTTGATGCAACTCCAGCAACACCATTTAGTTTTAGTAACACTGTAAGTGAAAAAGTAGAAGTTGCTACAAATACTGTAACATTTACCAATGTTGGTCGTCGTGTATATGGTGGATTTATGGGTGGGAAAACTGCACCTGCATCTATTGGCGATGGTGCGCTAAGTTGGGATAACCAGCTTGGGCGTAAAAATAGCAGCGAGTATCAAACTCTAACACTTGCTATTCGTTCTGCTAGCAACAGTAAAACTGCTGCTGGACTATTAAAATGGTATGAAGTATAAAAACAATTAAGGGGCCCAGTAATTAAACTGGCCCCTTAATTTTCCCCCGTATAATGCAGGCCACTGCATTAGAGTTCTCGCAATCTTTTAACTTGCATAATGCATTCTTTTGCTTCTGCATGATAACCCAAACGAGTTAATTCGTTCGCGGCTCTTGCATAGCCAATTATGTTAAGCGTGTTCATAACACGTTGCCAAAAAGTTGGACGATTTGAGATGTATGTTGTTGCCATGGTCATTGTTTAATCCCTACTGATGGTGATTTGCCGTTTAGCAATTCATTTAAAGCGTATTCCCAGTCATTGCCATATTCTATCTTGGCCAATGCCATAAGTTGATTTCTGTGAGTTGTATTTGCTTCAGAAATAAAATTAATAAATTTTCTAAACATCACACCCACCCTGTTAAATTTTGATTTGCTGTTTGAAAAGGTGCCTGACCTCTATCAATTTGACGCATACGGCGTTCTAGATCAATCAAGTCAGTTGCTTCGCCCAGATATTCGTTAACTAATTGACGATCGGATTTTGCTGTAAATAGATTTTTTAAAAATTTAATCATTTGTACGCTTCCATTGCTACTGAACGGATCATGCCGCGGCTGATACCAATATCAGCAAGTTCTGAATCTGATAGCCGGCTTAGTTCTTTGATTGTTAAATTAACAAGGCGATCTTTTTCAAGACGTTCAATAAATGAACGTGATAGTCGTGCAACTGCTTTGAACGGTGCTGCAATAACTTCTGCAATTGCTGATGCATTTAGCGTGTCTGCTAATGCAATTACGAATTGTGTCATTTTGTATTTCCTATATATATGTGTATGTCATTAAAAAATGCAAGTACTTTCGCTGCACTTGCATAATAATATTTATACTAGATTTCAGTGAAATACAACTGCTATTTGTGCAATTGTGATATGCTACTAATGCATATCGTGCCATTTGTCAAGATCATTTTGCGTGTTTATTTCTAATCCACTAAACTCTACAGGGGTAACGGCAATTCTATAACCGTGCTGTAGCCAACGCAGTTGCTCCAGCCGCTCGATGTTTTCCTCAGGGCAGGCTGGTAAGTGTTTGTACATTTCTAAGACGTCACGTCGATAACCATATATGCCCAAATGATGATCTCCATATCCTGTAATTCCTCTGCCAAACCAGTGTGCATATTCGCTGTTGTGTATAACTTTTACACTATTAGGGTCAGCACGTTGTTCAGCACTCATAGTAGTATATGCTGTAGATAGTTGATGATAGTTTAATTGCCATTCCACCCGCTGTATAATGTCAGTTGTAATATCTGGCATGTCTCCTTGTACATTTATGAAACGTTTATACTTGGCAAGTTTAGGATCATCAAGAGCCTTACTGCAACGATCAGTACCGTTATCTGCATCGCCAGTATATACTATATTACTGTACGGAAACATGTGTGCAACACGCCGACTGTCAGTTAAAACAAAAGTGTCAAAGCCTGCGCCCTGACACTTGTTGTAAACATAACGTATTAATGGAACGCCATTTAATGGCAATAGCATCTTGCCAGGAAGTCTACTACTATCAATCCGTGCTGGAATAACTATAGCTGATAATGTCACGTACTACCCTCTCAAAATTTTCTAATCTAAGCATATTTGGCCCATCGGATGGCGCACTATCAGGCAATTCGTGTACTTCAAGGAAGAAATTTGTGATCCCCAAAGCAGCCCCAGCACGAGCGAGGCCAGGCACAAAGTCACGATTACCCCCACTACTATTGCCTTGTCCTCCAGGCTTTTGTACGCTGTGGGTAACATCGAATACAATAGGTACATCAAAGTTATCCAGCATATACTGAAGGCCACAGAAGTCCACCACAAGATTGTTATATCCAAAACTAGTACCTCTTTCTGTTATCCATACTTCTTTGGCACCTTCAGTCTTACTGAGTATTCCTGCTACATCCCATGGTGCCAAAAATTGTCCCTTTTTTATATTTACTATTTTTCCAGTCGCACATGCTGCCTGAATCAAATCAGTTTGTCTGCATAGAAAAGCAGGAATCTGTATTACATCAACATAGTCTTTGACGTGAAACACCTGATTTATATCGTGAACATCAGTAAGTATTTTATAACCAAATTCTTCTTTAAGTATACGAAAGTCATGCAAAGTTGGCATCATGCCGACTCCACGTTTTCCTTTAATACTTGTGCGATTCGCTTTGTCGTAACTTGCTTTGAAGTAATAGTCAATACCATACTTGTCACAGACACGCTTACATTCACGTGCTATTTCAGAACTTTGAGCAAGTGTTTCGTGTTGGCATGGTCCTGCGATAATACGCATTTTACATCTTTGTTGTTGTGGACTCATATGTCCGGTTAAATTGATTGTTAACACGAATGAAAGTCGTGCATTTACTCAATTGCTTCAATGTGCTTGCGCCAACATAGGTGCAAGTAGAACGAATGCCACCAAGAATAGTTTGAATCGTATTCTCAACAGCGCCACGATATGGCACTAATACTTCGCGACCTTCACTGGCACGATAGTTTTTCAATCCACCAAAGTGTTTGGTGTTTGCTGCGTCACTACTCATACCGTAGAACTGTACAAACTGTTTTGCTTCTCTAACTCGATAACCTTCGTTATCAACTTCTGCTGTTTCATAAAACTTTGTGAGTACTTCTCCGCCGCCTTCATCGTGTCCGGCAAGCATACCACCCAGCATTACAAAATCGGCGCCGGCGGCAAATGCTTTAGCTACATCACCGGGACAAGTGCAACCACCATCCGCAATGATATGGCCACCAAGACCATGTGCAGCATCAGCGCACTCAATAACAGCGGACAGTTGCGGGTAACCAACACCAGTTTGAATACGAGTAGTGCAAACACTACCAGGCCCAATACCCACTTTAACAATGTCTGCTCCATTTAAGATTAACTCCTGTGTTTGATCTGCGGTAACTACATTACCTGCAATGATTACAATGTGTGGATAGTTTCTACGGAAGTGTTTGACATAATCAACAAATCGTTCACTGTATCCGTTAGCAACGTCAATACAAACATACTTTAGATTATACCCAACTTGTTCATAAACATTGCGAAACTTCATTTCGTCTTTTTCAGTAATGCCAATACTCATAGCAACATTGTCAGAACGAATAAACATATGATCTTGATCTTCTGGATCAAAGAAGTTTACAAGTTCTGTCTCGCTATACGTCTTTACTAGACAAGTAAACATCCCTAGTTTAGCAAGAGCGTCTGCTTGTTCAAATGTTCCCACACCGTCCATATTTGCAGCCATAATTGGGATACCGTCATAGTGATCTTCTTCCCAACTTTCGTGTTCAAAGTGTGGGTCATAGTTGCGGAACTTGAACTTACGGTTCAAGTCTACTTCACTGCGTGAGCCTAATGTGCTACGCTTTGGACGAATAAGAACATCACTGTAGTCTAGTAGTACTTCGTTTTCAATACGCATTTATGCCTCTGTTGTTTGCTTTTGCTTTTCAAGTTCTGCTACTCGCTGTTTAAGAACCTTGTTTTCATACTCTACATTACCAATACGTTCACTTAGTGCATGTAGTTTCATTTCAAGTGCTTGGACTGAATAACTCATCTTATCTGTAATCCTAAATGCTGTATACTCTTTTGCACACAACGTGCTTGTACCTTACAGTCTTCTAAGGCATTGTGAGCCTCAAAGGTGATCTCTTTGCGAGGGTCTTTAGGCATAATTTGAAACAGCGTTCTACTGTCTCTGATCTTCCAAAACGGCCATGGCGTATGATGCTCATATTGACGAAACATATTTTCCAATATAACAATGTCAAATGCTGGACCCTGCGCCCAGATAGCATCTACACCAACGCACCATTTATTAAGTGCAGTCAGTACTTCAAGCACTGGAGTTCTATCATGATCTCCCAGTGCTTCTTCCATTACTGCTTTATCTTGTGTAGCCCACCAATCCAGTGTGCTGGGATCAATGCTGCGATCACGGCCAATTTGTTCGTTTACATCAAACCTATAGTAAAAATAACTGTGGCTTGGACTAATAATGTTTGGATCAAACTTAACACCACCAATGGTCAGCACCACAGCATCTGGAGTAGTTGCCAGTGTCTCCAAGTCAATCATCGCATGTGTAGGCATATACTGTTATCTTTCGTTGTCAGCAACACGCTTTCTTAAATCACTGCTACTGAATCTATGGTCACGTTTGTTAAAATAGAGCTGTATTCCACGTTTACGGCAAATATCTTTGCCTGTAAAATCCTTATCTCTATATTCTTCACCTAGTATTCTAACATCAATATGATACATTGTCAAGATGTCTTCTAGATCTCGTTCACTCACGTAAGGGATTATTTCGTCAACATAACTCACAGCGTGTAATTGCGTGTAACGCTCTACAACAGTTTGAATGGGGGAATTTTTTGTTTCTCTAGCCAAAGCAGGATCTAGTTGTAACCCAACTATAAGATAATCACATTGTTCTTTTGCTTCACGCAACATCTGAATATGACCCGCATGTAGCAAGTCAAAGGCGCTGGCAGTAAAACCTACAATCATGTTTCCTCGATAGTAACACTTAGCGGAAAGCCTGCACTGCGGGCGGCGCTAATGGTTTCAACACATTTTTGTTCAGCAATCTCAAACATATATGTACCAACAATACTGCGGCCTTTTTCATGAATCTCCAGCGTAAGATGTTTGGCTACTTCTAAATCTTTATTAAATATACCAATCAATACCTGAACCACAAAGTCCATTGGCGTTGAGTCATCATTTAGCATGATAACATTGTATTTGCCAGGACCTTTAAGGCGTGTAATCTCGTCTTGTGCTTTATGCTGTTCTTGTGTCATTTTATACCTTTAAATGTGTGCAGTGGGGTCGCCCCCACTGCGTTGCTCTTTAAAATTAGCGAATTTTAATCTGACGTGGTAGTAGTTCTTCTGGGATATTACGCTTTAGAGTGATGTTAAGAACACCTAGCTCTAGAACTGCATCCTTGACTTCTACGTGGTCTGCGATTCTAAATTGACGCTCAAAGCTACGTCCTGCGATACCCTTGTGTAGGTAGTTGACTTCAATTTGTGATTCTGGTGCTGTACCAGTTACAGTTAGCATATTGCCGTCTTGTGTTAGTTGTAGATCTTCCATACGGAACCCTGCAACTGCAATACTAATAATATACTCATTGTCGTCAACTTTAACGATGTTATATGGAGGATATGTATTTGTTGTGTTAGCGAATACACGCTCTACATCGTTAAACAAATCATCAAAACCTACTGTGTGCTTGAATAGTGCTGGTAGGTCGCGGGTAGTTACTTTATAGCTTGTCATGTGTTTTCTCCTTTAATAAGCAAGATATATTGGGACCCATTAGGCATCCCTGTATAAAGTTAATCATTAACCATATACATTATTATTTATAACACGAAAACTGAATTAGGTCAATAGTTAATTAATAACTGTCACGTTTTGCGCAATACTTGCGCCACCGTGCTTTTGCTGCTGCTTTGCGGCGCTTATTCAATTCAAAGTTTGGAATGAATGCTGCGCGCTCACGTACTTCTTGAAGAACGCCATCTAGCATGACTTTTTTCTTCAATTTGCGAATTGCCTGTTCTACGTTGCCGTTGCGGACTTCTACCCGCATACCACTAGCATCGCTTTTGGGATGTTTACTCATCTTTTACCTATTTTATCTTAGCACTGATTCGGTTGCCACCCATGCTGAACGGTTCTAGTTCAACACCCAGTTGCTCTGCAAAAGTGAGTAGCAGGGTACGTGCCATGTCTTGTTTCCCTCGTTCACGACCACGAAGGGTGACAGTTAGAGTAACTTTGCATCGCTTCTCTAACATTTTTCGAATATTCGCTACCTTAATATCAATATCGTGTTTGTCAATATTAAGTCCCATGCGAATTTCTTTTTGCTCAATCACGCTTTCACGTGCCTTTTTTGCAGCTTCTTTTTCACGCTGCTTTTGATCGTATAGGTATTTACCAATATCCATGATACGACACACAGGGGGAGAAGCCATCGCTGAGATCATTATTAGATCTAAATCTTTGTTCTCTGCTAGCTTTAGAGCATCATATGTTGACAGTATTTCACTACTACCATCTTCGTGTGACAGTCTAACTTGTGGAACACGAATAGCATCGTTATATACTACATTGCTCCGTACGTCTTTGTGCCTACGATCAAAACTTCGAACGTTGCTCAATTAATACTTCCCTTAATCATGTGTGGCTTTCTTCCATGTCTTATTGTTTCCTCCGATACGACAATCTTTTTTACGCCTTTCGCGGCTAGTTCAGGTAATTCATATTGAACATCTATTAGTGCATTATCTATAATCTTGCGTAAGCCTCTTGCACCAAGATCCTGTTCAATAGCGATGTCAACAATAGCATCGATACCTCTTATATTAAATTCTAAATCAACATTGTCAAGCTCAAACAGTGCTTGATATTGTTTTAGTAAACTATTTTTAGGTTCTGTTAGTACCTTTTTTAGGTCCTCTTTATTTAGTTCGTGTAATATGTTAACGCTTGGCAGTCTACCCAAAAACTCTGGGATAAGACCATATTTTACCAGGTCTTGTGTTTCTAGATTGTCTTCCCAATTCTGCTCAACTTTACCACCAGCTTCTTTGAAGCCAATCTTGCTTTTTCCCAAACGTTGCATTACAACATTTTCAATACCTACAAATGCGCCTCCTACAATAAAGAGGATATTTGATGTGTCTATAACAACTTCTTCTGGATTTGCGCCTTTTTTATTGGGGACTTTGAGTGTTGTACCTTCCATGAGTTTGAGTAAACTCTGCTGTACACCTTCGCCGCTAACATCACGGCTTAAACTTACCAAGTCATTACGCTTGGCCTTTTTATCAATCTCGTCCACGTAGATGATGCCTATTTCTGTTTTAACAACATCATAATCACTGTTTTGAAATAATTTATGAATAAGTACTTCTGCATCTTCACCCGCATATCCACTCTCTGTAATAGTGGTGGCATCAGTGATAACAAACGGCACATCTAAAAATCGTGCCAATGTTTGTGCGAAAAGAGTTTTCCCCACGCCAGTTGGGCCCAACAACAACACATTGCTTTTTTGTACTGGAACACGTGTTGCGTTAAAGATACGTTTACAGTGGTTATATACTGCTACGCTTATACTCTTTTTGGCACGTTCTTGCCCAACAATATACTGATTTAAGTATTCGTGTATCTCACGTGGGGTAGGGGTAGCATAGATGTCACGTAGACGCTTTCTACGCTGCTCTAGCGTCTTTTGTTTATCTTCACGTGTTAGTATGCCATGTGATAACTCTACACACAAGTCACAAATATAAACATCGTCTTGACCGCTCAAGAGTTTGTTCACCTGTTTCTTGGTTTTACCGCAAAACGAACATTGCAATATGTGTTCTTGATTGTTCACTAGGAGTATGAATTTAGTTGCATTTGCAAGTATGCATCGATCTCTTCCATGCTGCGCAGAATTAAAAATTCACCTGTTGCGTTCAACAGACGTACTGCTTCTTGCTTTTTGTTTTTATCATTGTAGAAGATAATGCTGTGATTATCGTCTTGCCTTTTCAATAAGGCAGTACATACATCAACCCATGCACAATTGTCCAAATCAACAAACATCATGTCCACACGCCCACTTACATACCACATCCAGGAAATGCTAGCTGCTGATGTAATTGAGGATTGTACATTAAACACTATACTGTGGTCAATATGCTTTTCAAAAAGATTTTTAACACCTGTAACAAAATCAGGGTTAGTGCTGGTAATTAACACACTGATACCATCATCAGTGAGGAATAAATCTGGGTTAGTTACTGTGTAACTGCTATTATCTGATTTCATTAATAACTCTTATTGTTGCTTCTTTTTTTCTTCAAGAATAGCTTTATATACTTGCTCTAGTGTTTCTGGATTTGCTGTTTCAAGCATTTCTGCGATTGGATCACGTTCTGTTGGAACTTCAGTCTTTCTTTCACGTTCTTTTGTCTCTTTATTTAGTTTCAGTTGACGAGCTATAAATTCGTTAATAAAACGGCCAGTTGTTTTAGTTTCCTGTTCAACTTCTGCTACTTCTTCCGCTACGTCTTCAATAATCTCTTCAGTCTGATTTATTTTTTCTTCAAGGTCTGATAGCTCATCCAATACTTTTATTTGATTGTTATTTTTTACTTCTTCAATAACTGGCTCTGCTTTGCGCTTTCTAGCTGGGGTGCTTTCAATTAGTGTCAAACCAGCAATAACTAGTACAACTGCCAGTGGGTCAAATACTGCAACCAGTATCATAATAACCCAGCGCACAGCCTGCTCTAGTGTATCTTTATTTGTTTGATCACCGTAGATAACTTCAGCAATATATTTTACTGGGCCTACTTCAGCTTCCAGTTTACGTGTCTCAGCTTCAATACTATACTTTGTTTCCAGTAAGTTGTCAATTTCTAATTCAGCGGTGGTTACAATTTCTCGTTGTGCTTGTATATCAGCTTCAACGTCAGCCACACTTGCTGTACCCAATTGGTTACGCAAACGATTAATAAGATCATTTGATTGTGCGATCTGCGCATCTGCGCTGCTGCGTAGTTGTTGCATTTCTGCTACATTCGCACTACGCTGTGAGTTAATTTGTTCTAGTGCTGTTGCACGATCAGCTTCATTCTTTTCACGGAATGCTTGTACTGCTGCCGCTGTTTGTGGTCCATAATTACCGTCTTGACGTGCGCCAATTAAACCCTGTAGTGCTTTAATATCGTTACTTGCCACATACTCACTAATGAGTGCTAATACACGGTCTGCTTCTGTTTGTTGCGCTACATAAGGAGCAATGGTTGCTACTAGGCGTGCTTCTGAGGCTGCTATGTCGTTATTCAAACGTTCTACTACTGTTTGAATACGTGCTTCTTCTGTAGTAATTTTATCTTGGATACCAGCGTCTTGGTTGTCAGCTGATGATTCTAGTTTAGCAATTTTATCTTCTGCACGTGCGATAATATCTTCACGGCGAGTAATATCTGTAGCAATACGTTCTAATTGTGCTACTGCTTCTTGTCCTACTGCTGCCTGTTCAATGTGTGCCTTTGATAGGAAACCAAAGATGCCCATACTTGTAATGAACATTAATAGTAGGACTGCAATAGTTAGATAGAAACGCATAAACAATTTAGCACGTTTACCGTACAAGTGTAGCCACACTGCTGTAGTAATTTTACCTACTTCCAGTGATGCGCCCATTATAATGACAGGAATTGCGCTGGCGGCAAAGATTGCAACCAAGCCAACAATACTATAATAAGCCGCTGAAATACTAATCACTAATGCGACTAAAACTGTCCAGTATCCAAAAAATCTCATTCTTCACCGTCTTTTGCACCGCCAAAGTAATGCACTGCAAATCCCTCTGTTACAAGTGTTTCGTTAATGTCTGTAACGTTTCCGCTTTCATCTTCAACTAACAGTGTTCCTAGAACACGACCATATTTGCCGCGCTTGTTTAGGATTGTTTGTACAATAAACTCTCTTGGTAGTAGTTCTGTCAGACGTGCTTTCGCTGCCAGACCACGTTCTTTTTCCTCTAAATCTTTTGTTCTACTCTCTGGTGTGTCAATGCCGTATAGTCTAATTCTTTGTTTAATGAAGACACCGAAACCTAGGTCGATTTCCGCATCAATGGTATCACCATCAACGACACGCACTAGCTTTGCTTTATAATTATATAGTTTATCGTTTGCCGACATTTTTTACCCCCGTAATATATTATTGATCATAATAATGCATAGTTCTCTAAAATATTTAGTTGAAACAACTAAAATTTTAAATGCTATGTTATTATGCAGGGGGATTCTGCTCTAGCCATGCACGTGCTGCGCGGCTCTTTGGTGGTGTATTGATAAACTTTTGTACACCGCGGTATACTTGATCAAATTGTTTAGCACGGTTTGGGTCTTCCAAACCGCCGCTGTTATCAACAACGTGGAAGTCAGCACTACCAAATACCTGCTGGAAACTCATAAGGTTTTGTTGCACTGCGTTCCACATTTTTTCAACTTCTTTTGGATCAAGTTTGCGTGATCTCATCTGATTACGTTCTTGTGCAACATCTAAACTTGTATTAACAAAAAGCATCATAGTGTCGTAACCTAGTTCACGTAGCTTTTTCGCTTCTGCTTCAACCTTATCAACATCTTTACCAGTGCCATCGACAACGATACCAATGCGGCCGTCCAGGTAGTGACTGCGACGTTTCTTTGTTAGCTCTTTGGCCTTGCCACGAATTTCTTGTCCTTGTGGACTAAAGATAGTTTCTGGATCTAATGCCAAGTTTTGCTTGTTCATTAAGTATTCATAAATGTCGTCGCTGTTGACAACACGAAGACCTGTGCCACCCAAGAGCTTGCTGCTAACAAAACTCTTACCTGACCCAGGTCCACCAGCCAAAAATATGGCTTTAAAAATGTGAGGATCGTTTGGACCCTCTTCAATTGGTTGTGTGTTTTCAAATAGGTTGTATAATCTCATACAACTATTTATGCTTTATGCAGAGTTTTTACTACTTTGTCAGCCAAGCCGTTGGCTACTGCTTCGTCAGCACTGAGGAATGTATCAAACTTCATTGCTTCAAACAGTTCTTCGTAAGTTTTGCCTGCCGTATTGTGTTTTACATAAAGTTCAGTAAGCATCTCGTTTAGACGCTTTGATTCCTCAAAGTGACGGCGAGCATCCTCAAACTCTAGTTCTTGTACGTGTACGCTGCCACGTGTTCCTGGTGTTCCACTGCTTACACGATGGATCATTGTACGGCTATGTGGTAGTACAAAACGTTTTCCAGGTTCACCTGCCATAGCAAGGAAGCTACCCATACTTGCTGCCTGTCCCATAACAATAGTGCTTACTGGTGACTTGATAAACTGCATAGTGTCATAGATTGACAAGCCTGCTGTTACACTGCCGCCAGGGCTGTTGATATAGAAGCTAATGTCCTCTGCACTATTCTGTGATTCCAAAAATAGTAGCTGGGCGCAAACAAGATTTGCTGTCTGGTCGTTAACTTCTCCAGTCAACATTACAATGCGGTCTTTGAGCAAACGGCTATAAATGTCGTAGCTGCGTTCGCCACGACCCGTTTGTTCAACTACCATTGGTACAAGTGCCATTAATCGTCTCCTTTGTAACGAGCTTGTAGGTCCATAATAAGACTATATCGTGTTCCCAGTGTTGGATCAGGGTTATGTGCCATACGATGGTATGTTGGCGTCCAACCACTGCGTTCACTATGTTCTCCAAACATAAACAACATTTTGTTTTTTGTCAAGTCTGGAATGCCTTCCCATTTACCATTTGGAACAGAACGTGCTTCAAATTCAGCATAGGTTTCTCCCAAGTGTAGGCCAGCGAGTGTTTCATCACAGTGATCAGGGCCGAAGCGATCTGTGTTGTGCCAACGATGGTCAACACGATTGCTGTCGTTTGCTGTAGGGGTGCTGTATTGAATAAGCATTAGTTTAAACAAGTGAAACTTTACATCAGGATCTTGATCACTGAAACATTCGCGAGCATAATGCTCGTGTACTGGGCGGAAACTATCGTGAATATCCATCAGATACTCTAGTGCAGGGTCACGATTTTCCTGCATCTCATAGTGTGTGCGACTCCAGTTGTAAAAATAGATCTTCTTTCGTAGGACATAATCACCGACTTTTTCTTTGTCATCACTATCGTCCCAATCTTCTGGACCAATCATGTAGTCAAAGTCACAGCTAAAAACAGGGCCACCATACTTGTGTGAATAACTCTTGTGTGGAATTTCTTCGTTTTCCCACTTCTCGTATCGTGGAGGATCGTCATCCTTGCTGCTATTGAATTTGTAGAAAAAATCAGCATCTAATCTATTCATTAGATCATCTGATACCTCCCACTTGTTAGCGTATTTGGTTGCTAAGTCGTCAGAGTCTGACAGCGCCCAGCCATCCTCTGCCTGCATACGCTTCAGCTCTTCAGCCGAATATAATTTTGTCATTAAAAACTCCTGTAAACTTCTTTCAGTTTTTCTTTTATAATATTCACCACCATGTCACTTAATACAATCTCATAGTGATTGGAAGGTACTTCTATCTTTTTCATGTCATTTCTATAGGACATTGATCTTATAGTTACAACGCCGTCATTGTTAAATGGTATGTGCGGTACAAAGCCCTTACTGCTAATTATTTGCGTCCAGTCCATGTCGCCAACATTTATATTTAGCGAGTTATCAATAGGCGGGCTATAACGTCCTATGTCCTTAAACAACTGGTGTGATGGGAAAATCCATTTCAACCAATCACCTGTCTCTGCTCCGCCATATGGCGTACTTATGGTTATTGCGCCAACAACCTGTGTTCTAAATGCTTCTGCAAGATGTATGGCATAGATACCGCCAAGACTGTGTGCTATAAAAAATATATTTTCACCCTTGTATCTTCGGAGTATACTGATCATCTCGTGAAAATTATTGTAAAAGCCTTCTCTACTGTTATACTCAATGGCAATTATGTCTTGCCTTGGAATGTTTATTTTGCTTTCAATATAAGCAAAGGTGGTGTGCGATGCATTTGCTCCATGAATAAAACAGACTTTCATACCATTAGATTCTCCTCTAATGGTATTTATATTTTAAGCAGCGACTAGAACTGCAAATACAGTTGCAATATACCAACCAATTGCTAATAAAACGAACACTTTCATTCTGCCATCTCACGTTTAACGAACTGGACAGTCATCTTTCCATCGCTCCATTGCTTGAGCATTTTTATCCAATAATTCTTCGTACCGTAACGTTCGCGATGAAGTCTACCAAGATAACTGATATTGCCAGTATGAACGTTTGTTCTGATTTCCATTTCTTTACACCCGAATTACATTGATGTTACGGTTTTCAGCTTCATAGTCTGCATCGATAGTGCCGCTTACAAAGTAACGACGACGAGTGCCAAGCCCGTCAACTTCGTCAGGATAGTTCTCTTTGGGGAGGTATGCATACCCACGATAGTTGCCGGTTTCAAACAGCACACCCTCAAGAAAGTAAGCAATTGCCTCACGCTCATCAGCGGTGGTGTTATGTACAGCAAGGAAAGTATTTGCCATCTTCAGCACCTTGCCAACTTCGATAGTTTTACGAGCAGTTTTCATAGCGTATCTCCTTATCGCCTACAATACTAATATAAGCAATGTGTCTTGGTTTGTCAAGAGTTATTTTTCATATTTTTTAGGAATTTTGAAACTTTCCCAAACTGCCCAAAACATGGCAGCTACGATGATGACGCCCCACGCAATGTTTACCATATCCATTATTACCATTCCTTAAAATCGCCGTTGGCTTCGTTGTCGTCATACCCGGCACGATACTCGTCAATCTGACGCTGCGTCATTTTATCTTCAGTAATTTCTGGAGATTGCATAGTAGCACCAAGGAAGTAGTGCGGACGGAACCGGCGGCGGTAATAGCTGTCAGCACTACCGCGGTCCCAAGGGCCACCGTGACGCTTATCAATTTCCATTGTGTTTATTGTTTTTTCAACTTGCTGTTGGATATCAATACCAAGAGTGGTCATTATTTGCGACCTTTCAGTAGTGCGTGAATAAGTTTGGCTTCTTTGCCAGAGATTGGTTTGCGGCTAGTTGCGATTGCCTTATCAACTGCGTCTTTATTGTAAGCCATGTGCTGTCTCCTTATGCGGGCAGGATGTCAATATCAATGTAGTGCGAGCAATGGAAGTAATCAGTCTGGCTGTCTGACTCATCAAAGTAATCAACGCCATACATAGCGGCAGTTAGCTCTTTCAGCATTTTAACTGCCTTGCGGTTACCTGCGTAGTGCTGCTCGAACCAGTAGGGGTTAACACTAAGTCCCCAGCGACGATCATAATCAGTACCAGCAGCAAAATCAGCAGCAAACATACCAGCAGTGTCTTTGACTTTCAGGCACAGGGTGCTGTGGTTACGCACACTAAGCGAACCTTTTTGACCATATTTTTTGAGGATTGCTTTAATAGCTGTAGCACGTTCTGCTTTGCGCTCTTGGTTCATATAGGCCATTTTCAACTCCTGTTTTCCGCTGTCTATACTTATAATATAATGTAAGACGTCTTGGTTGTCAAGAGAAAAAACAAAAAAAAGTGAAAAAATATGAAATTATTCTACAACTCTTATGTTGCTAAGGATCACTTTCTGATCCTTTACGGCACTAAATATTCCATTGCGACATAGGTATCTGCCATGATATTCTGGTGCCCATAACCCAGAATATAGTGTCTCTGGGACTGCTAGATTAAAACTTACTGGAACATTTGTTCCAGGGCGTAGGTTAACTACGGGTGCTTTTGTAAGATGTGTTTTGTTGAAAAGTATAACATCGCCTGTCTTTGTGTTTGTTAGCATGACGCTAAAATCCAGCAAGTTACACATAACACGGCGATCAAACGTACCAGACGCAACTATTTCAGTATCTGTTGAAAGTATGATTGGATCAATAAACTTTGCGTTGAAATTCTCTAATGGTTGCGCTTCTTGTAGAACACTATAGAAATAAATCATCACTGCGATAAACACTGCCATCGCTAACATAAGTGAATACAATAGTATCTCAACTGGTCGTTTTAAAATATATTTCGCCATAGTAATATTTATAGTGAAAACAGGCAAAATTTAGTGTAGTGTTAATCCCAGTGATTTTTATTGTTTAGCTGATAATAGAATGCTTCTTCAAGCTCTATCATTTCCTCTACAGTGATGCGCCAGTTCCAGCCCATATTGCTGATTGCTACATAATGTGCTTGTACACAGTCTGGGCGAGGGCCGCGATCGCGGTATTCCCACCACCATTTGCCGCTGTCTTCCGTATACACCGCGCCTCGTGGATCACGCCATTGGCCTAGTATACTACTAAATTCATCTATAGTCATACTTAGACTTCTACTGCAATAATCAGTAATACGGAAGGTAACACTAACGTTACCTTCGTCTTTGAATACGTATAGTTTGATTGTTTTATTGAAGGTTGGGACCATTATAATTCTTTTTCATTTGTTCCACAAGATCAACTACTTTTTCAGTTTCTATCATACCAATAATAGTTTCAGTAACTTTAATTTCTTGACTGACCATGTACATTTTAAACTGAAGTTTTTCTAACTCTTTACGATAAAACTCTAGTTCTTTCTCTTTGCGTTGTTTGTGTTGGAATATTTCTGTGATATCTATAATTAAGCTGGTTTGCGGTTTTTCCATGTGTAAGATCTCCCTAGTTGCCTTGCTTAACGATATTTAGTTATTATTAACATACTTTGTTTCAATAATATGTCCCATGCCTTGTGAATCATTTGTTGCTCCGCACTGTCTTGCGCAAATAACACACGGCTTATTCTCTTTTATTTCAGAATCTAGATCATCCCAATATGCATGATCCATTATTTCATTTAATGTATGTTTGTTAATATCGTTCCAATCATTGGTATATTTTTTATACATTGCATCGTAAACATGTGGTCCTCCCATCATGTCTGTTTCGTCTGCACTCATCATACAACATGGATAAATTTTACCTGCCGGATTAACAAAGATGCCTTCTTTAGTAAAACACATGTCATCAATATAATCATATTCTGGAATGAATATTTGAGTGTGGTCTTTTATTATTTTTTTACCTGGCTCATTGAATATCCCTTTACGGGCAGATTCTAGTGCAACAATAATTCCATCAGGGTCTACGTTTGTACGAGTTTCAAAGGCGCCGCACCCTAACTCATATGATAACTTTTTACATTCTTCTAATTGGTGCTCATTCCAGTCAAAGATAACAAACTGCCAGACCGCATTTCCACCCGCTGCAATAAATGCTTTAAGGTTTCGCATTGCTCTGCTCCAGTCAACACCTATACGATATATATGATTTGTATCCTCCAACCCGTCCAAACTAAAACAAATTCTAGATCTTCCACGTGGTAACAGGTGCGCTAATTCAGTAAAAAACTTTTCATTTCTAATACCACCATTTGTGTGAATGTTAAATGTAGCGTCTGGTTTATATTTAAGTATTAATTTGATTATGTCTATAAAATCAGGATGTGCAACTGGTTCACCGGCAGTGCCTATCATATCAATACCAACATTATTTGCTATGAGTTCGCTTGATATTATCTTCTCTACTAACGCTATATCTATCTTTTGATTTATTTTCATATCAGGATTAAGATATAATCCATCATCCCGTGCCACATACCTGATACAGATAGGACACCAACTATTGCAAATAGTGTTTAATTCAAATTCTATTGTTCTTATTTTACTGTATAGCATTAACTTACAAATGCACGTTCTACTACGTATTCGCCACGATAGTTTGCATTACCTTCTGTAAAGCCGTGTTCCTCAAGCCACACGGTTAGGTCTTTATTAAAGGGTATGCTGCCACAAATCATTACACGATCATGCTGTGGATCAATCACCGGTAGTCCAAGTTGCTCACTTATCTGTCCGCTAAACAATGCACTAGTAACTCGTCCGTTATTACGATAAGGCTCTCTTGTAACTGTTGGGTATACTTTTAATTTACTGCCAGTGACCTCAGCATACACTTCATCAGTATTTAACCCATTTAAAAAGTTAAGGAACGGGAGTTCACTGGCAGTCCTTGCTCCCCAAGCTACCACTACGTTATCGTAGTCACTGTAGGTTTCTAGACCACGTGTTAGGCTAAGGAAAGGGGCAACTCCAGTGCCAGTTGCCAAAAAATATAAATTGCGACCTGGCTTGAGATTGTCCAACACCAATGTGCCAACTGCTTTAGTGTTTACCAATACTTCATCGCCAGCACGTATATGCTGTAGGCGACTGGTAAGTGGACCGTCCTGTACTTTAATACTGTAGAACTCTAGTGTATCCTGATGATTTGGACTTGCCACGCTGTATGCTCTCATAAGAGGCTTACCATCTACTTCCAGTCCCATCATGACGAACTCGCCATCACGGAATCTAATACTGGGATCGCGAGTTGTTGTAAAGTGAAATAATTCTGGCGTGTAATGTTCTACACGTAATACACGTTCTTTTATTATAGCCATGCTATTATTTATTTTTCCATAATTCTAGCTGTTCATCCATTAGTGCTACTGGATCTGGACTGTTGCTGTTCATATATTTTTTATACCAGTCAAATGCTAATACTATGCTTTCAGCACTGGTAAATTTTGGCGGTGCTACGTGTGTGCTTACTTTAGTAACATCAACACTCAAGTAAATATCTTCCTTAACACGATTTACATCATCAACTACTTTTAGCGGACCAATCTCACGATTAAATGTCTCCAGCACGTTGCTTACATAATCGTAGGTATTATCACGTGGGCCTAAGTTCCAGACATCGTAGTGATTGACTTCTCCAGCCAATACTTTCTGATACAGTGCTTCAATTGACTTCACTACATCAATCACGTGCTGGAATGGACGGGTAGCTTCAGGATAGCGAACTGCGAACTCTCTGCCCTCCCTGTAGCTGTTAATTAAGTCTGGTATAAGCCTGTTTAAACTCCAGTCGCCACCGCCAACTACATTGCCTAGTCTTAGTGTATGTACAACACTGCCAGGGTTATGTGTTAGAGCGTAAGCACGTGCTATATACTCAGCTGATGATTTGCTTACACTGTAGATGTCTTTACCGCCCAGCAAGTCTGTTTCAGCAAAAGGTTCGCCACTGTTGTGATTCTCATAGACTTTGTCTGTTGTTACACAAAATACTGCGGTAGGATATCCACTTGTTCGTACTGCTTCTAATACATTTAGTGTGCCAACAGTGTTGCTCATAAATGTTAGATGTGGTTCTCTAAATGCACGTGGTACAATAGCATTAGCACCTAAATTTAAGATTAAGTCAAACTTACCAGCGTGTACAATACGCTCTATAGCAGGGTAGTCAGTTAAATCAGCCGTATAACTATCAGCTAAAAAACCGTCACCGCCAATCACATCATACAGCCGCTCACCTGGACTGTAACGATTGTCCAGACCGTAAACAGTGTATCCACTTCTATTCAAAGAAAAAAAGAGCCAGGTTCCTATGAAACCTTGGGCTCCTGTCACTAATATTCGTTTGTTCATGAACTTAATTTTTTAAGCATAGCGATACGTGCCAGCGCCTGGCCATAATCTTCGTCAGCAGTAATGATATATAAGTCGCTGTTGCTGCGATCTGTTTTCGTATCGTAACTATAAAATTCTACAATCTTGTTGCCGTCATTGGTATTGTAAATCTTAAAACTAAGTGTAGGATCGCCACGTGGAGTATCAGCTTCTCTGATACAATCATCATCATACTCCTTAAACGCTGCTGGATAGATCCAACTTGCAATACGTTCTCTAATACTCATTTTGTTCCTTTTGTGTTTACTTCTAACAATGTTGTCTTTGTAATTTTTATACGCCCGCATTGTAGGCGTTGGTGCGTTTGACACTGATGATCTACTAGTTGTAAAAATAGGTGCTCTTGCCATTATGCTTTACTTCCTACAGTTCGACGAACTATGTCGTCATGATTAAACTCTGCCCAGTATAGTTCAAATGCTACCCCGTCTTCAAGACCTTCAAATTGATGCACTTTTCCAGGTTTGACTTGTGTAAACTCGCCAGCCTCTAAGATAGTTTCGTCAACCAATCCTTGGTCATCCTGCCAGACACGTATGAGCATACGGCCACTCTCGACAAAAAAACCGTTCCATTTGAAACGGTGCTCATGCTCGCTGCATTTATATCCAGCTTTAAATTCAATGCGATGAAATTCTAATACGCCGTTCGCGTGGATAAGTTCTGTATTTCCCCAGATCTTACCAGCTTTAATCCCCATCGCTAAAAAACTTTTCTAGCATTTCTAGACGGTCATTGGCTGACGCCATTTTGTCTAGTTCACCTTGGATAGCTTCTACAATATCGCTATGTTCACCGATGCCTGCACTGTTTTCCAGATACACCATGATGTTTGTTTTTGCTCGTTCAAGTTCACCCTCGGCATGCATACGTGCTGCCTTGAGCAATTGTTTACTAATTTTTGACATTATAACCTCTTATGGTATATGGCGGAGGCTCAGGGATTCGAACCCTGGGAAGACTTTCACCTTCGACGGTTTTCAAGACCGTTGCAATCAACCACTCTGCCAAGCCTCCACTTGGTCTTTAAATTGGAGCGGGCGAAGAGATTCGAACTCTCGACCCTAACCTTGGCAAGGTTATGCTCTACCCCTGAGCTACGCCCGCTTACAATATATTTATATGGTCTCGGTGGTAAGATTCGAACTTACGATCTTTCCGCCCCAAACGGAACGCGATACCAGGCTTCGCTACACTGAGATTTAACGTATTCGTCGATTATAGGCTGTACTTCTCCTATATTCTTCTAATAGTAACACTTATACGCGGCTCTGTTACATTTACTACATCATGCGGAACATCAATGTTTAAATTATACCAGACGTGTGTCTGTGCTACCACTTCGTGTAAGACAGTTTGAGGATTATCCTCGCTGTCCCACCATCTTGTTTTAACATTGGCGCCACCCGTTGTCAACAAGTAATTGTATTTACCACCAGTAATACCAACGTCAGTATGAACTGGCAAGTCTTGTTTGATGATCTGATAACGTGCTACTACTGGATAATCAAACTGTGCTTGCGCCCAGTCCTGTAAATTTTGCTGTACCACATAGCTTGCGTATACGTTAACACGCTCTGGGCGTGGAAACACATTTTCATATGTCTCAATATCCATCAAGCTATCCACTAACTCAAGAGGAATATGTGGTATAAAATCTACTGTTTCATAATACGTCATCATACATCTACTTTGGCAGCCCGTAGGGGAGTTGAACCCCTCTTTTCAGGTTGAAAACCTGACGTCCTAACCGATAGACGAACGGGCCAAAAACTGGAGCGGACGACCAGGTTCGAACTGGCGACATTCTGCTTGGAAGGCAGACACTCTAACCAACTGAGTTACATCCGCAAACTGGCTGGAGATCCAGGATTCGAACCTAGAACCTACGGTACCAAAAACCGGTGCTCTACCAATTGAGCTAATCTCCAATATATATGGCGCGGTTGACGGGGCTCGAACCCGCGACCCTCGGCGTGACAGGCCGATACTCTAACCAACTGAGCTACAACCGCAATATATGGTGGGCGATGAGAGGGTCGAACTCCCGACATTCTGCGTGTAAAGCAGACGCTCTACCACTAAGCTAATCGCCCTATGTTTTGACTGTCTTATAATGTTTGGCTCCCCAGGATGGGATCGAACCACCGACCAACGAGTTAACAGCTCGTCGCTCTACCTCTGAGCTACTGGGGAATATAATCCTCAAACATCATAACACCTTTTTTTTGGTTGTTTTTTGGTCGCTGGGTGCGTAAGTTGACAACTATTTTGTCTCCTATATCATCCCAATCAAGAACCGCTAAACTTCCATCGTCTATATTATAAACGACCAAAAGGTCCCAATCTTCTTTTGTGTAGAAGTGCGTGTAGCCACGCATACAACTACGTATTTTATTTATGCTTCGTCGATCAGGATAATATCCTCATCTTCAAATTCTTCTTCAAGTATTTCTTCATCAACGTCAACAAAGAAAGGTTTATTCAGTTTAATCTCAATGCCCATATCAGCAAAGAGCCGTTCAATCTTTTCATCGCTGGCGTTCATAACCATATCAATGTATTCTTGCATCATGCACCTTCTTTGTTGCTACTGTATCAATATAGTAGTTGTGGCGCCAAATGTCAAGACTTATTTTTGTTTTTTTTTGAAATATTATCTACTTTATTTGCTTTACTTCACATGTAACCTCGAAGCTACTGAAATTTGATATTTTACCATCCTTAGTCATAGCCTGTAGATATTCTTCTACACGTTTAGCACTAGCCTCGCATCTCTCAAGTGTTGGCACTTCCAATGGATACCAACCGTCAACCATTACTGGATCGCCAGATGCGTTAAAGAACATGATAGTTATAAAATAGAGTGTTTTCATTGTTTAAAGTATCCTGCTGTATATTTCATCAATTGCTTGATTTGTTTCGCGTCTTTTGGGAAACTCTGACGGAAACGCTGATATACAGGCAGTTCACCTATATATTTCTCTGGGTTGCGCAGTGCATCCTCAGGATTATCAGTGTCGCGCATTTCGTCCGCAAGGTCATGTGCGTATGCCATCAGTTCGTGTGGATCACGCAAATACATACGCATTAGATCACGGTCATCGCCGCCACTCTTCTTTTTTTCCACACCCTTCATATAACCACTCTTATAAGTGTCTAATACTTTTGGGTCAAATTTGTCGTACTGTCCCCAGTGAATTGTTTCATGGGCTAGCATACGCATTAGAATTTTTTTGAATGTTTGTGGGCCATATACACGCTCTAGGTTTTTAGCGTGTAGGAATACTCTTACACTCTTACCTGTTTTTGGATCCCAGTCCGCCGCAGCACTTACCCATTCATCTGGGTCTTTACGTGGGTGATGGTCTGTTATAAATTCAATTGGAAGTTCGTCAACGTTATTACTGTTTAGAATTTCTTCTAGTTCGTCAATGTCGTCCACATCGCCGTTGTCGTTTAGAAACTCAGCATACTCAGCTAATGAGTCGTCTACTATTTCCTCAACTTGTGCTAGGAAATCATAATCTGGTTCTAGTTTTGCTTCGGTGATATCTGTAATCTTCATGCCAGTATTTAGCATAAAATATGGTCCTGCTTTTTGGATTCGAACCAAACCTTTGAAATCCACAATTTTGTGTGCTTACCACTAACACTAAAGCAGAATGGTGCCGCAGGATGGAATCGAACCACCGGCACTTGAGGCTTCAACTCAATGCTCTACCAACTGAGCTACTGCGGCATAAACTCTAATTAAAAAAGGTTGTCTATTGTTCACCAGGCAATAGACAAAAACGGCTTTGTATAGGTGACCCTCCACTGAGTAGTTGAACTTCTGCCATCTTCACGGTTCAACTTCTGCCTAGCAACTCGTTCTCAGGTGCCGTTTTATAAACGTATGACTGGCGGAGCGACTGGGAGTCGAACCCAGTGACCGCTCACCCAACTGTCCTTGATTTTGGCAAGGGTTGGAGGTAACGCTCCCCCGACTTCAGTTTTGGAGACTGACGTGATACTATTTCACCAAACCCTCATTTATGTATATTTTTTACTGCATCACTTAGGCTTCTTCGATCAATTCCTAATGACTGTAATATTTTTCTCATAGTTTCATTATTGTTTAATCCATAAACAATTCG
>OBMK010000603.1_pt1 | contig 34313 bp, 35 predicted proteins | sample 1539081 | NCBI WGS metagenome assembly OBMK01 (sample SAMEA3355528, study PRJEB22509) | marine metagenome | biome: marine; feature: river plume; material: water | place: USA | collected 2010-08-07 | depth 0.5 m | reverse complement strand
AGATTTGCTGCGCGCCCCGGCGGTCAATCATGATTACTGCTTGAACGCGTCAACGACCGCTTTGCCATCAGCACCGGCTTTTTCAAGCCATTCGGACGTCATCGTGTCGCCGATGACCTTCAACTCAGCCACGAGGCCATCGCCTGCCCGGCCCACAGTCATACCGCCAGCCTTGAGGCCATCGAGCGTGAACTGGGTGTATTCCTTGGACATTTGAAGGCCGCGCACCCGCGCCTCTTCAGAGCAGCCCTCGATCGCCCCTTTGGTGGCATCATCAAGGCCATTCCACGCGTCCATATTGGCAAACACGATATTGCGCGGCAGCCATGCATCTACTTCGTAGAAATGGGTCAGGTGCTCCCAGACTTTACGGTCATACCCTGTGGCGCCCGAAGAAATGAAGGCTTCTGCCACACCGGTTGCCAGCGCTTGGCTGAGTTCTGCCGCTTCAACCTGCACTGGAAGCATGCCTGTCAATTCCGCCATCCGCGCAGTCGCGACGGAGTAAGACCGGAACTTGATCCCCTTCATTTCCGCCACGCTTTCAATGGGCTTTTTGAAGTAGAGGCCTTGGGGCGGCCATGGAACAGCGTAGAGGTAATGCAGGTTTTGAGCGGCCAGAGCCTCAGCGACTTTCGGGCCAGCAATCCCCCAGAGCTTTTCGCTATCGTCATAGGACGTGGCGAGGAAAGGCACCGAATCCACGCCATAAATCGGGTTTTCGTTCTCATGCGCTGAAATCAGACGCTCGCCGATAAGCGCCTGACCAGTCTGGACGGCGCGTTTGATGTCGTTCCCCGCAAAGAGCGAGCCAGACGGGTGTGTCACGACCTCAAGATTGCCACTTGTTGCCGCGCCGACGCAGCTGGCGAATTGGGCGGCATTGTCTGAGTGGAAGTTGGTCGCGGCATAGGCCAGCGGCATGTCCCACTTTTCGCCAGCCGATGCCGGCAATGCGGCAAGGGCGGTGAGGGCAGTTGCGCCAAGAAGGGCGGTCATTTTCATCATTGTGTCGTTCTCCCTGATCTGGGCCCGAAGGCTCCGTTCCGAATTTTCGTGTTCGTCACCACCTCTTTTGGGCGGCCTATTCGTGAATGCTGCGGCTCCGAGTTTCGATCCGTCAAGCGTCTGATGCTCTCCGGACCGGCGAATCCACGATTCCTGATCATCAAGATGGCATACCATCATCATACGTCAACATTTTATTGACAAAATGTCAGCGAAATACCAAAACAGGCTATGAGCAACGCCCCACCCCTTCCCGGATCGCAAAATCCATCCCCCCAAGACACGCCCGACGCCGAGTCAAGAATCGGCTCCGGGAACCCGGCGAGCTTTGGCCATATCGTCTCGTCGTCGCATCTGGCCGAAGGGATTTTGCCAGAACTGTCCGAACTCGAGTTTGGTCTGATCATTGCTGGGCATGCGTTCGACCGTTGGGTGGTGCGCGCCATGGCCGCGGCCGGGTATCCCGGCCTCTCGCCTCTTGAAGTGCTCGTGCTGCATTCGGTGCGCCACCGCACGCGGCCCAAACGGCTGGCGGACATTTGCCTTGTTTTGAATGTCGAAGACACCCACACGGTCAATTACGCGATCCGCAAGTTGGTCAAAGCGGGATTGGTTCGAGAGGGCCGCGTGGGCAAGGAAAAATGCGTTGAGGCCACAGAAACAGGCGCGGCGGCCTGTGCGCGCTACAAGGATGTGCGCGAAGCGATGTTATTGGATGCTGTCACGGCTGCAGGGATCGCCCCGGCCGAATTGCACCGCGTGGCGGCACTTTTACGCTTGATGTCTGGTCAATATGACCAAGCCGCGCGCGCCGCAGCAGCCTCTTAAGGCAAATAAAAAAGGGCGGCTAAAAAACCGCCCTTTCGCATCACGATACTCAAGCAATTGCTGCCGAAGGATCAGGCTTTTTTGCCGCCGGGGATCCGCAGCATTTGGCCGGGATAAATCTTGTCTGGATGGCTCAACATCGGTTTGTTGGCTTCAAAGATTTCCATGTAGCGGTTGGCCGAGCCCAAGGTTTTCTTGGCAATCGCCGAGAGCGTGTCGCCCTTTTCAACAGTGTGGAACATGTTTTCGTCGGCTTCGGCCTCTACGGTGGCCACGCCTTCGACGTTTCCGACTGCAAGGATCACTTTCTCACGCTCTTCGGCAGTCAGCATGCCGCCGGATACGGTTACCTTGTCGCCTTCCACTTTGATTTCGGCGCCTTTGGTGTCGAGGCCCAGATCTTTGACCTCTTTCACCAGCGTCTCTGCCGTGGGAGCCGCATCGCCGCCACCCGCCAACGCTTTGCCAGACTTTTTCCAAAAATTGAACAGACCCATGAAACCCTCCATAAATAGGACCGCACCCATTAGCCCTCCCGCATAGCGGGATGGCAAGGGGGAATAATCCCTCATGAGGTTCAATTCTCTTCGTTTAGCGGTCCTTCGGTGAACTGTAGTCGCGCCAAGCGCGCATAAAGCCCACCTTCGGCGACCAATGCGTCATGCGTGCCTTCGGCGACGATACGCCCATGATCCATCACGACAATCCGATCTGCTTTTTTCACGGTTGCCAAGCGGTGGGCCACGATGATTGTCGTGCGTCCCTTGGCCAAGCGCTCGACAGCGGACTGCACTGCCCGCTCACTTTCGGCATCAAGCGCCGAGGTTGCTTCATCCAGCAAGAGCACAGGTGCGTCGCGCAGAATGGCCCGTGCGATCGCGATCCGCTGCTTTTGCCCCCCCGAGAGCATCACCCCGCGCTCGCCGACCTCGCTGTCATACCCCTTGGGCAGCGCGGAGATGAACTCATGTGCTGCCGCTGCGCGCGCGGCGGCTTCGACGTCCGCATCGGAAGCGTCGGGGCGGCCAAACCGGATATTTTCCCGAGCGGTGGCCGCAAAAATAACTGGATCTTGAGGCACTAAAGCCATTGAAGCGCGAAAATCTGCCCGCGTCATGTCCCGCAAATCATGGCCGTCCAGCGTGATCCGTCCCGACGTTGGATCATAAAAGCGCAACAGAGCTTGAATGATTGTGGTTTTCCCTGCGCCTGAGGGGCCGACCAGCGCCACAGTTTCCCCCGGCGCAATCGTCAGCTGCACATGGTCCAGCGCCGCCGCCTCAGGCCGCGTCGGGTAACGCAATGTCACATTTTCAAAGGCAATCGCCCCCGTCACAGGGCGCGGCAGAGCAACTGGTGCGACGGGGTCGGCAATGGCATCGTCGGCATTGAGCAAATCGACGAGTCGTTCGGTCGCCCCGGCTGCGCGCTGCAATTCCCCCCAAATCTCGGAGAGCGCCGCGACCGAGCCGGCCACCATGACAGAATAGATCACGAATTGGACCAAAGCGCCCGCAGACATCGCATCTGCCCGCACATCGCGCGCGCCGATCCAGAGCACACCGACAACCCCTGAAAACACCAGCAAAATGACAATAACCGTCATTACGGCCCGTGTCGTGATCCGTTGACGCGCAGAGTTGTAGCTGGCTTCGGTGACATCTGCGAACCGGGCGCGCGCGCCGCCTTCTCCGGTAAACGCCTGCACCGCTTGCACGGACAAAAGCGCCTCGGATGCATTGCCCGACGACGCAGCGATCCAATCTTGGTTATCGCGGCTCAGCACACGCAAACGACGGCCAAGCGTCAAGATGGGCACAATCACAGCAGGCACAATGAGCAGCACCAAACCTGTGAGCTTGGCGGAGGTGATCAGCATCAATGCCAAACCGCCGAAAAGAATTAATACGTTGCGAAGGGCCACGGAAATCGACGAGCCAATCACCGAAAGAATGAGTGTGGTGTCAGTGGTGATCCGCGACAGCACCTCGCCGGTCATGATACGTTCAAAAAAGGCCGGGCTCAGGCCAATCACCCGATTGAATACCGCCTCTCGAATATCGGCCACTACCCGCTCGCCCAGACGGGTGACAAGCGCATAGCGCAACCCCGTACCGACAGCCAACAAAGCGGCAAAAAACAATGCAGCGCCGAAATAGCGGTCTAGGAGAGCGCCATCCGCGCCGCCGAAATTATCGACCACCCGGCGCACCGCAAGCGGCAGCGTCAAAGAGATCATCGCCGTAGCGACCAGCGCGGTAGCCGCGCCCAGCATCATGCCGCGATAGGGTCGCAGAAACGGCCAAAGCGCGCCCAGTGCACCGATGCGGCGCGAGCGTTCCCGCTCTGCCTTGTCCGAAACCGTGGGGGTTGCCATGTAATGTCCTTTCCGTCACGCGCCGCCGGGTTTTAGGCGTGACGGAGCGGCGGGGCAAGCGCGCGGTTGGTCGCGGCTGTGCCCACACCATGATTTGATGCCGAAAACCTTAAAAGAAGGGGCTCATCAATTGCATCTGTTGCCACCATTCCGAGCCGCCTTCGGCATAAAGCATGAGAGCCGGAGCTCCCAGCATCAGTGCGGAAATGATGAGAATGGAGCGGGTGACACCCTTGAACATGCGGTTTCTCCTGTTGAATTCCTGACGTTGCATGGAGGATTTGGGTCGTCTGTCATCGAGATCAAGTCCGCGCGCCACCTTTCATGAGGTATTTACTCAGGAAATGACCATGCAAAACCATGCCACTCGGTCGCCCCGAACGGCGGCTTCAGTCTGAGAGAGAGGGAGAGTGGAGCGGGCGGCGGGAATCGAACCCGCGTCATTAGCTTGGAAGGCTAAGGTCTTACCATTACACAACGCCCGCGTGATGCTCCGTTTAAACCGCTGTGTGGGCCTAGGGCAAGGGCGAATTCAATGCAATTTGGAACGGCCTGCCGCATCTTCGCCACATTTGGAACTTATGGATAGGTTGTGACTAAAACGGGTGGGGCCGAATCGGACACGGGAATAGGCTATGAAACTGACATCTGCCATAACGGCTGCGTTGCTACTCGCGGTCTGCTTGCCTTCCGTAAGCGTGGCGAAAGAGCACGAGGTGATTATTACGGGTTTCGGATTTTTCCCCCAAACCACGTATGTACAGCCCGGCGATACGGTTAAGTTCCTCAATAATGCGGAATATTCCCACCGCTTGATCGGTGAAGAAGATCGGTGGGAAGTGAACGTAAACCCATCCGAGCGCAAATCTCTGACCATTTCGAGCAATTTTAAATCGCGGTACAACAGCACGAGTGGCAGTTTGGAAGATGGGATCTTGTCTCTGTCGCCACCCCCTCAAGAAGCTGAGAGCGATTGAGCCTGCGCCTGACCCTTTGGGTTAAGTCGCTGCATTTTCCACTGGCGCGCGCAACTGGCTTCCAGTTGCGCGATTTGAGTTGACCGCACGAGATACTTTCCAGTGCTGCAAACGGCCTGACGGCCCGGCTTGCATCAAGCGCGCCGCACCATGTCCCGCCTCACCCAGCCATAAAGCCCAGTCGTCCTTTTCCATGATCACGGGCATTCTATGGTGGATCGGCGCCAGATCGGCATTGGCGGACGCGGTCACAAGGGCGCAGCTGCTCAGGCGCTGATCCGCATGTGCCCAGTCTTGCCAAATGGCAGCCATCACCATCGGCCCGCCATCGCGACGCGACAGATAGAACGGCTGCTTGCCATCCGCCTCGGCGCGCCATTCGTAGAACCCATCCACGACAATCAGACAGCGACGCGCGCGGCAGGCCTCTCGAAAGGCGGGCTTTTCCGCAATGGTTTCCGCCCGCGCATTGATCAAGAGCGGGCCATCGCTTGGAGTTTTATACCACGACGGCACAAAGCCCCATCGCATGGGACGCAAACGACGCAGACCGTCTTGAGATGTGACCACGGCGATTTCAGCCGTTGGGCAAACGTTATAATTTTCACCCCCGAGCAAATCGTTCGAGGGCGTGGCCGCGAATAGCTGTGCCATCGCCTCTGTGGGCAAGGTCACCGCGAACCGACCACACATCTTTGTCCTCCCTCTGGCAACGGGTGTCGCAAGAACGTCATCACGCTTTCAGCGCGCGCCCTGATCAAGTTCGGAGGAGCCGATTGTGCCCTCCGAAAATATCACTGTTTGATCGTAATGCGCCCATCGGTGAAAGCCGCATAAGGGGCGTTTTTCGCCAAATACTCCGCCGTGACATCCGCCAGATCCGGGCCGTAGTCATAGGCGTTCATCCCATCTGCCCCAAACATTTTGAACCCATCACCACCTTTCCGCACATAGTCATTGGTGACAACGCCGTAGATCTTCTCGAGGTCAATTGGCACAAAGGCATCGCCCTCTTTTACCATCACATCCGAAATCCGGGCACCCGCGGGTGCTTTTGTGTCGAGCGTGTATGTCATGCCCGCCACCTGCGCGAAACGACCCGCACCTTCTTCCCACTGACTCGCTCCGTTTTCTAAAGCGGCAACCAGCGTCGCGCCTTTCGCTTGAAACGTGGAAAGAGTATTTTGGAACGGCAATACCGAAAGCACTTCGCCCATGGTTACAGGGCCTGCATCAATCGATGCGCGCAAACCGCCGCCATTTTGCACGGCAATGGTCACGCCTTGATCACGGGCGCGATCGAGCATGGCTTCGGCAACCAGATTACCCATGGCGCATTCCGCCGCACGGCACGATTTGCGATCCCCATCTATCGCCGTCTGGGTTTCCGCGACAACCCGCGCCTTGAGTTCTTCAATCGGTCCGGCCAGTTCCGCCACCCGAGCCACGATAGAGGCATCCGGCGTCACCGAAGCATCAAGCAAAATCGTATCGCCCTCGGCCTTGATCAGTGTGCCTTCATCATCAAAGCTCAGCACGAGGTGACCAAGATATTTGGAATAGGCATAGGCCGAAACGACTGGCACTGCGCCCACCATCGTTGGATAGGCCATCGCGCCGTCTTCGGTGTTGGAAAACTTGGTGTGCGAATGCCCGCCTACCACGGCATCCAAGCCCGCAACCTCGCCCGCCAGCGCCATATCCTTCTTTACGCCGACATGGGTGAGGGCAATGATCTTGGTCACCCCTTCTGCCGTCAGCGCGGCAACATCGGCACGAAGGCTGTCGGCTTCGTCTTGAAACACGACATCGGGACCCGGGCTTGACGTGTCGACCGTATCCGTCGCCAGAACGGAAATAATGCCAATTTTTTCGCCACCAACCTCAAGCACAGCATGGTTTTTTACCAGTCCGTTCAATGTATTCGAGCGACTCAGATCAAGGTTTCCGGAAATCACCGGAAAGCTCACCGTATTGGTGAAAGCCCGCAACCCATCGGGACCATCGTCAAATTCGTGATTGCCCACCGCCATGACATCATAGCCGATTTTCTCCATCATCTCGGCTTCGACGGCACCTTTATAAGTCGTGTACATCAGCGAACCCTGAAACTGATCCCCCGCGTCCAGCACGATGACATTGCCACCTGCCGCGCGGATTTCATCGCGGAGCGCAGTGATCTTCGTGGCCACCCTCGCCACCCCGCCAAAGCATTCGCCCTTGGCCTCGCCTTCGGCATTACAGTTGGAATCGTATTTGTTCACCGACTCAATCCGGCTGTGCAAATCATTGGTATGGAGCACATGCAAAGTGTAGTCGGCGTGAGCCATGCCTGCCGGAATAGCCAGCGACGCGGCAGATACGAGGAACCCGAAACGCATTTCATCTCTCCTATGAATATCGTGATGGCGCGATGCTGCGCGGCAGAAGGGATTCTGTCAAACCTTCTGCAAAGTCCGGGCGACAACCAGCTTGCCCGCGCCAGATCTTTACGCACCATTGACGAAGCTCGCGGAGGCGGGCATCAGAATGTGATGCTGATATACAAAATCTTCCGCGCCGAAGAATGGGCGCAATTGCAAGCCGAAGGCCAGACGCTGGGCGCGCCCGTCGATCTGGCGGATGGCTATGTGCATTTCTCCACCGCGACCCAAGCCGCCGAAACAGCCGCCAAGCACTTTGCTGGCGTCGAAGGGCTCGTGCTTTTGGGATGTGAGACCGATAGCATGGCTGCAGATCTGGTCTGGGAGCCGTCGCGGGGGGGCGCACTCTTTCCGCATCTCTATCGCGCCTTGCAGATGAAAGACGTGGTCTGGTCGCGTGATCTGCCCTTTGTAGACGGCGCGCATCGCTTCCCCGAGGAAATGGCATGAACCTGATCGAATCTTTGGGCCTCGCTGCGCTGCGCCGCATTGATCCTGAGACCGCCCATGGCCTCGCTCTCACGGCGCTACGGACGGGCCTCGCACCATTGCCGGGCATAATCACATCGCCACGCCTGCGAACCACAGTTGCGGGCTTGTCCCTGCCAAATCCAGTGGGCTTGGCAGCAGGTTTTGACAAGAATGCCGTAGCACTCTCGCCCTTGTCGCGGGCGGGGTTCGGGTTTGTCGAAGTTGGCGCGGCCACGCCTCGCGCACAGGAGGGCAACCCACGCCCCCGGCTATTTCGCCTGACCGAAGACCGCGCCGCGATCAACCGGTTTGGCTTTAACAATCAAGGTATGGAGGCCATCGCCACCCGCCTCGCAGCGCGTCCGCGCGATATGGTGCTGGGCCTCAACCTAGGTGCCAATAAAGACAGTACCGATCGCGCCGAGGATTTCGCCCGTGTGTTGGCCCATTGCGGCCGCAACCTAGATTTTGCCACCGTCAACGTGTCGTCACCAAACACCGAAAAGCTGCGCGACCTTCAAGGCCCTGCGGCCCTGTCTGGCCTTTTGACAGGCGTGATGGAAGCCCGGCGCTGGCTCGAAAAACCCATCCCGGTATTTCTCAAAATCGCTCCTGATCTCAGCCCTTCTGAATTGGAGGATCTCGCAGAAGTCGCGCTCTCCTCCGGTGTCGATGGCGTCATTACCACCAACACCACACTTGATCGTAACGATCTGCACAGCCCGCATCGCGACGAAAAGGGCGGTCTTTCTGGCGCCCCGCTTTTTGAAAAATCCACTCGCACCTTGGCGCAACTGTCGCACCTGACCCAAGGACGTCTGCCGCTGATAGGTGTGGGCGGCATTTCTTCTCCGGAAGAGGCATGGGCCAAGATCCAAGCCGGGGCGTCAGCCGTGCAGCTCTATACTGCGTTGGTGTATCAGGGGCTTTCACTCGTGCCGCAGCTGTCACGCGGGCTAGAGGCGATTCTTGAACGCGAAGGTTTTGCCAATGTGGCGCAAGCCGTCGGCACAGGCCGCGAGGCATGGCTATGACCGATCGTGTGCGGGCTCCGGTGCGCGGTCACCTCCCCACGGTGACGGTCTGGCATAATCCGCGCTGCAGCAAATCGCGCACTGCGGTCGAGTTGCTGCGCGCAAAAGCCAAGGTAGAGATCCGTCGCTACCTTGAGGATGCCCCCACCGCAGATGAGCTACGCGCGCTCTTGGCCCAGCTAGGACGTCCGGCGATCGATTTGGCGCGCCACAAAGATGCGGCGTTTCATGCAGCAGGCCTCAGCCGCGACAGCGCGCAAGAGGCACTGATCGCCGCAATGGCAGCCAACCCTGCCCTCATCGAGCGCCCGATTGCCCTATACAATGGCCGCGCCGTGATTGGTCGCCCCCCCGAAGACTGCCTGAGCCTCCTGCCTTGAGGCCCTAGCGATCTTAGCGCCCGCGGAGACGCTCCAAAACTCTGCTCCACCCGCCCGGTGCCAGCACAAAAGATAACGCAAATCCGGCGAAAAACCCGCCCAATTCGGCAAGCCACATGCCGTCGGTGCCAAAAAGCACCCCAAATATCAACTGCAGGGCCATCAACATTCCGATGAGTGAGAACGCGCGCGCCTGCGACGCTCCAGTGCCCGCCAACCGCACCCACAGCAGAAAAGTGAATGCACCGATCAAGCCATAGACCCCAGGGAACGCCCCGATGAGCCAAGGTTGCGCCACCATGAAGATACCGTGCAGCACGGCCCCGACGATGGATGCACCTAGGAAAATTGTCAGCACCGCAATCGGACGAAACACTTCGGCCACAAATTTTCCCATCGCCAGCAGCATCACCCCGGCAAAAAGCGCCGATGTAAACGAGCCCTGCACAAAGGGGTAGGACACAAAGCGGATCATATGCTCCGTCGGAAAACGACCCGTCTCCAACATCCATCGAAAGACATCAGTCGAAAAGCCATAGTCCTGAATGGCCCCAAGCCGCCAACCCACGGCCTCCGGCCCGCCCAGAAGGCCGCGCGCGCCAAAGGTGAAAACCAAGTCCAACCCGATGATCACCAAGAACAACGCCACCACTAAGGGGGGCAACGGGTTAAGCGGGCTTTCTTCGGTCATTGGCTGTCTCCTTGACGGGTCCGGGGACCACGGTTAATCCCTCGCGAAGCGGTTTTCCAGATGGAGTTCACGATCATGGCGGATGCGGTCCAAACGCAGCCCAATCCGAATGCGGCTTTCACCCCTCGGGTTTTCTCGGGCATTCAGCCGTCGGGCGGCCTGACGCTCGGCAATTATCTTGGTGCGATCCGCCGGTTCGTCGAAAAGCAAGAGCAAGGCATCGAGACGCTCTATTGCATGGTCGATCTTCACGCGATCACTGTCTGGCAAGACCCGCAGGCCCTGCGCCACAATACCCGCGAAGTGGCGGCAGGCTTTATGGCAGCCGGGCTTGATCCCCAAAAATCAATCCTCTTCAATCAAAGCCAAGTGCCGGAGCACGCGCAATTGGGATGGGTTTTCAACTGTGTCGCGCGCATGGGCTGGATGAGCCGGATGACGCAGTGGAAAGACAAAGCCGGGAAAAACGCAGAAAACGCCAGCTTGGGCCTTTTTGCTTATCCTTCCCTGATGGCGGCGGACATCTTGATCTATCACGCCACGCAAGTGCCTGTGGGAGAAGATCAAAAGCAACACCTCGAACTGACGCGCGACATCGCGGCCAAGTTCAACCATGACTATGGGGTTGATTTCTTTCCCATCACGGAGCCGGTGATTGAAGGTGCCGCGACGCGCGTCATGTCGCTGCGCGATGGATCGAAGAAAATGTCGAAATCGGACCCGTCTGATCTGAGCCGGATCAACATGACAGATAGCGCCGACGACATTGCCAAGAAAATCCGCAAAGCCAAGACGGACCCGGAAGCTCTGCCGTCTGAACTCAAGGGCCTCGATGGGCGCCCCGAGGCACGCAACTTGGTCAATATTTATGCGGCCTTGGCCAACACCACGGCAGAGGCCGTCCTGCGCGAAACTGGCGGCAAACAATTTTCGGAATTCAAACCGATGTTGATTGATCTGGCCGTGGCCGAGCTCGGCCCCATTTCCAACGAAATGTCGCGCTTGATGAACGACCCCGCCGAGATCGACCGCCTCTTGGGAGCAGGCGCGCGCACCGCACGCGACATCGCTGCGCCGATCTTGGATAGAACCTACGAAATTGTCGGGATGATCCGCAGCTAAAGCGGCACGCGACTGGCCTGACTGCGCGGCTTACGCCTTGTCTTTATGCGAGGCCGCGCATGCGGCATCATGCTCCGGGTCTGCACCCGGAACAGGATCATAACCCATGCTGCCCATTGGGTGGCATCGCAGAATGCGCTTGGTGGCATAGTAGGTGCCTTTGATCCCGCCATGCCGCCCCAGCGCCTCCAGAGCATATGCCGAGCAGGTGGGCTGAAACCGACAATTAAACCCGACCCATGGGCTGAAAATAAGCCGATAAGCCCGCAAAGGCAGCGCGACAAGATGGGCTAAAGGGCTCATGTTTTTTGACCGTGAATGCGCGCCAAAGCCGTCGACAGATCGTCTTTCAGCGCGTCAAACGGGCGCTCTGCGGTGACGCCGGGGCGGCCGACCAGAACATAGTCCCATCCATCATGGCCCATGGCGGGCAAAATTGCCCGCGCTGCTTCACGCAGGCGGCGTTTTGCACGGTTGCGCGCAACGGAATTGCCGACCTTTTTGGAGCAGGTATACCCCACCCGAATGCCTGTGCTCACCTCGCCCTCGCCACGCGCGCGAGCCTGCACCAACATTGATGGAGCGGTCTGGCGTTTCGCAGCGGCTGCCTTGAGAAACTCAGGCCGCTTTGCAATGACCGTCAGACGAACGAAAACCGCCGGGAGCCCTGCTCCCTCTCCGCGTTTTGCGGGTGAGGGGGCCTCCGGCGGCATCATATCCAAATCCCCAGTGGGATGGCTCAGGCGCACAGCACCTTACGGCCACGAGCGCGGCGTGCGTTCAATACCTTACGGCCGCCTTTGGTTGCCATACGGGCGCGGAAGCCATGGCGCTTTTTGCGAACGAGGTTCGAGGGTTGATAGGTGCGCTTCATCGCTCCGTCTCCATTTAGTTGCCGACCTTGGCGGGCCTTGGCGGAATATCTTGTCAAAGGGCCACTACGGAATCGCAGAGCCACCCTGTCGTTGAGCCCGGTCTATAGGCAGAGGTCCGGAAAGTGTCAAACCCCGGCAACCGGATTTCGCACTTTTTTCCGTCTGAGTGTTTCGGGATGTTTCACTTCGACGTTCCAGCCGAGGTTTTTTAGCGTAAAGCGCGCAGGATGATCAACCACGCGTGAACAGCGCCGCTCTTTCATGGTCAAAACGTGCCGCGACAGGCATGTAGAGTGTCAATCCATGGGCGCCAAGCCCGCAAGACCCAAAGTGAGTGCCTATGCCTGATCACCTCCAAGCGCCGAAGCCTTCCCCTTTGCGGGGGCGCGCGCTCATCGTGACACTTTTTGCCGGAGCTGCCCTTGGGGCATTCTTTCTGCGCGATTTCCTGGACTTTGAGACATTGGCCCGCCACCGCTCCACACTTATCGACTTTCGCGACTCCCATTACACTCTAAGCGCACTGCTCTTCCTCTGCGCTTATGTGGCCATTGTTGCATTCTCATTGCCGGGGGGCACCTTGGCTACGCTTACAGGCGGGTTCCTCTTTGGCCTCTTTCCCGGCGCAGTGTTCAACATCGTGGCGGCCACGATCGGAGCCGCGATAATTTTCAGTGCGGTGCGCGCAGGATTTGGCGAAAAACTGGCGGCCCGTCTCTCGGCGTCTGAAGGCGCTGTAGGGCGGCTCAAACAGGGTATCGACGCCAATCAGTGGGAAATGCTGCTCTTGATGCGCCTTGTCCCCGTGGTGCCGTTTTTCATGGCCAATATCGTGCCCGCGCTGGTTGGCGTCACTCTGGGCCCCTTCGTCATCACCACATTTCTCGGCATCATCCCGGCCGGGCTTGTCTTCACCTCCATCGGTTCCGGGCTGGGCGAGGTTTTTGCCCGTGGAGACAGCCCTGATTTGAGCCTATTCTTTAGCCCCAAGATCATGGGGCCAATCCTTGGCATTGCGGCCCTTGCCGCGCTGCCCATGGTTCTGAGAGCCTATAAAGCGCGCAAAGGCATCTGACAGATGGAAAAGATCACGACCGACCTTCTGGTTATTGGCGCAGGCTCTGGCGGGCTCTCCGTTGCGGCGGGGGCCGTCCAAATGGGCGCACGCGTCGTGCTGCTGGAAGGTCACGAAATGGGCGGCGATTGCCTGAACTATGGCTGCGTGCCGTCAAAGGCGCTGCTGGCTGCAGGACATGCAGCGCATGCTGTCACCCAAGGGGCCAGCATGGGTATCACGGCGCCCGCTCCCAAGATCGACTATGCCGCAGCCAAGGCCCATGTCGCACGCACGATTGCCCATATCGCCCCCGTCGACAGCCAAGAACGCTTCGAAGGCTTGGGCGTCCGCGTCATCCGTGACTTTGGTCAATTCACAGGGCCACGCACGGTGGTCGCGGGCGCTCATGAAATCACCGCCCGCCGGATCGTGATTGCCACAGGCTCGGCCCCGGTTGTGCCCCCTATCCCCGGACTGGCCGATGTTCCCTATCTGACCAACGAAACCCTTTTTGCCCTCCAAGACACGCCCACGCATCTTTTGATCATCGGGGCGGGCCCCATTGGCCTAGAGATGGCTCAGGCTCATGTGCGGTTGGGCTGCAAGGTAACGGTCGTCGAGGGTGCACGCGCATTGGGACGCGAAGACCCGGACGCCGCAGCACTCGTGCTCAGCCGCTTGCGCGCCGAAGGCGTAGAGATCGTCGAAGACTGCCTCATCAGCCAAGTCTCCCAAGCATCAGAGACCGGCGCGATCACGCTCACCGCCAAAGATGGCCGCCAGTTCACCGGCTCGCAGCTTTTGGTCGCAGTCGGACGCACACCCAATACCAGCCGTTTAAACTTGGAAGCAGCGGGCATCGCGCATAGCCGGACCGGTATCACTGTCGACAACCGCCTTCGCACAACCAACCGCCGGGTTTATGCCATTGGCGATGTCGCTGGCGGGCTGCAATTTACCCATGTGGCGGGCTATCACGCCGGGCTGATCATTCGCGAAGCGCTCTTTGGCCTCCCCGCCAAAGTCCGCACCGACCATATCCCCCGCGCCACATACACCGCCCCAGAACTGGCGCAAATCGGCCTGACCGAAGCCGAAGCTCGCCGCCAGTATGGCACAGCGCTCGAGGTGGCTCGTGTGGATCTCGCTCATAATGACCGCGCCATCGCAACAGCGCAGGCCGAAGGCTTTCTTAAACTGATGATCCTCAAGGGGCGCCCCATCGGCGTGACGATTGTCGGCCCACAGGCGGGCGAGCAAATCGCGCTCTGGTCGATGGCAATGGCCAATCGGATGAAGCTCTCGGCCATGTCTGGCATGATTGCCCCCTACCCCACACTCAGCGAACTCTCCAAACGCGCGATCGGGGCCTATTTCTCGCCGCGCCTCTTTGCTAACCTCTGGGTGAAACGTGTGGTGCGTTGGGTGCAACGCGTCTTGCCCTGAGGGTCTAACGTGCGATTTTTGAACTCCCTTTCTGGACGGTTCCTGATCCTCACAGTGCTGTTCGTCATGCTGGCGGAAGTGCTGATTTTTGTGCCATCCGTCGCACGCTTTCGCGAAGACTATCTGCTCGACAGGTTGGAACGGGCGCAAATCGCTTCGCTCTCCCTGCTTGATGATGAAATGGTCTCGCCCGATCTCGAAGAAGAACTGCTTCGCAATGCAGAAGTCTTCAACGTCGTGCTGCGCCGTGATGAGGCGCGCCAACTGGTGCTCCAAGCGCCCATGCCACAACCCATTCATGCCACTTTCGATTTGCGGAGTGCCACCGCGGTGGTGCTGATCCGAGACGCAATGGCCGTGCTCTTCGACCCCACACCGCGCGTCATTCGCGTTATTGGACAGCCCGTGCGAGATGCGGGACTATTGATCGAAGTCACGATGGAAACCGCCCCCCTGCGCGCCGCCATGCTTGATTATGGCCTGCGCGTTCTGGCGCTGTCTGCCGTCATTTCCATTGTGACCGCCGCACTCCTCTTTTTCGCAGCGCGCGCGCTGCTCGTAAGGCCAATCCGCGATGTTGTGGGTAACATGAAAGCCTACGCGGCTCACCCGGAAGACGCCCGCAACCTTCTGCAACCCAGCGCCCACATCACAGAAATTCGCGACGCTGAGGAAGCGCTGGCCACACTGCAAACCCAACTGACAGCCGCCTTGCGCCAGCGTGAGCGTCTTGCACAGCTTGGCACCGCCGTTGCCAAAGTCAGCCATGACCTGCGAAACATCCTCACCTCCGCCCAACTCTTTACCGACCGTATCGAGATGAGCGAGGACCCCGCCGTGCGGCGTCTCGCGCCCAAACTGGTCAACTCGATCACCCGCGCCGTCAACCTGACCGAAGCCACGCTTGCTTTTGGCAAAGCCGAAGAACCCGCTCCGAAACTCGCCCGCGTCAATCTCTTTGATCTGGTGGAAGATGTTCTTGAAGGCGAGCGGCTCGCCGTAGGTGAGGCCGATATCTCGCTGGCCGATGATGTGCCCAGCAATATGGTTGTGCGAATGGACGCCGAACAAATGCACCGCGTCTTGATGAACCTTGTCCGCAACGCGCGCGAAGCCATCCGGGCTTCCGGTCAGTCCGGCGAAATCTTGGTGCGCGCCCGCGAATCCGAGGCGGAATGGCTGATCCGTGTGATCGACACCGGACCTGGGCTTCCTACAAAGGCTCGTGAGAATCTCTTCACTGCCTTCCAAGGCCGCGCCAGCAAAGGCGGGGCGGGACTTGGCCTTGCCATTGCACAAGACCTCGTCAAAGGCCATGGCGGCACTCTGGAGCTGGCCAAAACCGATGCGAGCGGCACCGAATTCGAGATCAGACTCCCCAAAACAGCAGCTGCGTTCAGCCCCACATGACGTTGACCCAGACCGATGGTCATGGGCCAACCCCTCTTTTCATAAGGGAAATCCCACTCAACGCGGGGCGTCAAAAAGGTTTTAGAAACTTTGCTGATGCCCCTTGCATTGCCCTCCAACCGCCGCTAAACCCCCGCTCACTCTAGTGCGGACTGGTAGCTCAGTTGGATAGAGTACTTGACTACGAATCAAGGGGTCGGGGGTTCGAATCCTCCCCAGTCCGCCATTAAATCACTGATTTAGAGAAAAACTCTGACGGAACTACGGTCTCCGTTCCCCATCCTCAAAATCGGCTTTGTTGCATAAATCGCCTCAGGGATTCACTGTATGAATCCAGCATGATAGCTGGGCGACATGAGCAGTTGGGCCCCTACGAAGTACAAGACCATGAACTGGCCTTCGTACAACACAGCGCGGAAGCAACGCGGATCGTTGTCGATTTGGTATGACCCGGAGATGACCTGGACGCCGCCACCAACGGGCAAGCGTGGGCGACAGCAAGAGTTCAGCGACGCGGCCATCGAGACCTGTCTGACGCAAAAAGTGCTATTTGGCGTGCCGCTGCGGCAAACCACGGGTTTCGTCAAAAACCTGTTGCGGTTGGTTGGGTTGGACTGGGCCGTACCTGATTTCAGCACACTTTGCTGCCGTCAAAAGACACTGAACGTGAGCTTGCCGTATCGCGGTGCCACCGGTCCTCTGAACCTGCTCATCGGCAGCACGGGCATCAAATCCGAGGGTGAAGGGGAATGGAACGCGCGCAAGCATGCCTGCCCAAAACGGCGCATTTGGCGCAAGATACATATAGGGATCGACGAGGAAACGCTGGAGGTGCGTGCAGTCGAGGTCACCACCAGCAATGTCGGTGACACCCCCATGCTCCCAGAATTACTCAACCAGATCCCGCCTGATCAGAACATCGGATCAGTGACCGCAGAGGGGGCCTATGACACGCGCAAATGCCATGACGCGATTGCCGCCCGAAATGCCCACGCCGTCATACCCCCGCGCAAGAACGCCAAACCGTGGAAGCCCACGAGCGCCGGGGCCGTCACTCGAAACGAGGCGGTGCGTGCATCCCGCTATCTTGGCAAGGCATTGTGGCAACGTTGGCGCGAATACCACCGCCGAAGCCGCGTCGAGACCAAGATGAACTGCATCACGCTTCTCGGCCAATCCCTGATGTCGAGAGACTTCGACCGACAGGTCGCAGAAATCCAGGTCCGCATCGCCGTCCTGAACCGCTACACCGCTCTTGGCATACCCGTCACACAGGCCGTAGGATAAATCCGTCCGGGGAAAGGGGAACTCCAGCCTTCCGATGATTTGTGCAACAAAGCCGATTGGCGGCGTCAATTAGGGAATGCATGCTGCAATCCGTGTTTTTCGAACCTGACCCCAATTGCGCCTTCTTCAGAAGCATAGCCTGCAAATGATGATCGCCATTTCCGCGCATTCTTCGGGACAACTGTTCAAAATCATTCGATAAAGGACAGACCTATCAGCGAATGCCGCTGATATTCCTGAAAGGCTCTTGTTGCGATGACCACCGTTGGCGAAGCTTTGATCCAAAGATTGGCGGCGCATGGGGTGCGCTGCGTTTTTGGTATTCCCGGTGTGCATACCATTGAGCTTTACCGCGCCCTGTCTCGCTCGGGGATACGCCACATCACACCGCGACATGAGCAAGGGGCAGGGTTTATGGCCGATGGTTATGCTCGGGTCTCGGGCAAACCCGGCGTGGCACTGGTGATTACGGGGCCCGGGGTAACCAATACCATCACAGCGATGGGCCAAGCGCGGGCCGACAGTGTTCCAATTTTGGTGATCTCTGGTGTAAATGCCCGCTATCATCTTGGGAAGGGCCTAGGGTATCTGCATGAATTGCCCGATCAGTCCGGGCTTCTCAAGAAAGTGGCCCTGCACTCCGAAACGGTGATGACAGCAGACGAGCTGGCGCCAGCGCTGGATCGTGCTTTCAAGGTTCTCACAGGGCCGCGTAAGGGGCCAGTACATCTTGAGGTTCCTCTTGACGTGGCCGCTTTCCTTGCCCCGCCCGCGCACGATATTCCCGTTGTGCCCCCCCATGCGCCTGATCCACAGATTTTGAGGGCCATAGCAGAACGGATTGCCCGCGCGCGAAACGCGGTGATTTTGGTCGGTGGGGGCACACGGCATTGTGCGGCGGAATTGCGCTGCTTTGCCGAAAAACTTGACGCGCCGGTGGTGCAAACGGTGAATGCTCGGGGGGGGCTTTGGCAGCATCCGCTGTCAGTGCCTGCGTCACCCAGCTTGCAGGCAGTCCGCGCCTTGATCGAAGCGGCAGATTTGGTTTTGGCGCTTGGCACCGAGCTTGGGCAGACCGATTACGACATGTATGGCACAGGCAAGATTGCCAAGATGACACATCTGATCCGGATCGACACCTGCCCGGAGCAACTCAAGCGTCACGCAACGGACCTGAGCCTCGCGGCAGACGTCAAGGATGTCTTGCCAAGCCTGACCGCCTCTCTTGGCCCTATGGACGGCAAGGGCGAGGCGCGTGCAACGGCAACACGACAAGCCGCATGGGAGGAGATTGGTCCCGAGATGCGCGCCATGGTAGGGTTTCTGGATGCGGCACGCGTCGCCGTTCCGCAGGCGTTGATCGTCGGCGATTCGACCCAACCGATTTACGCGGGCAACCTCTATTTCGAACCCGATACCCCCGGCGCATGGTTCAATGCCGCAACTGGGTTTGGCGCCTTGGGCTATGCTTTACCCGCAGCAGTTGGCGCCGCGCTTGCCGCCCCCAATACCCCAGTGATCTGCATCTCAGGAGATGGCGGGGCACAGTTCAGCTTGGCGGAGATGTTGGTTGCCGTTCAGGAAAGCCTGCCCATTCTTTTCGTGATCTGGAACAGCAATGGGTATCAGGAAATTGACTCCTCCATGCGGGCAGCCAAGGTGCCCGTGGTCGGCTGCGACCCCGAACCACCTGACTTTGAGAGCCTTGCAAAAGCATTTCGACTTTCGTTCAAACGTTGCCCCGCCTCTGACCCAAAAACCTTCGCGCGGCTTTTGCAAGACGCGGCAAAAACCAAGCGGCCCGCCCTGATTGAAATCGAGGCCCCCTACTGTCCCTGATGGCTTTGCGAGACTTTTTCAGCCCTGAAATCTTGCAAAATCCGCCAGCGATAGCTGCCCTCAGCGGCAATCCGTCCAAGGATACCGAAAACGGGTGGGCGTGGAATTTGGGAAAATGGTGTTGGATCGCCAAGGTTGCCTTGCATTTGAGACACCAAAGAAAGCGCCGCTGCGGGTGCTGTGTTCATGCCATGGCCACCAAAACCCGTCAGCGCATGGAAACCGGGGCGAATTTCTCCCACCAAAGGTAGGAAATGCGGCGCATAGGCCATGTTCCCAGCCCAGCCATAGTCAATCCCGCGCCCAGCGGAACGCATCTCGTCGGCCAAGCCGGGCAATATTGCCGCGATGTCGCGCAGCACCATCGCCTTTACCTTGGGAATTGAGAGTGTGCCAAAGGCCGTGATGCCCATACCCCAAAGCAGTCGCCCATCGGGCAGTCGGCGATAATAATTTCCAGCACGGCGCGTGTCACCAATAGCACATTCGGTCGGGATATGGCGCAACACCATCTCGCCGAGCGGCTCTGTCACCCCGATATACGTACGGATTGGCAAAATGCGCGAGGTCAGCATCGGGGCATCTCCTTCGCCATAGCCGCCCCCCGCCCAGATCACTTGCTGAGCCCGGCATACCCCACGCGAGGTCTCGATATGCCAACCGCGGCTTGTGCGAAAAGCACCGCGCACATGTGCCTGCTCTATGATTTGCCCCCCCGCTTCGAGAGCTTCACGCGCCAAAAGGCGCATGAAATTCAGCGGGTGAAAGTGGACACCTTCATAGGACACCGCCCCATGCCGATACCTTGGCGCCTTTACAAATGCCGCAAGTGCCTGCGCGTCGAGATCCCCCGGCGCACCATGACCAGAAAGCGAAACACGCAACACGCCGGGCGTCGCAGCGGTGCTCTCCCACCCAGTCCGATGCATCCGCTCTTTCATCCAAAGCAGCCCCCCTTCGGCGATCTCTTCCATCGCCGCAGCGCCTTTTCCTCCCAACAGGCGCAATATCTGCGCGTCATCAGCCGCCCATCCACCAGTGCAAAAGCCACCATTGCGCCCAGAGGCTCCAGCTGCGATGCTTCGAGCCTCAAGCAAGACCACCCGTGCGCCTGCTTGGGAGAGTTTCAATAGCGCGGTTAGCCCGGCCAGACCGCCGCCAATGATCCCGACATCCCAAGCACAATCGTCCAGCGCGACCTGACCGAAATCAGGGGGGGCTATTGCGGTGTCCTCATACCAAGTGCGCGCAAAAACCGCATTTTGTTTCAATGACCGCGCCCCTTGTTGACCACCTTATCCAAGGCCTTGATACCAGAGGCGGCAACCAAAGTGAGCAGAACATAGATTAATGCAGCCGAATTGAACGGCTCAAAGGCCAGAAAGCTCTGGGCTTGGAATTCCCGCATGCGCTGCGTCAGATCGCGCACAGAAAGAATAGAGACCAAAGAAGTATCTTTGAGCATCGCGATGAATTCATTTCCCAAGGCGGGCAGAACAATCGCTATGGCTTGCGGCACAATAATTAGCCGCGCCACCTGAAACTCCCGCAGCCCAAGCGTGCGTGCCGCTTCAATCTGCCCTTTCGGAATCGCCTCAATCCCGGCACGGAATATCTCTGCCATGTAAGCTGAATAACCAATGGCAATCGCCACGACACCGCGCGTCATCATTTGCAGATCAATATAGCCCGCCGACGCGGATTTCAGAGCCCCCGCAAGCGGCAAGCCCACATAGAGGATGATGACCAACATCGGCACACCGCGGATCGTATCGACAAAGAAATCCGCAAACACCGCGAGCGGATGCACGCCAACCAAAAACCCGATACCAACAAGCAAGATCAGGAGCGCGCCCACTGCGAGACAGACAATCGCAATCGATTTGGTGGTTACAGGCAAGTAATCCGCCCGCCAAAGCTCGGGCAAATCAGAGGCCGCATCCACGGGGATCAACGCCGCTGTCACATGGCCCTGCTCCAACAATTCAAGCGCTTGCTCGACACTGGCCAGAGACCGGATTTTGTAGGGCACATCCGGCTGTTCGGTCAGGAATTCACCATAGCGGATCGTATCCGCCAACCCTTGCGGCGTACCTGCGACAATACCGATACGCCCCTCCAATGAACCGCGCAGCACCACGGCGTCATGCGGGCGGGTAAAGTGCCACGCTGAGACGAGGATCAAAACAAGCCCCAAGCCTGCAAAGCCGAAAGACGCCACATGCGAAGGCTTCAGCCGCCCCAGCAGCGCCCAGACAAGCCCAAGAATGGATGCACCCAAGTAAGCAAAGGCAGCCGCTCTTAAGGTCACCATGATACCCACCGCAAAGCCCGCGTGAGAAATCATAATGACGTAAAAGGCCGCCGCAAAATTGGCGAGCAAAACAGCCAGCCAACTGAGCCGCCCTAGACGCGTTGCATGCACCGCAAAGGGCGCAAGGGCCCAAAAGAAAATTGCCCCACAGCCAATGGCGAAAAAGCTGAGCCATCGATGCGCGGCACTCAGAAACTGTTCTTGAAACGCCGCCTCCAGAACGAAGCTATTATCCGCCATCAGGATGAAATCCACAGAGCGCGGATCAAACTCATTCACCAAGACCGAGACCAGATAAGGATCAATCATCCGGCTTTGGGAAAGCATCCCAGCCAACAGCGCCTGCAACCCGAATGAAAGAGCTGCCCGCCGACGATTCCGCGCCACCAAAGCAGCACTCTCATCGGGCCGCAGTGATCGCAAAAGCGAAAGCGCGCCCCAAAACCCGAATGCGAAGAGCAGCGAAAAAAGGAGATACATCGCCAAAAGCGTCCAGGCGTTGTCCTCAACCCCCAGCACCGCTTTCAGCGCGGGTCCATAACTGCGAGATGTCGCAATCAGCCAGATAATGACTGGCAGAATAAACAAGAACATAAGGTTGGATACGCGGATTCCGCGCAGCCAGTTCAAGAGGGCCACCATGGTGCCGGGCCTTTCTGGCTGAAGGGTGCTCCGGCCTGTTCCGAGGCCGGAGCTTTGGGGCTAGGCTTACTTCGGCCACCACTTGAGAACGAGCTTATCCAATGTGCCATCTGCCTTGATCTCGGCGAGCCCAACATTGAAAGCATCTTGAAGCTGTGAGCCTTCTTGGAACACAAGGCCCAGCGGATCAGACGAAAGCCCGGTAATCCCCACTGTCAATTCGCCAGCAAATTCCTGTTCATATGCCGCCGCAGAGGTGGAATCGATGATCACCCCATCCACATCGCCGTTTTGCAGCGCGACAACCGCATTATTGAACGCGTCAAAAAGGGCAAGATTGTCTCGCCCAACCAGTTCTTCACCCAAAGTAGCGTTGGTCGTTCCGGTCTGCGAAGCCAACCGCATTGCACCGGATTTGAAATCATCAATCGTCTTGCCCTGATCAGCGACGCGCATCAAAACACCTTGCTGCACGATGATATAAGGCTCGGAGAAATCGACAATCTTGTCGCGCTCTTCGGTGATGGTCACGCCAGACACGACCATGTCGAACTCACCCGCCTGAAGCTTGCCGAAAATCCCATCCCAAGCTGTCGTAATCCAGTTCGGCTGGCATTTGATGCGGGCACAGATCTCTGCCACCACATCGACGTCAAAGCCTTTCACAACACCGTCTTCGATGAACTCATGGGGCGGATAGGTGGTGTCAGACCCGATATTGATCACCTGATTGCTCAGATCAGCAGCATGAACCGGAAAGGCCAGCACAGCGGCACATAGGGCACCTGCAAGTTTCATATACATCATTTTACTCCCGTTGTTTTTTGACCGCGTTTTCGCAAGCGACCTTCGTTATTATTGGGCGAGTGTCGAAAAACCACTGGTCTAGGTCAAGCTTTGTGTTTGGGGCCTTCCCGCAAGCCGATGTGTCGCGGCACGCCGTCCTCCGAATGGCCCCGCGCCCATTAGAAACTGAATACGCCAAAATCGTCTTGGGCTTCGGCGCGCACATGGGATTGGTCTGCCCCCCCCGCAAAGGTGGTAGCCAACGAAGGCGCGCTCGGCATAACACCGCGTTTTAGGTCTCCAGACGCGCCGACCGCTGCCGCCCCTCACAAAGCTGAACCGCGACCGAATTGGTTGGGCGCGCAAACAGGCTTATGCGGAGCTGCAGCATGTCATTATCTTCATTGCACACGGTAAGCGCGCCACTCTGCACCTCGGCATAGATCAAGCTCATCGGCAGCCATGCGACACCCAAACCTGCGATTGCCATAGCCTTGATCCCAGCCGTAAAGGCCGTTTCCGCAATCATGCCACCCCGATGCTGCGAATACGCCGTTGCGCCACGGTCCAGCATTTCGGCAAAAAAGCTTCCCGCCGGGTATCGGATCATTGGAGCCATTTCGGGCACACGCCCATTATCAAGCACAGTAAAGCGCAGCGGGCCGCCCACCACAGGCACTAAGCGATCACGCCCCCAAAGGGACCGCACCACGCTCGATCCGAAAGGCAACTCCACGTCGCCCTCCCGCTCATAACACATCAACAGCGCGGCCTCCCCACTTAGAAACAGCGAAATGCAATCGTTGTGATTGGCGGCCCGGGCGCGAAAGGCAATCTTGGTAAAATGTCGCTGCGCCGACATCACGAAATCCGGCAAGGCCGACACCATCAAGGAATGCTGCGCTGTGATCGTCAACGTGGTCTGGCCCGGATCAAACCCGGCAATGCGGCCCCGCAATTCCCGCACATGCCCAACCAACGCCTGAAGCTCGGCCGCATTTTGCAACAGGGCCGGCGCAATCTCGACCCGATTTGTGGTGCGCGTCACAATGGGCCGCCCCAGCCAATTCTCAAAACTCCTGATCCGGCGTGAGAACGCAGGCTGGGTGACGTTCCGTCGACGCGCCGCCCGGCTCATATTTCCTTCTTCCAGCAAAACAAGCACATCGTCGAATAACGTCAGATCCATGGAATGCTCCGGCTTGCTCATACCATTTGTATGGGTAGCCCTACAAAATAGCATTTTTCACCGCGATAAAAGAGCGATTACCCTGCATGCAGTGTTGAATGGGAGAGAATTGATGAGTCAGCCACAGCTATCCAGGGAGAGTGAGGCAAGCCTGAATGCAGGCATTTCCGCTGCCAGCCGCAAAGACCTTGCAAGCGCTCTGGCCGCATTTCCTCGGATCCGTCTGGGGCATTTGCCGACGCCACTCGAACCGATGGATCGGCTAAGCGAGCATCTTGGCGGGCCCCGCTTTTGGGTGAAGCGCGATGACTGCACGGGCCTCTCTTCGGGCGGCAACAAGACGCGCAAACTTGAGTATCTCATGGCAGAGGCCATTGCAGAGGGCGCAGACACGGTGATCACCCAAGGGGCGACACAGTCAAACCACGCCCGCCAAACCGCAGCAGCAGCGGCGCGCCTTGGCTTGAAATGCCATATCCTGCTCGAAGATCGCACTGGCTCAAACGACGCCCAATACACATTGAACGGCAATGTGCTCCTCGACAGGCTCCATGGGGCGAGCGTTTCGAAACGATCCGGCGGCGCAGACATGGCCGCCGAAATGATCGCCTTGGCGGACCACATAAAACAGACAGGTGCACGCCCCTACATCATCCCTGGGGGCGGATCGAACCCTACCGGAGCACTTGGCTATGTGAACTGCGCGCTCGAATTGAGCGAGCAAGCCGCCATGATGGATTTGAAAATCGATGCGCTCGTACACGCGACCGGGAGTTCCGGCACACAAGCGGGCCTCGTCGCGGGCCTCGCCGCCCTCGATAGCCCGATACACCTACTTGGAATTGGCGTGCGTGCCCCGCGTGAGAAGCAGGAAAGCATGGTCTTTGATCTGGCCCAGCGCACCGCTGCCCGCCTTGGCGGTGACATCACTGTGCGCCGGGAAGATGTGCGCGCGAATTGTGACTATGTCGGTGCGGGCTACGGCATTCCCACACAGGGAATGGTCAAGAGCATCCGCCTTCTGGCCGAGCTTGAAGGATTGCTCTTTGACCCCGTCTATTCTGGCAAGGGCTTGGACGGTCTGATCGATCTCACCCGCAAGGGGGCCTTCGACGGCATGGAAAACGTCGTGTTTCTTCACACTGGCGGGTCGGCTGCATTGTTTGGATATCCAGAAGCCTTCGATCTCCCCGGTTACCAAGAGGCCTAGACATCCCCAAGCCGGAGATACTCCGCGCCCGACCAATCCCCATCACCACTCCATGAACTGAACGAACAATGACGCCGAGGTATGGCGCTTTTTGACAGAGGACAAGACCATGAAACCAAAACTGAAATCATTTTTGCTTGTTGGCGCCACGTGCCTACTGCCGCTGCAAGCTTTCGCAGAACAGGTCAAAATCGGGGTGCCATCTTGGACAGGCGCCCAAGCCATCGCCCATGTCTTGGGCGAAGTCGTCACCTCGCGCATCGGCGGAACAGTCGAATATGTGCCCGGCAACAATGCCACGATTTTTCAGGCCATGGATCAGGGCAAAGGTGACATTGACGTGCACCCCGATGTCTGGTTGCCAAACCAAGAGAGCTTTACCAAAAAATATGTCGATGAAGCAGGCACAGTAACCCTGTCGTCCAACCCCTACGAGGGCAACCAAGGCTTCTGCGTTTCAAAAGATTTTGCAAAAGCCAACAACATCACAGACATCGCCGACCTCGGCCGCCCAGACGTGGCAGCAAAGATGGATAGCGATGGGAATGGCAAAGGCGAGATGTGGATCGGCGCGCCGGGCTGGGCTTCTGCCAATGTGAATGAGGTAAAGGTTCGCGATTATGGCCTGCTCGACTTTGTCGAACCCATCCGGGCCGAAGAAGCAGTGAAAACGGCACGGATCAAGGACTCGATTGCCAAAGGCGAAGGCTATGCCTTCTACTGCTATACCCCCCACGCGGTCTGGTACATGTTTGACATCGAAATGTTGACAGAACCCACATACGATCCGGCCAAATACGTGATGATCCAGCCCTCTGATGACCCGGATTGGTACAATAAATCAAACGTCGCATCAAAAGACGCGCTCAAGCAGGTGCAAATCGCGTGGTCCAACTCCTTGGTCGAACGCTCGCCCGCCATCGCAGAGTTCTTCCAGAAATTCCAACTGACCTCAGATGATGTCAGCAGCCTTGCTTATGAGATCAGTGCAAAGGATCGTGATCCGGCAGAGGTCGCCAAAGATTGGGTCGCTGCGAACTCCGCCCGCGTCGATGCAATGCTCGGCCTGTAACCAATAATCACTCAGCCACAGCATCGAACTACACGGTGCTGTGGCCCCTCTCAAACGACAAGGCGGGCAGAATGCTGGACGACACGGTCATCGATATTTCCAATGTCTGGAAGATCTTTGGAGCCAAGCCTGATCTCGCCCTAAAAGCGATACGCGACCGCGGCCTCAGCAAATCCGAGGTCTTGGCCGAATTTAACGCAGTCGTCGGTGTGGCCGATGTGAGTTTGACTGTAAAACGAGGTGAGATTTTCTGCATCATGGGCCTGTCGGGCAGCGGAAAATCAACCTTGGTCCGCCATTTCAATCGCCTTTTAGAGCCCACCGCAGGCAAGATTGAAATTGAAGGCACCGATGTCATGGCGCTCAGCCCGCGTGATCTGCAGCGGTTTCGCAATCAGAAAATCGGCATGGTCTTCCAGAACTTCGCCCTGATGCCGCATCGTTCAGTCTTGGATAACGTGGCCATGCCCTTGGAGATCCGGCAAGTCGCCAAGAATGAGCGAATGCGCCAAGCGGCGGCTATTCTCGACATCGTCGAACTCGGCGCATGGGGCGCAAAATTTGCCCATGAACTTTCCGGGGGAATGCAACAGCGCGTCGGCCTCGCCCGCGCTTTGGCCGCTAATCCAGATGTGCTCTTGATGGACGAGCCCTTTTCGGCCCTCGACCCGCTGATACGCCGCCAACTCCAAGACGAATTCATCCGCCTTTCAAAAATCCTGAAGAAAACCACAGTTTTCATCACCCATGATCTCGATGAAGCCGTTCGCATCGGTGATCGCATTGCGATCATGCGAGACGGCAAGGTTGTCCAAATGGGCACCCCTGAAGACATCGTGATGAACCCTGTCGATGCCTATGTTGCCGATTTCGTGGCAGGAATTTCCCGTCTCAAAGTTGTCCATGCTCATGCGGTCATGCAGCCCATGGACGCCTATCTTGGCAAGCATGGAACAGTTTGTGCCGACCATCGCCGCGTCGCCGGGAGCGAGACCCTCTCCAATCTCATCACCATGGCCATCGACGACGAAACCCCAATCCTTGTGCATGATGGCCAAACCGAAGTCGGCGTTATCACCCGCGCAGATCTTTTGCGGACCGTCATTGAGGGAACCGAAGTATCATGACTGACCTAGGCGTGAACCCGCTGGAAGACACCGAGAGCGCGGCCGCATTGGCCTATGCCGAGAAACGCCGCAGCAATATTCGGCTCTTCGTTCGGACCAGCCCGGACTATTACATCCGAAATTTTGACCGCATCGGCGCGTCCTCGCGCTTTACGCCCACATTCAATTGGGTCGCTGGCCTGATGGGCCCGGTCTGGTTTGGTGCGCGCGGGCTTTGGTCTTGGGCCCTGCCCTTCTTGATTGTCGAAGTGCTCGCCATTGTCCAAATCGCACGTGGCCTCTTCGGCGATCTCGCCTCTGACGCCATGGCCCGGATCACGTCAATTGAAGGCACTTTGGAATTGCGTCGCCAACAACTTGCTGCCGCAATAGAAGCAACTTCAGACAAAATCGACGTTTATCGGCGCACCGTGGACTCGTTGGAGGCCAATATCGGCGGCATCAAAGCCGAGGCGGAGGCGCTTGCGGCTCAAGGCCCCAGCATCGCCATGACGGGTCTGGCGCTTTTGCTCTTGGGTAAGGCCGCGCAATCCACTGTCGCCAATTGGGCGCTCGAAGCGCGGTTCTCTGATTGGCTCAGCGACCGCACCATACGCTCAGGTATGCCCATTTCCCAAGTTGTTTTCAGTGCTGTTTTCATGGCGGCAATCGCCATGACCGCGACCATGCACTATAGCTTTCCCAATCAATTCCCCCTCCTGAGCGCCTTCCCCACCACACCCGAAATCCGTCTCACCAGCATTGATTGGGTCGAGAAGTTCTTCAATTGGGCCGTGTTGAATGGCGACGCTCTTTTCGATGCCATCACCTATGCCATCCGCATGGTTCTTGATGCGTTGGAGCTTGTTTTTGTAAGCACCCCTTGGATCGTGGTTGCTGCGCTGATTACTTTGCTCACATGGCTTACCGCTGGCGTGCGAACCGCGATCTACTCTGGCGCATTCCTCTCCTACATGGGTCTGCTCGGCTTTTGGGAAAAGGCGATGACAACCCTCGCTCTTTTGGGCACAGCCGCTTGTCTCTCCATCCTTATCGGCATCCCCCTTGGCATGTTCGCCGCGCGCCGCCCTCGCTTTTATTCCTTCATCCAGCCGATCATGGATTTCATGCAAACCATGCCTGCCTTCGTGTTCATGATCCCTGTGATTGCCTTTTTCGGCACAGGAAAACCCGCCGCTGTCGTGACCACGATGATTTTCGGCGGCACCCCCGTCGTCCGCCTGACGGTCTTGGGTTTGCGCGGGGTGCCGGAGAGCGTGCGCGAAGCCGCCATCAGTTTCGGCGCCAACAAGTGGTATTTGTTGACCAAGGTCGATTTACCCCTCGCCGCTCCCTCAATCCGGGCAGGCATCAACCAAACCATCATGCTGTCGCTTGCAATGGTGGTGGTGGCTTCGCTGATCGGGGCCAAAGGCCTTGGCGAAGACGTTCTTGAAGCGCTGCAATACGCCAATGTCGGCCAAGGTATTCTGGCTGGGTTCTCGATTTTGTTCTGTGCCATGATCCTTGACCGTATCGTCCAAGGGGGCAAACGGTGACACCACTTGTCCTCGTCCATGGCTTCATGGGCGGCAGCGCACAATGGGCATTGCAAGCCCCACTTGCGGCCCAACGCCCCCTCATTTGCCTCGATCTCCCCGGTTATGGCCAAAATGCAGCCCTCGACGCGTTTGACAGTATCGAAGCGAATGCTGTTTGGGTGTTGGACCAGCTTGATCAGCGCGGGATTGATCAGTTCTTTTTGCTTGGCCATTCGATGGGCGGCATGATTGTTCAGGAAATCACCCGGCGCGCGCCCCACCGCGTGCAACGGCTCATCCTTTACGCGACGGGCGCTCTTGGCCTCCTCCCGGGGCGGTTTGAGACGATCGAGCACTCGATTGATCGTGCCAAAGCGGAGGGTGCCGCTCGCACCGCAAAACGCATCGCCGCTACTTGGTTTCTGCATCGCGAAGCCGCAGCAGAATATCCAAATTGCAGCGAAATCGCCGCGCAGACCCAGCTTTCGGCGCTGATCTGTGGCCTCACAGCCATGAAGCACTGGTCGGGCGAGGTGGCGCTGCCGAATATCTCCTGTCCCACGCTGGTGCTCTGGGGCGATGGTGATCGCACCTATCCGTGGTCACAAATCGAAACCCTCTGGAAAACGATCCCAGACGCCCGGCTCGCCGTCTTGCCCCATTGCGCCCATGCCGTTCACATGGAACGGCCGGATCTGTTCAATGCGCTGATCACGGGCTTTCTCGACACCGTCGAAGCCACTCCGCCCGCGCCTCAGCTCCTTTAGCGCGTTGACACTGAACACCATCAAGGCGCAAGACACCTGAGATGCCCGCGGCCGCTGGCGCGACAAGGCAAAAGGAGCCTCACAAATGAAACTGGTAAAATGGGCAATCGCCCTCGCCTTGCTGGGCGGAGTTTCTGTGGCCGCCGTGACCGTATTGCCAATTTTCGCGCCCCATATGGATCACGACGCCATGCACCAACGCATGCATGGGTCCGGTCAGATGTCCCATGATGAAGCCAATATGCCGGGCCTGCGCGGTCGCAATGCCACGCCAGAGGAAAGCGCCGAGTTGGCAGTAATGTTTCGCGGCTTCGAAACCCTCTCGCGCAGCGTCGAAAACCTGCCCAACGGCATCCGCACGCTCACCAACTCATCCGATCCGCATGTGATGGCCGCATTGACCAGTCATATCATCGGCATGATCGACCGCGTCGATACAAAGAATGACCCGGAAATCATCGTCCAAAGCCCGACACTCGACATCTTCTTCCAGCGGGCCGAAAGCATCACCACGGAAATAGATATCACCGATACAGGGATCCTCGTGGTTCAAACTTCAGACGACCCAGAGATGGTAGCCGCATTGCACAAACACGCCGCGGAAGTCACCGCCATGTCCGAGCGCGGCATGCAAGCGCTCTATGAAATGATGATGGAACGCCAAGGCGGCTAATGCGCGTCCTTGGCGATATCAACGCATCACAAACGGATTGGCCATGGGTCTGTCCGACGTGTTGATCCATGTGGTCTTGGTTCGGGTGTAATCCAGGACACTGTCCATCCCCGCCTCCCGCCCATAGCCCGAAGCATTGAACCCCCCAAAAGGCGCAATCGGCGAGATTGCACGATAGGTGTTGATCCAGCAAATACCGGCACGCAGCCGCTTTGACACGCGATGCGCCCGTGCCAAATTTTCCGTAAATATCCCCGAACCCAGCCCATAGTCCGTGCTATTTGCCAGTGCGATCGCCTCTTCTTCGGTATCAAATGCCAGCAGCGACATGACAGGGCCAAACATCTCTACCTTCAGCGTTTCCGTCTCGGGCCCCATGCATTCCACCAAAGTCGGCGCCATGAAATTCCCCGGTCGCGCCACTGGCGCGCCGCCGAAATGCACAATCGCCCCCTGCGCGCGCGCTTTGTCCAACGTGTCCACAATCAGGTCCACTTGGGCGCGGGTGCATAGCGGCCCCACATGCGTTCCCGGCTCCAAAGGATCGCCAATGACAATGCCCTGTGCCTTTTCCTTGATCCGCGCCACCAGCTTCGGCATCAAAGCCCGCGCGACAATCCCCCGCGTCCCCGCCACACAAGACTGCCCCGACGCGCCAAAATTTCCCGCAATCAGCCCATTGGCCGCGCCTTCCAAATCTGCATCCTCAAACACAAGGATCGGTGACTTACCGCCCAACTCCAGCGTAGTGACAGCAAAATTTTCTGCAGAATTCCGCACAACGTGCCGCGCGGTTTCCGGTCCGCCAGTAAAGGCAATCCGATCCACCAAAGGATGACGTGTCAGCGGGGCCGCGCAATGTGCGGCGTCGCCCGTGATCACCGAAACCACACCCGGCGGAAACCCAGCCTCCTCGATCAGCCGCGCAAACTCCAGCATCGGCACAGGGGCCTGCTCCGAGGCCTTCAGCACCACGGTGCACCCTGCCGCCAACGCCGGGCCCAGCTTCGTCGCAGTCAAGAACATCTGCGCGTTCCAAGGCACCACAGCCGCCACCACCCCTATCGGCATCCGTGCGGTAAACACATGCATGTCAGGCTTGTCGATCGGCAAAACTGCGCCCTCAATCTTATCGGCAAGCCCGGCGAAATAGCGGTAGTAGTCCGCCACATAACGCGTCTGGCTTGCCGTCTCCGCCAAGAGCTTGCCGCTGTCTGTGGTCTCTACCGCACCCAACTCTGCGGCATGCGCCTCAACCAGATCCGCCAACCGATAGAGCAACTTGCCCCGCGCGGTCTGCGTCATGTCGCGCCACAGCGGGTCGCTCAGCGCGCGCGCCGCCGCGCGCACCGCCCGGTCAACATCCGCCTCCGATGCACAGGCAAACCGCGCCCAGACTTCACCATTGGCAGGATTGGTGGTTTCCATCAACTGCCCCGTGCTGCCATCGGTCCATGCACCATCAATGAAAAGCTGGTAAAAAGGCTGTGCGGTCATTGTCTTTCCTTCAGGCAAAAGCAGGCATAACATCATCGATAAACCGTGCCAAAGAGGCGCGCTTGCGTTCAGTGGTCATGCCGCTATCGACCCAGAACGAGAACTCATCATAGCCCAGATCCTCATAGCGTTTGATCTGATCAATCACCTGCTGCGCTGTCCCCATCGTCAAATCGCGCTGCAAATTCTCCGGTGACATCGTGGTATTGGCCGCAATCTCATCATCAGACAAAGGCGCGATCAGCCCCTGCGTGATCGGCCGCTTGTTTTGAAACCATGCGCCAAAATAGCAGTAATAGCGGCTAAAATCTCGCGCTGCCTGCGCCACGTCGTCATCATCCTTGCCCACATAGGCATGATGCAACAACATGATCTTGGGTCGTTTTCCGCCATGCGTTGCACACGCATCCTTGAAACGCCCCATCAAGGTCTCCACCTCGGCCATCCCCAACCACAGCGGCGTCACTTGCACATTAAATCCGTTTTGCACGGCAAACTCATGGCTGTTGGGGTCGCGCGCCGCGATCCAAATCGGCGGGCCGTCCTTTTGCACCGGCTTGGGGGCCGAACTGGTGTTGGGAAAGGAATAGTAAGTGCCTTCATGGGCGCAATCACCCTGCCACAGCGGGCGCAAAAGCGGCGCAGACTCGCGCATGCGCTGGCCCGCGTCCCATGCATCCATCCCCGGCATGATCCGTTCATACTCGAAATTATAGGCCCCACGCGCAATGCCCAACTCAAGCCGCCCGCCCGTCATCAGATCAGTCATCGCAGCTTCGCCCGCCAATTTGATCGGGTGCCAAAACGGCGCAATGATCGTGCCCGTGCCCAGTTTCACCGATTTGGTGCGGTGCGACAGGTCCATGATCGCGAGGAATGGATTGGGCGAAATGGTGAACTCCATCGCATGATGCTCCCCCGTCCAGATCGCCCGCATACCCCCTTGATCGGCCATCTCGCACAAGCCGACAAACTCCTCATAGAGGGTCTCATGCGCCTGCTCCGGCCCTAGCCGCTCCATATGGGCAAACAAAGAGAAGTCCACGCTTCAGTCCCTTTCCTCAAGAATAATGAATGTCGCCCCCATCGGCATCACCGATGAAAAGGCCGAACAATCCGGTTTGATATTCCGTGGCATAACGCGCCAAAGTTGCCGCCTGCCCCGGCACTGCGTAGTCCAGCCTTGCCAAGTCTTCGACGGCGACAAAGGCTCCCTCGCGCGGCACCGCACCGTGGGTTGTTGCGCGAAAACAAGTGTGGTGCTCGCCCGTCGCCGCTTGATCGAAGATCGAATAGACCTGCGCCAGCCGAGCGCCCAATTCGAGTGTCGCCAAATGCTCTTGCAAAGCATCGCGCAGCAATCCACGCCGCGAGACCACCACTTGGGGCAAAAAATATCCCGCCGCATCGCGCTGCAAATACACAGCTCCATTCTGCTCTATGATCGCAGAGGCCACGTTCTTCAGGCCTTGCTTGGGCGCACGTGCCGCGCTCTGCTCCAGCCCAAGACTGAAATATTTGCCACCCGCATAGCCCAGCCCGCGCCGGGCACTGTGGTGAAAATGCTTGACCTGCCCAATCAACAGCGCGTGGTCCCCTGCCTCCATCACCTGCTGCTTTTGACAACTGAACACGGCCACCGCCCCGGCGATCACAGGAACGCCATGCAGATCATCGTCGGTCTCAACCCGCGCAAACCGATCCCCTTTGAAACTGGCGAAGGTATTGGAAATCTCTTCCTGCCCCTCCGCCAGAATGCTCACCGCGAAGACATCGCAGGCCTCGAATTCGGCATAACTCGACAAGAACTTCCCCGGACACACCAACAGCAACGGCGGATCAAGCGAAACAGACGTAAACGAGTTTGCGGTAAACCCATAGGCTTGCCCCGCCCGATTGCGCGTCGTCACCACGGTTACCCCGGTCATGAAACTGCCGAACGCCGCGCGCAAGGCCCGCGCGTCCATCGGGGGGATCTGCACCGCTGCGCTCATGCCGCGCACCGTCGGAAAAACTGTGCCAAAATTCCATTGACCTCGCCTGCATGGGTCATCGGCATCATATGCGCCGCCCCTGCCAAAATCTGCACCTCCCCTTGGGGTGCCAATCGCGCCATCTCCCGGCTCATGTCACCAGTCGAATTCGGTTCCTTTTCACCCGTCATGAAAAGCGCGGGCATGGCCAGCCCCTCCAGATCGGCGGCTGCGGGCCCGTCTTCGCGCGCGAAAACCTTGTAGGCCGCCCGGTAACCCATTGGATCCACCCCCATTAACCACTCCCGACAGGCCAGC
>OBMK010000601.1_pt1 | contig 34399 bp, 55 predicted proteins | sample 1539081 | NCBI WGS metagenome assembly OBMK01 (sample SAMEA3355528, study PRJEB22509) | marine metagenome | biome: marine; feature: river plume; material: water | place: USA | collected 2010-08-07 | depth 0.5 m | reverse complement strand
TTCGCTTACAGTGCGTGTAAGAGTAGTGCCAGAGCTTGTATAAGTTCCTGTGCCTATCTCAAAGTTACTGCCATCTTCAATAATGTAACGAACTACATCTGAGTTTGCCACGCCAGCACCTGCGAAGGTTTGATATCCATCCTCCGCAGAGCCAAGCGTAATTGTGCCAGTGCCAGTTGTACTGGTTGACATCTTTGCCCTATTTACAAGAACAGCCATAAGCTACTCCTTATTAGGTAAGCTGAAGAACACCGTTTGATGGGCTAAAGTCTATAGTAAACGTATCGCCATCGTTTAGCGTCAAGCTTGAGCCATAGTCATAGTATCCAACAAGCGGATCAGCTGGCGATGTTACAGTGTCATTATAAATATAAACATAACGAAACGCAGCAACACTACCGCCTGATGCAGTAAGCGTAAGATCAGCAAGAACAAGTTTGTAAACACCACTTGATTGTCCAGATGAACTTGTTGTTAAATTTCTTGAAGACAAGTTGCTGTAACTAACTTGAGTTACATTGCCTAAAATACCATTGCCATCAGCAGTTGGGTTAGAACTTTCAGAACTAGGTGCTGTATTTGACAAAGCAATTACAAGTTGATCGCTTTCCAAATCCATATTCTCCACTGCGTTTGCAACGAAGTCGTTTATTTTAACAAAGGATGCCATATCTATCTCCTATCTGGCTTAGCTTTCGTTACCATAGTTACTAATTAATTTCAAACTATCTAAATCCATCTTGAAATTGAGAGCTAATAAACTTTCCAAACACAGTGCCAGTTAAAGGTATTGTGTTGTAAAGCATTTTTGCTCCTTGTGATGAATCACCAGCAAGAAGATTGTAAGCACCCTCGCCAATATCTTGAAGAGTAGATGGGCCAGCTCCAGCAATTCCAGTCACAAAATCTAAAGCGCTAGGATCTTCTGTAAACTTAGGAGCAACATATCTACTCATTATAGGATTGCCACCAGCCAACATAGTTTGCTGCATAGAGGTGTACATTAAATCTGAATACAAAGAAGCAAGCCCACTATAATCAAAAGCCCTAGCAAACTTATCTTTTTCGCTCATTTCATCCCAAATGTAATCGGGAGTCTTCATCCAAACAGCTAAATAACCCATACCAATTGCTGCAAAAGCTCCAGTCATTCTATTCTTAACTTGTCCAGATGTATAAGCAGCAGTTACTTTGTTCATTGCAGCAAACATATAATTGTAAAATTGAAACGGCAAAGTCATAGCTCCACTTTCAATTCTAACATAGCCTTTTACTATTTCATCTTCTGGTAATTTTTTACCCCAAGGCAATTTTTTAGCAACCCTCATAGGTATATACACAATGCCATCTGCTGGTATTGGTCTATCAGCTGGAGTTCCTGACATAATTGTATTTAAAACACCTGAGTTTATAGAGTTCCTAAATTTTTGAATTGTTTCATAACTAATTCCTGCTGTTTCCCAGTCGCCTACATTTGGCAAAATCCTGCCATCTAGTTCTTGAATAGGAGCTTTAGTAACAATTTCTCTCATTTCTTTTATAGAAAACCCATATCTGCTTAAGTAATCCAATTCAAACTGAGAAGCATTGCCATCAACTATTTTTCTCATACGTTTTATTAAAGTATGCTGTCTTAACGAACCTTCAAATGTTTTAAAAAATTCAGTAAAAGGGCCAAGAAAGTTTAAGATATGCGCTGTTTGTTGAACATTATTCCAAACGCTATTAGGATTAGTATTGTCTATTAAACCTTCAGATACACGATGCTGCACAACACCTAATTCAATATCTAAAGCTTCACCATGTTCGTCTTTAACATCTCGCATAGAAGCTCTAAACTCAGGTGTATTAAACATTTTTAATGAATGTTGAAAAATATCACCAGCATCATTCTCCATAACAATCCTTGAGAAATCAGGGAATGAAGCAAATCCAGCGGTTCCAAGATAATTTACACTTGCAAAACTTCTTAAATACTCAGCAGCCTTAATGTCAAAGCGAGTTGGATCTCTAAAAACACGGCTCATTACTCTGTTTTCTAAAACAGTAAAATTTTTGCGTGCCTCATCTATAAATTGAGTGCTGTAACCATCTACAACAAGTTGATCGTTTATTTCCGTCCATACTTGTTCTGGATTTTTTCCATCAAACAATCTTGAGAAATGATATTTAGGAGCAGTTTTATTTGTATAATTCTTCATAGCCTCAAGAGGATCTTGCTGAATAAAATCATACAAAACTCTATTGTCTATATCTAGCATTCTATGAGCAAGCTTTACGCTTTTAGTTAACCCAGCTAAGCCATCAGAGTTTAAGGGATCAGGATCATCTACAATAGATTTGTAAACATCATCAACCGCTTCCATAACTATAGCTGGATTAGAGGGAAGACCTTTGCGCTCATATAATTTTGTTTCTGGGTTATATCGAATGTAAGAGCCTTGATTCATAAAGTGATCAAAGATTATAGATTTAAACCGTTGTTCATTTTTTTGAATTCTAGGCACATCAAAAATACGATTAAAAAATGGTTCTGTTGATCTAGGCCCAGCAGGAGTTTTTGAAACAATATCTAAAGCAGATTGGAAAACTTTAATCTTTTCTTCAGTAGCAGTAAGCCTATCTTTAAAATAAAGACTTTCTTTATGCGTTGTTGCTAATTTATCTTTAATTCTAGACAATTCTAAATTTAAAATTCTAATCTCAGAATCTAAACCTGTTCTGCCGATTAAATTAGATTGTTCTGTTACAGTTCTCCAACGATCATAAAACTCAGTAATTCCTCGCATAACTCTAGCTTCTGCATCGTTTTCTGGAGCTATGCCAAATAATCTTTTTCTATTAGCCTCTATAAGATACTGTCGATAAGTTGGGCCTGATCCAGTAAGCCCTCTTAACATACTTGTAGAGTTCATTTGAAATAATGTTCTGTTAGATGCGCCTGTGCCTTCTGCATAAGCTTGCCTAGCCATTCTATTATACTGTTGCCAATGACGCCTTTCAGTAGATGCTGCTATAAAAACAGTTTCATCAGATGCAACTCCTGCTAAATTACCTTTTGTAAGCCTTCCAAGATCTCCAGCCATTTTTAATGCAGCTTTTTTAAGCATATTTAACCCATTAAAGTTTGGCTTTGAATCAGGGCCAACAATAGGATCAAGCTGTTGAATATTAGACATTGGGTTAGGTATTGGATTATAAGTGCCATTAGCTAATCTATAGGGATCAACAACTCCATCAACAGTTGCATTATCTACAAGCCTAGAAGATTGTTCATCTATAAATTCAGATAATTTTGTTGTTTCCTCATCAACTAAATTACGCATTCTTAATATAAACTTTGAATTTTCATCAGAGGGTGGTGCTTTTTTAGCTTCTTCAATGCCTTCTTCAAGACCAAAAATACGTCTTTCTGTATATGTTATTTTTTCTGATAATTCAGCATCTTCAAGTATGCCATGGGTTCTAGATTCTCTTGCTTTTCCAGCAAACTCATCAACTCTATTTTGCAAATTTTCCATTGCAGTAATTTCTTGTTGAAGATTTCTATAGTTCCTATGAGCATCTATTACAAAACTTCTATGCGCTCTAACTCCTAAATCAACAGAGCCACCAATAGCAGCACTAAATGCTGTAGACATTACAACAGATGAAACAGCACGTTCAGCAGTGTAATTAGCACCACCAAAATATCTAGAAGTTTCTATACCGCCTTGAATAGCAAACCCAGTTAATGCAGCATTGTTTATTTTTGACAAAAGTGTTGGGGATTTAAACGCAACAATTCCTGGGATTGCATTTAAATAATCATATGGCATAGCCGCAACATGCGCTGTCCAAGGCGCATTAGAAGCAGTTTGCATTCTTTTATTTTCTCTTCGTATTTGTTTATAAATGAAATCAAATTCAGCTTTGCTTTTTGCAAGGTTTAATTGATCCTCAAACATATAATGTTGTGGTCTTAAGTGATCAGAAATATTAAAACTTAAATCTTCCTTAAAGCCAAAGCTTTGTTTAACCATTCCTTCAAGGATATCTACTCCTGCTTCTCTTAAATCTCCAACAAGTTGAGTTGAATTGCTATATAGAGTTGCAGTAGTTTGTGGTCTTGAAGTTAAATTAAAAGTTTCCAACTTATTCTCCTAAACCAAAAGAACGTCCTGCTGAGTTTACAATAGAATTAAAAATGTCTAACGGGTTCATTCCGTCAAATTTTTCCATCATAAGCTCTACACGACTAGGGTAAGTTAAATTTTCTTCTACAATAAACCTTTGTAGATCAAAGTTTACACCCTCTCCAAAGTTTTTAATTACAACATTTGAATCCACAAGAGGCATAACTACTCCTCCTGCATCTAAAGTTGCCAACCTAAACTCTGCTTGTGATCTTGTTGAATTAGGAGTTGGGAAAAAAAACAACATTCTTTTTCCTTTAAAATCAAGTTCCGATTCTGTAGCAAAATATCTAACGCCTTTAGGGCGTATAGGATTTCTTGGCTGGCCTTGAAAAGCAAAAGTAGTTAAAGGCAAATAGTTATCTTCATAAGCCTCTTTTCCAATTTCCTTTATTAAAGCTTGCTCAGCAAAACGAATTACAGAATCCCTTTCATTAGGAAATACATTTTGTAAGTTTACTGTAGTACGCTCATTTAAAGGCTGCCCAGTAAGGTCTACTGTGTAATTGTCAACAGAAAAATAACTATCAAAATGATTGTCAAGAATTTGCTTAGCATCTTCTCTACTAACACCAGAAGCAAAAAGACCTTTAAGATATCCCTCCATGGCTCCATGCAATTGAGGTGATGCTTCAAACTCAGAGCCAATCATATCAGCGGCAATTTCATATACACTTTGATAGTCTCCAAAAACTCCTCTGTCACCAAATTCAGAAATTAATCTTTTTTCTATTTTTTCATTATCAGATAAAGCCACTCGAACATTATCTAAATATTCTGCAGGAACTCCACCTTTATAGTTTTCTAGTAAGCCATCCAAAACGCCTCGCGTTGTAGAGTCAAAAGAATCAATTGCAGTATTGGATATAATTTTCCTTCCTTCAAAGGTATGACTGCCAATGTTTCTCCAAAGAATAGACAATGACTCAACGCTTACAGGTTCACCATTAAATGCTCCACCTCCAGCCCCTCTTTTAATAAAAGTTTTTAAAGAAGGAGGTAGTATTTCGGTTGATCTCTTGAAGTAAAAATTAAGTAATTTACCTGCTTGAGCCTCAGGTGATCCTGCTTCTGCATTTAAATACTTAGATATGTTTTGAAATAAATCAGCGGGTTCATATTCTAGACCAAATCTTTTTAAAGAAAACGCTGCAAAAGCTTCTTGAACTTCTGGCATTCCTGCATTGTTTATTGCAGAAAGACCTAAGAAAGATTGATTTTGACTTTTCTCTGCGTCTTGTCTTTCTCTGTCTTTAAGGGTTTTCATTGCAATAGTTATATCAGCATTAGCTTGACTGCTTAATTCATCCCAATCTTTTTGTTTGTCGCCATATTTTTTTGTAGCGTTTACAATTAAATTATAATCATCTTTAGAAAGAGAAGTTGTTGTTCTATCATAAAGATTATTAGGATTGTTAATAACAGATAAAGCTTCGTTCATTTGCTCTTCAGTAGTAAAGCTACTAATTAACAGCGCAATCTGACGGCTTGATATGTCTTTATTAATGCTATCAAATAATTCTTTTCTTACTTTTGGATCTCCAGTGGAAGAAGCTTTTATTGTAGAAAAAATCTTAACTCTATTTCTTTCTAAATCAACATAGTTGTCAACGTCAGCAATTTGAGATTGAAATACAGCTATCTCATATTGCAAAGCAGAGTCTGCTTTAGATATAGCTTCTGCTTGAGCATCACTTCTTGTTTTGTCTAAGTTATTAACTCTTTCTATAAACCTAGTAACTAAAGAAGTTCTATCACTTACATTTGTAATCTTGCTTAAATTTTCTTTTAAAACATCTAAAACGCCCATCTGGCTTAAGGCTAATAAGTCTTTTTCTTTTGCAGAAGGATTTGATGCAAGAACATTTAACTCCGCTAAAACGCTAGGATTGTTTTTGTTTTGAGCTAAAAAATTGTTTAAAACTAATTTGCCTTGAGCAGCAATTAAAATGTCTTCATATTTTTTAGGGTTATCAATATTTAATAAATGTTTTCCTATTTTAGCGTCAGCGTTTTCAAGATTTGCATCTAAATCTGAAAGTGAGCCATCGCTTATTTGAGCAGCAAGCATGTCTATATTTGTATCAAGGTAAACTTGTGAAGCTTTCTTTCTAATAGCTTTTATGTTTTTAAGTGATGACTCTAAATTATTAGCTATTCCCTCTAATCTTTCTGGATTACCTATTCTAATTAATTCGTCTACAATTTTTCTTTCTTCAGTAGAAAACTTAAGGCCAACATCAACAAGCCCTTGTACATTCTTTTGAGATAAATAATTTTTTATTAGAATTATTTCACTTTCATCTAAGTCAGTATTTTGTATAGCTTTTAAAACTAATCCAGTTAAAGCTTGATCTTCAGCTTTTCCGATAAGATTTATAAGTTTAGTAACAGGTTCGTTTCCTAATGTTTTTAAAGTTTTTTCTTCACTAATATAGTCATCACGGGTTTGTCTAAGTGCAGTAATATTAGAATAAGCATTTAAAGGGTCACTAAATGAATTATAAAAATAACTATCTTCATCCACTTCAATTTGAGCTTCAAGGTTTAATTTATCTGCTAAAAGTTTTACATTTTCATCAGCAAGTCCTGCAAGAATATTTATTCGACTAACTTGCGTAGAGTCGTATACATCTAGATTTTTTCTAAAAGTATCTGCTTGAGCAGCAAAGTCCATAATATCGCTAATATCATTAGGTAGATATTGAAGAATTTGTTCTTGAATGGCTTGCACTTCTGGAGTTAAAGTAACGGTTTTACTTCCATAACGACTAAGAGATTGAATGAGATTAAATCTTTGATTCATACTCAAGGAAGTCATTTTATTATTTATAAGACCTAATGCAAAGCTAGTACTTTGTTTAATAAAAGATTTGTTTTTTTCAGATGGATCGTTAAGAACAGTTGCTAGGTCAGCTGTGCCTTGCTCAGTAACTTGTTGCATTTTTGCAAAGCCTTCAATATTTCCCGAAAGGCCATTATCAAAAGCTAAATCATTTAACTGAGCGTTGCGTTTTTCTAAGTCAAGTTTTGCTTGCGCCTTTTGTCTTCTAATGTTTGCTTGTTCTAAGGCAGCTGCTGATTTAACTGTCCAAATAGCACCAGTGTCTTTTATAAATTGACCATATTGACCATCTGCATGACTAGACATTTGCTCAAGGTATTTAAACATTGAATCAGAAAATAATTGTACAGAATTTGGTTTTCCATCTACAGCTTCCGCTAACACAGAAGCTTTAGCGTGTATTTCTTCTTCAATTGATTGCTCAAAACGAGCGTTAACAACTCTCTGAAATGCTTCAGCTTGCGCTCGACCCATGCCCTGCATTTCATTTAAAGCTACAGGTTTTTTTGTTTTTGGATCAATGCCTTTAATATTTGAAAGAGCTATAGATCTACCAAGCTCATCTCCACTTTCTTTAGCTTGCCTTAAACCTTCGTTATAAAACATTTTAGAAAAAGAATTAGCTGATTGAGCAATTGCTTCAGCAGTTATTCTACCGCCTTCACTTGCTCTTGCTACACCTATTGGGCCAATAGAATATTGTTTTTGTTCTTTAATTACTGGCATTATCTTCTCACTAGACTTCAGGATTTAAAGGTTTTTGGTCATTTGCTTTTTTTATTGTTTCATATTCATAATAACCAGATGCTAAAGTTGTAAGCGCGCCTATAGTTGCAGATTGCATTGCAGCCCTACCTTCTATTCTTTGTGCAGTTGCTTGTTGTTTGAGCTTTGCGCCTTTAGCTTCTCCCATATAGGTTATATTATAAAGATCTTCTCCTGTGGTTTCTTTTTGTTTTTTAAAAAAAGCTTCAACAGATCTATCTGAACCAATATCTCTGCCCATAGCAGAAAACATTGTGTTGTTAGTAGAACTGTTGGCAATATATTGCTCTCTTCTATTCCTAGAATTTTGAAGAGTTTGAATTTTATTTCTTACCTCATCAGTCTCAACATTAAAAGCATTTAGCTTAGATGCTTCTTGTTGAGCTTTTCCAGTTGCAATTTGACCAAATGCACTCATAACAGTTGATCCTATAAGAGCCATTGTTACTGGATCCATTAGACTATTAACTCCGCTACTATTCCATTAATCTGTAAGCCTAGTGGCTTGTCTTGCTCAATAGTTATCTGTGGATTCCTATTGTACCCCAAAGTCTTTACTTCTTTTTTCCCAGTAAAGCTTGAAGCAATAACATCGTTTGAGTTTACCTTCATTGATTCTGTTGACTTAACGTCGACAACAATGTTTGTAATACCCCTTGTTGTGCCAGTCGAAGGCCCATTACCCATGTTTGCATCTATTGGATTGCTTACTAACTTAGCAGTAAACTTCTTGCCAAACTCAGCACTACTATAAGTATTAATAGCTGCGGTAGAAAAAATTGTATTACCCATAGAGTTGCCATGAACTGTGCAATAATACTTAAAACCAGCTGGAGAATCACTTGCTACTACTATAGTAACCTTAGCTCCAGCTTGCCCAGCAGTTCCCGTTGTTGTTACACCAGTTGTATAAGGTGCATCTGCGGTTGTTCTAAATGCAAAAGGATGTCCAGCGTTTGATGCATCGGAGAGATCAAACACATATGTATTTCCTCTTCCAAGGCTTAGCTGAGGTGCAGAGCCAGATATACCAGCTATTGCATATTTATTACCGCCATCGTTTACTACTGTAACTGTATAATTTATAGTTGAAGTAATAGCGTATGAAGACAAATCAATGTCATCGTTACTATCTACAGTAAACTCACCTAAGTAAGTATACCCACTAGAAGAAGCATATCCATATACATCAACTACATCTCCACTGCTATAAACATCACTCGCATCTACTTTGTTAGTAACAACAGATTTACTTTGCCATAAGTCTAAGCCTCTATCTGTATTAAACTCACAGAGATGTAGCTTACCATTACTATCGTATACATTTGCAAACAATCTACTGTGTATTGCTACAACAGATCCAAAGTCGCCAGACGTACTAACTCTAGTCCAAGCCGCTCTTTTTTCAGCCCTATTAGAAGTAAACAGAATTAAGTCACCATTAGTTAGTGAGAAGGCAGCGTATGAATCTGCAAGCTCAAATCCACTATGAGCTACAGATAAATACTTTGGAGAATCAATTAAATGAGAAGCTAGAGTAGAAATAGCAGATGCTGTATATGCATCCTCAGAGTCACTGTATAAGTATTCCCTAATAATTCTACCATTCTTTTGAACAAATATAGTCGCACCATCTATAGATGTTGGCGTTACAAACTCTGTACCATATGGTGTTTGCATTCTTATCTGAGCGTTAGTCGGAGTGATTGCTTGGTTCAAGTAAGTAGGAACATATAGTTCGCCAGTAGAAGTAAACACTTGAAGATCACGATTAGAAATCATGTATCTTATTTCGTGAGAATCACCAGTTGCAGCAACCAAATTAATTGAATCATCATCAGCAGCCTCACCTACATCAAAGTTAAAGAAGCTACCAATCTTACTCATCCATATTGTATCAGGTTCAGATAACGTGCCGCCAAAACACAGTCTGTTTTCATGGAATGCAACAGCAGCAGGATATCCTCTTACAGCAGAGAATGATTGCTCATCCCATGTTGTTGCTGGAGCATGGCAAGATATAGACACATACCCACCACCATCCTCACTACTAGATGCAGAACCACCAGCCTGATAGGTGTAGGTATTATCATCTATTATTTCTCTAACCTGATCTGTAACATTTAAATTACCAGTATTAATGCCACCTGTTGCGGCAGCATTTTGTACTGTAATTGCATCACCTACATTAAGGCCATGATTAATCTGAGTAACCTCAACTGTGCTTGAACCGTCTCTTGTTCTAAGAGGATTTAAAACAGACAAGCGAGCAGAAAGTGTATCAACAACATTGCCTGTTACTACTGTTGCTGAAGTGTACCCAGTAATAGTTATTTCTGATTCATGATATCTTACTGTTGTTCCAACATGATCTGCTACCCAATAATCAGAACTTGTAGTTAAAGTAATTCCATTTCCACTTACAGCAGAAGGATCTAAAGTAACTCCACTAGAGTGAAATACTGAGTAAGGTTGATAAGTAACTTTGTTATCTGCACGCGCATCAAATGAATAAGTATCTATTTCAAAAGAAGTAAGACTTGTTCTTGTAAGCATTCTAGGTGCAAACAAAGGATGCGATATAAACATAACATCGCCATATTGAGCAGCAGTATATTCCTGCAAATAGTCTTCATCAAAAGGCAAAGCAGCAGAACTTGTGTCTTGTGTAATTGTAGAAACAAGACTTATTGTGCCATCTGTTAAAAGTCGAAAGCATCTAACCCTTAAATGCTCTACAGATATAATGTACTCTTCATTGTCATCAAAAATAAATTTAAACAAATGAGATTGATCTGACTTATTTAAGTAATCAAGTGTAGAAGTAACTCCAACCTTTAAATTAAAGTTAGTTGGCGCTGTGTTTATAGAAACAGCAGTTACAGTTTTAAATGACTTTGTACTAGTGTATGTGGCAATATCATCATCTAAAGCAATTGCTTCTGTTTGGGCAAGTCCATATATATCTGTCCCAGTAATAGTTAGCGTTAGATTTAATCCTGATGGGATTGGGCTGCCAGCAGATGCGTTGTTATCATTATAAAAAGTAATAAATCTTCCAGCGCCATCAAAAGAAGCAACGCTACTAGAAACAAATGCTCCATTTAGCGTAAAGCTTGTTTGACCACTATTTGTAAACTGAGTAACAATTCCATCATCATCGGCAACACCAGTACCGTCAGAAGCCTTATATGTTAATCCATAATCATATATATGCTTTAAGCCAGTTCTTTTTTTTACAGAACCTTCGCTCATAACAATTAAGTTTTCTAATCGTTGGGCCGACTGCCCATAAACAGGTGAATCCGTTCTCATTATTAATGAGTCACTGATTTCTCCATACTGAAAGCTGTTAATTGGAACTCTTACTTTCTGCATTAACTGCGCCTTTCAGCAATAAACCTCGATGTTGTTAGCTTGCGCGTTGTTTGCTGCTGAGAATCAATGTTCCTAGCTTTCATAAACAATGCCGCAGCTTTCTGCTCCATTAACTGAGCAAGCTGTGCATCCCTAGCTAAAGAGATTGCAAAGGAACCAGCAAGAGTAAACTCAATTGCTGTAGTAAAATAAGAAGGCCAGCTAGATTCGGGCGCTCTCTCAACATAATCCAAGACAACAGTATCGCTTGCATCCGCGTCACAGAATATTTTATTGCCGTAGATGTCGTATTTAATTAGTGCATCATTAATCGTTGCACCTATTACCGTAACGCAAGATGCTGGAATGTGATAAGACCCTGAGAACCTACCCTTGGGAGCGGTTGCTAAGCGTGTAAGATCTATTTGAGTTGTGGCAAAACGCCAACGAAAAGAAGCAAATGAAGTCTGAACAATGTCTTCATATAAAGCATTAGCTACTTTTGCTTCAGATGTACTAGCTGCAAAGTCGGTAATCCCGTCAGCACCAATAAGATATAATGCATTACTTGCAACTTCTAGTGATGAATCAGCTACTCTTGGCATGTTGGTTTGGGGGCCGAAGCCCCCACTCCTTTAGCTGTCAGTTGCGCTAATTGTATTACCATCAACAACGTCAACCGCAGTGGTTGCAACGCCGTTAAAGTAAGTCAATGTAGCTACTGGTGTGCCGCCTGATGCAGAAATAACGAAAATAACATCGTTAATATTTAGCATCGGGTGAGCATCTTCAAAGTAATCTTCTGCACGAACAACAGAAAAAGCATCTGTTGTAGTATAGTGCCACAAAGAAACACCAGAAGCACCACTCAAACGAGTAAGGTTTGCTGAATTATAAGCCATGATTAATCCTCTTAGTTATTATCAAGGACTTCATAGATACCATCGCTATCAATAACGACAGCACCCATAGACATCATTGATGTGGCAAGGTGTGAGACTTTTTCCGCAATATAGTTTACCTCAGTTTGAACATCAGCATTTACGCCAAGCCCTACTGAAGATGTATGGTACGAAAAGTTTTTACCACCAGCTACAGCAGACGTTGAGAAGATCTTGAATCCCAAGAACTCTTTCATTGTCATACCGCCAGCAAACGGCAGGTTCTGAGGGCCAACGTAATCAGAAGAAGCAAACTCGTTAATATTAAACAAGTCAGCAAAACCAGAAGGAGACATAGCTAAATAGCGTTGCCCGTCTTCTGGAACGTCAGCATTTCCAAGGGTTTCAAACAATGACAACAAGTCAGCTTTGCTTACTGCGCTGCCAGTTGCACCAATCTGAGTTGCATTGGCACCAGCATCCATTGCTGTGATTAAGATTTCATCAGTCTTACGACCGAGTGCAGCAGCAGCAGATTGCGCTACAGCTTGACGCTCGTTGATGTTAATCTTTAATTCATCAAGCTTGTCCATGTACTCTGAGGCATAGAAGTCAGCCATTGTTACTTCGACATTGGTGTGCGCCAACTCCATTGGAGTTACATTACCGTTGCGAGATTTAGTAGTTGCAGTGCCTTTTCCAATTACTTGGAAGCGAGCAGTTGAACCTGTGACATTTGTCGTACGCACAGTGTTCCGTAACTTGGAACCCATACGCTGATACGCCATATGTACTTCAGTTTCAAACTGCTTGATAAAGGCTTGATCAATAGTATTAGCCATTTTTACAGTCCTATTAGAAGTTTCAGTTAATCACAGGTATCCGCTTTTCTATCTCAGCGAGGGTATCCTTACGGGCCTCTCAATGTATTACGGGCTGTCGTGGTTCATCATAAACACAATTTTGATCTAAATTGCAACGAACAAATTCAACATACTTATTTCCGTTCTGCGTAGACACACCAACAGGATCAAAGCCTAGCCAAGTTGCCCAGCTTACCATGCCTTCATAATCAGCAAGAATTGTCATAGACATATGCGATTGGCTTTGATCAAAAAACTCTACTAGCATTTTTGATCCACGCGCCAGCATAGTAAAGTTTTGCCTTATTTTACTAGAGAACATAGCAAACATTTGAGGCCAGTCCTGATCTTCGCAGAACCAAAGACCGCCAACAAACAAAAGCTCACCCCCATCTTTACGACAGACATAAGCCTCAGATGTTTTACTCATTACTTCTAGTGCAGTCCTTACATCGCAGTATCCAAGTAATTTTATTTCTCTGCGATTTTCTTTTGAAAGAACTCTTTCAAGCTCATCAATGTGAAAAGATCTAAGGGGAGTCAAATAATAACTCCCCCTTTTTATAATCTTAACCTCTGTAGAGTAATTTAAATCCATCATCTACCTGCTTTATAAAGTTTGGATCTCTATTTCTAGGTTCCCAATACCTTGGGTCTTTCATCATTTCTTGCAAACCTGCCTCTGTTACAGATGGAGATGGGCTAGTATTCCCAGCAAAATTACCATCTTTCATTTTTTCCATAATGGTTTCTAAAGCTATAATGCCTTCGTGAGATTCGCACATACGCTCAATAGCTGGCAGTGCATCTTCTGGAAAAAACTTATTAGCAAACATAGACGCAGCTTCAATTCTTGTGCTGGCATTATCACCAAGCTTTGCTGACTCAGCTTCTATATCTGGTTGGCTTCCATTAATTGCTTGAGCATACATCTCTATGCCCTTTTGAAACTCTTCCTGACCATAGCCATTTTCAAAAGAATGCTCAGACCACCACTGCAAAAGATCATTATCAACAGCAAGATCATCGTCAACAATATCTGGGAGTTGATAATCACCAGCAGTTTCTGGTCTATCAGCAAAAGCTTCTGTTTTTATTTCCTTAAGCAAAGCCTCTCGTATTTCCTCATCCTTGCCGCCAAGCTTAGATTCAAGTTCCTTATACGCCTTTGCTAGATCTTCACCTGTTTTATATTTCTCAGGCAACCACTCTGGACGGTCAGGCGCAGCCGCCTGATCTACATCCTCTTGGGTTACAAAGTCACGGCCATCCGCTTCTGCCGCTTCAATTGCTGCTTCATCATTCATTTGTCTTTACTCCTATGTGCATGTGATATGCGCTGCTCAAGAAGGCCAACAATATATCGCTGCCCCTCTATATGCCTTAGCTCTTCTGTAGATACGTTAGGCCCATTAACCATCTCAATAGTTACAGACCTGAGATATTGAAGCACAGCCTTTCCAGTAGGGCTGTTAAATATCTGAGCTATGTTCTTGCTTATTTCAACGTCTCTATCTATGTGACGCTGTATTCCGTCTATGCCAATATTAGCCTTCGTCGCCAACTTGCATTCCTTGTTGCTGTTGAGCCATTTGCTGTTGAGCCATTTGCTGCGCTACCGCAGCTATTTGTCTACGCTGTTCCTCGTCACGAATCAAGCTCTCTGGTACACCAAACTTTTTAGATAGGAATATAGCGGTCTTTTCTGAATCAATTAACATCTGCATCATCTCAGGGCCAAAGGCTCCACCAACAAGCTCTAAGAAACGCGCAACACTTGAGATATCTTCATTTGCTTGCGCTTGAGCAAGCGGAGATACAGAACGCACTTTAACTTCTCTACCATTTACTGTAGGTACTTCTATGCGGCCCTGCTTCTTTAGGATGTAAATTACACGCTGAAGTACGGGCTGCACGAGTTCTGCTTGCAATCTCCCAAATGAAGAACCCATTCTCCTAGATAAGTCAGCCATTCTTTCGGCTACCTCAGTTGCAGTTGCAGGGGTTTTGTTGGGATCAGCAAGCATATCCATAAACAAAGCCTTGCGAATATTAAGGCGCATATCATTAAGAACAAGCTGAGCTACATCAAATCGACCCGCTGCTTGTATAGGCTGAAGGCCAGCAGACCCCATAGCCTTTGGTATAATAGTCCCTGGGACTAAATTAATCGTATCAACATTAACTACACCATCATCTTCCATCTGATATATACCAGAGATAGACATCTGGGCATTCTCAAGAATAAGCTCAATAGTTAAGTTAGTAGTTTTAATAGCAGATAGCGCATTAAGAATAGGCCCACGGCCATACACTTCACCAGAACACTTAGACCATCTAAAGCAAATAAAAGGATTAGATCCCACACCCTTCATTTGTTTTTCGTATAGCGTTGTTTTGGTACTCATGCAGAATGCATAGTGATAGTAAGCTTCTTCGTTTCGCTTACTGTAGTCGCGGCATACAAGTTCAAGAACAGTAGTTTCTCTGTCCTTGCCCATTTGCTGCTCAACTTTTGGATCAAACTTACCATTAGGAAAAAGAATCCTTAGTTCGTCAAAGGGAATCTTTTTGCGCTCTCTAAATACATGGTCAATCTTATCGTCTGGCCCAGTATCAAGTACGACATGTGGAAGGGGTATTGCGGTAAAGTTTACTGGATTAATTGAATCCCCTTCTTCGACGCACAAGACACCAGTACCAACAGCCAAGTCCATAAAGGATTCATGAACCTCTTGGCTGAAATTAGAGTTCTGCAATACCTCGAATACATATTCAGTAACTTCATCTAGCTCATTATCAATTGCTTCACGCTGATCCTTTGGCACTTCACTGCCAGACATAAGATCAGCCCACCTAGCAAAGTTAGGCACAATGCCAGACTGCAATCTGCTAGCAAACTCTTGAACACCAACTACTGCCGTTTCATCAAAGATCTTTTCATCCCTGCGTTGCCCAGCTTCTTCATAATAAAACGACTCACGTTGAGGCAGAGCGTATTCATAACACTCCTCAAAGAGAGGAACCCAGTTTTCCCGAAAGGCTTTTGCCTTCTGGTACTTCTTTAGTTTTTGCTCTGCCAATGTATTCATGAGTTAAACCGCCCTAAGAATCCAGCGCCACCAGAGCGAAACAAAGATCTGCGACCGCGACCGCCGCGCATACCGCGCTGTTGCGTTCTTGCAGATAAAGCCTCGCTGATATCTTCACGTTTGCTTTCTGCGCGCTTTTCTACTTCTTCGCGTTTAACAATATCTGCTTCAACCCTTTGATCTGCTGCTGCTTGCTTTTCTTCCCGAGAAGGCCCACTTGGAAAACACATAGCTATCTCCTACATTCTAGACCAAACGCCAGCGGATCTTCGCATACGTGGGCCTTTGTTAAACACATCAAAGTTTCTTTTAGCTACTACAGGCTTAGACGGTTTCTGATTGTTCATCAAGGCTCGTCCTTCGCCAGCACCTAACAGGAGGTATTGAAGTGCATCATGAATATGCGAATACATGTTTTTATCTGGTTTGTCAGCATATCTTTCACCAGACACTTCCATGCGCTTATACTGATAGCCACCCTCAAAACCTTTAATAAGCTGTGGGCAACGCCTATCAATTAAAAATGCTGGCTTACCTTCGGTCATCTTGTTCAGCTGGGAGCTAACTGATTCAAGACGTAGGTCAACAGAGTTGGAGGGCGCTGGAAACGCCTTCAAGCCAGCACCGCGCAGAATATGAAAAGGAGTCGATTCATCAGTCTGCGCTCTAAAGTCTCCCGCTGGATCGCCATAGATATACACATCAGAACACTCTGAAAACCTTGTGGCTATTTCCTGCCTCAGCACTTCAGCAAATCTTACAATGCCCATATCGAATGCAACGACTTCAGCTTGGATTAACCACCTTCCCCTTACCTTTTGCCCTAGCACGGCGGCGGGGGTTAGGCCAAAGTCTAAGCCGACATAAAGGGGCAACGAAGCGGCAATGGCGATTTCTTCTTTTGCAACATGCGTGTCTGATGCGAACATTGGGTATATAGGTTTGCCATCTTGAATGGTTCCAAGCTGGTTCATTACATAAACATCTATCCAACTTTTTGTCTTACCTTGAATTAAATTAGGGTAATAAGACTTTAACATATGTTTTGTGTTCTCAGCCTTAGCGTTTGGAACGTAACCTTCTACTTCACCTTCTTCATTCTTCTGCGCCACCATCCCAGAGGGCTGCGTATAGAAAGACCAGTTGTCTGGTTTAACCAACATCTTAGCTTGCTCACGCGGTATATGATCTGGGATTGGAACCTCTCCAGCCATAATGGGCCACCAATGATCTTCCTCAGGGGCGTTGGTATCGGCAATAACGCCAGTCCAACTAGGGCCACCATCACGCATAGAAGGAAACCGCCCAACACGCATCGTGCAGGCGTCAATAATACTTTTAGGAATCTCTCGCGCCTCGTTAATCCAGATGCCGGTAAGTTCCAAAGATAAGAGTTTCTTAACATCTTCTGGCCTATCAAGTGCAAGGAAAATAACCTCAAGGTCTATGTCTCCCTTTTTAATGCGGTGAGTGTACGGAACAGACCAAGTGAATCTACCCCAGTCGCTTTCGGGAAACCAATCAAGCCAAGTCTTAATAGTGGTAGTTCTTAGCTGTGGATTGGTATTACGAATAATAGCCCAACGGCTTTTGCGTATACCGCCCTCTGACTTCTTTTGAGAAAGCGCGCGGCGAAATACTTCAACACAGCAACCAACAGACTTGCCAGAACCAACTGGGCCTCTTACGCCACGAAAGAAAGTATCGTCTTTCATAAAAGCCTTGAGTACGTCACCATCTGGTTTGTACTTGAAGTCAGTCATTTTTGCAGCAAACTCTTTTTAGTTGCCCCACCTTTTTTACTTCTTGCTTTTGCGGCTTCCACAGCAAGCTGTATAGTATTATATCTAGGAAACTTTTTACCTGTCCTGTCTTCAAATGATTTAGCTTCATCCCAAGCCTTATCTCCCTTTAAGAATTTAGGCTCTTTTGTTTCTGAATTAAACCATATTGTTGGTATGTTCCAAGCCTTTCCTTCTGGCGACTGCTCACTAGCTAAGTATTCTGTAGCAGATCTACCGCCAACAGTTTTTATAGGCTTGTGTTTTTTAGGATCAAATGGAATTAAATCAGCCATTACCTTAAACCTTTGTTGACTCCAAAACGAATCATGTTTTCCACAACCTCAGGCGCAATACTTTCAATAAGCTTATCGCACTCAGCATTGGTAACAAAAGACTTGCCATGCTTTTCTTCTATGTAAGCAAAGTGAACCTTACGAACAATGCCGCGAAGAAGATCTAAGTCTTGCTGCTTAATAGTAGTTATAAAGCTCACTGTTACCCTAAGTCTTTTTCTAAAAGCTCTTGAAGCGGCTGTCCAACAGAAGGCTTAGCCTCTTCGTACATGGCCTCAATCATTTCTAATTGATCTTTAAGGCTGTCAGACTTTAAGACAGCACTTGCCATCTGCTTAAAACGCCACACTTGAGTTACTTCATTCATGTTCTATACTTCCTTACTTTATTGGCAATAGCTTTCGGTTGAGCCACATGCTGCTTACCCGCTGCCTTACCCTTTCGTTTAGCTGCGGTTGTAGCTGCATATTCAGAATCACTAAGAGCAGCGATAGCCTTACTAGGAAGATAACGCTCACCAGTCTCACTGGACTTTTTGCCAGACTTAGTGCGCCACTTCTGCTTGCCCCAGTTAAGCAGCGATTTTTGAGAGGAGGCCAGCATTTTTATCACGCTTTTCTACATAAACAATTCCGTCACCAAGATCATTTACCCAACATTCAAATTCTATATCTCGATCTCGAAGCTCTTCAATAATACTGCCCATTCTTTCAACGCATGCAAATTTTATTCTCATTATCTATATCCTCCACCAGCGACCTTGTACCGCTTTGCTAATAGTTGCGCCTTCCTTGCCGACCACTTGCCAGCAGCAGTTCCTTGAACATTCGCAGCCTTTATTCTGTTGAACAAAGACTTCCGCATTTTAGGCTTGGTATAGTTACCAGCAGCATTAACCGCCATCTTGCTCCTCGCTTATATTCATTTGACTACGAAACTTTTCGCTGGCAGCGCTTTCTAGCTTTTTAACCTTCTTCAAAAGATTCTCTCTCTTTAAGCTAGTAACCATTTGCCCATCAGATGTGCCAAGAAACTCTTTAACCTTGCGGCGCAACTTAGTCATCATAGAGTAATCTTCGGGCATGCTTTCTAATTGCTTAGAGAGCAACGAATAACGAGCATTTATTTTATCGCGGGGCGATTCACCTTTAGGCATTAGTAATCTCCCATGTTAGTGGGCATCAGCAAAGAACGAGCCTGATAACCCTTTCGCTTTACATCCTCTAGCTTGGGCTTATCCCTCTTGGCTTTATCCATAGCCAAAGAAGGTAACGCGCCAAACTCAGGCTTCTGAGCCGCGTACAACGCTGAAGCACTAGGTCCAGTATTTCCAAAACACATAGCTATGCCTTTCCCGCATTCTTATTGCGCTTAATAGATCTATTAACAGCCCTGCCAACAACTCTTAGATTCTTCTTAGAATTATCTCTTGGGTTTCCGTTCTTGTGATCAACGTCCTTGCCATCACCACGCTTGGCAATACCAGCTTGCTCCATCTTGTAGCGAGCCTTCTTACGCTTGCGATTATCCTCCATTCGCTTAGAGGACTTGTCGTACTTGCCCTCACCAGCATTAGAATAATCCCGAACATAATTCTTGCTACTGGGCATCAGCTTTTCTTATGCCTTCTTGCAAAATTACGAGCAGCCTCAACAGAACCAAAGCCCCACTTCTTCAAAGCCAAAGCCTTGCGAGTCGGCTTACCCTTCTCATCCTTCATCGGCCCCTTCATTCCTGCAAACCGAGCAGCAAAAGAAATGCGACGAGGATTCGTACCACTGCTTAACTGACGCTTTAAATTAGCGCCCTCAGTTCTCTGAAAATAACGCCGACCTTCAGCAGTCAAACCACCAGTCTTACTTTTGTGCTCTTCGCGCATAACCCTTACTCTTCAATAAAAGCTTCGCCTTGGAATTAGATTTCCGAATAGGCATCTTCTCAGGCTTCTTAGAATATCTCATTTCTCACCCTTAACAGATAAAATATTTTTTGAGAACCTTTTTTAAGAAAAATGTGAGTAGAAGGCCCCATAGACATCCAAGGTCACGAGTTTTCGGGGCCACCCCCTAGCTAAGCTACCACCAGCCAAACGGTTGCACAGGACAAACGAACTCAGCCTAGATCAATGGACACCTTGATATCCCCAGCCACCTGAACCTGTGAACGATCAATAGGCTTATACCCAGCACGATCCAACAAATCCTTACTAGCCTCAAGCTGAACGTACTCAGACTTAGCACTCGTAGCCAACCTACGCACTGTACCAGCAGCCAAAGTAGCACTCAAACCAAACTCATCATTCATCCGCTGCATCAAGTACTGCTGCACATGCGGTAACTTCATCGTCTTGGTTGCAGTCACTCTTCCAGATTCACCCTTAGCATATCCAGCCAACTCTGCTGCTTGTGCTATCGTACAACCTTTTGCTACAATCGTGTCTACTAACGCCGTCTGTTTATCAGTCAGCTTCCTGTTTGCTGGAACCATGTCACCCCTGTTTTCTAAGCTTAGTCATTATTAAAACATCTATCGTATGTCTCATTCGCTAGCCCCCCTCTCCCTCTCTCCCCCCATTACGACACCATTTCTTATAGGGCTGTCAATAGTGACGTAACGTAACTATCCTTATTACCCTACGTCACACCTGATTATTACAGTTGACAGGGTGGCAATGACCTTTGCTACGATACAGTAGAACAACCACCTTAGTCAGTCTCTCCATGTCTTTTCTCAGCTTGCGGTAGGGTCATTGCAAGCAGAGATGCTAACACCTGTGCATTGCTCTGGCCTGTCATTGCCGCGCCTCGCTGTGTCTTTAGAAAGGTAGCTGGCTGTTAACCGATGGCTTACACCATCGGGCCAGCAAACGGGGGGAACATTGCCCTGTTCCCCCAGCTATACGCTTCCCCCATATGGCTGAAGTAAGAAGCAGAAAAAGACTAATAAAAAAGAATTTGGACCAACGCCGAAGCGAGCGGCTGGCCCCCACCGTCATGGAACAGCCAGAACCTCCAGTCAAGACGGACGTGGTTGCGTCTTGACAGGAGAACCGTGGCAATTCCCTGTCGGCGTTGTCCAGCCCCTCACTTCGGGCCGGTTCAAATTACGAGAAGCACACAAAAGCAAACGCTTAAAATGGAGAACTTAAAATGACTGCTTATGAAATCGCTACAAAGAAAAACACAAAAGCCGAGTTGATTGCAATGGTTGAGCGCGCAAACGGACTAGCTATCGACGCGGAAGAAAACTTCCAACACACAAAGAACCAACTAAATAGCTTGCGCGTTGATGCAAACCCCGCAGCCGATGCCAACAAAACCCGCACCAGTCAGACAAACCCAATAACGGAATTCCTAAACCACATAACCACAGACGAAACGCTGTACCGCGACCGCGAATTTGTCATAACAGACACTTGCCAATTTGACCGCCGCGTTATTGTTGAGGCCATCATTGATAAACTGTACTGGCTGAAGACATCGCGCAAAGGGCATGACGCCTACGCCATCAGCACCAAAGAGCGCGCCGAGTATGCAATGCGCCGCAACGATGGCACCGAGATCGCATTAACGCAGCTAAAAGCGGCAGTCTCAGAGGCACGCGCAGCGCAAAGCAAACTCGCATTGTTTGACCGCATGCAAGACCAGTTGCGCGGTTACTACGCGGAAACCTTTGGCAAGTCTTACATTGCCTACGGAGAGAACGAGGCCAACATTCCAAGCACACAAGAGCGCCAAGCCATCCCCGCTGACATCGCGGCAGACATGGCAGCGCTTGGCATCACACCGCCCGCCGATCAGACAGCCAACAGCAACGGCGTCGAGACAGTCGCGGATGTTGCATAATGTTGCGCGCGTTAATCACCTTTGAAATGATCTTGGATTGCCCAGAGCCAGCCGACTACTTCGGAGACTTGGCAAACCTCTATTACGCATGATCATCAAAACAAACCTAGCGCGACTTATACCGCGCTGGGTTCCCGTCAAAATCCTACCAATCAGGCAGGGACTTGACACGACCACATGGTCAAAAATCACACTTTAACAACGGGGCGGCCAAACGGTCGCCCTAAAAATTTTTCGGCCCTCCGCTTACGCTACGGGCCTCATTCGCCAGAGGAGCAGACAATGCTTAAATTACCAAACATCCCGCCAAATGATAGCGACGAGTTCCTATATGACGACGACCTGTGGCTAGATGCAGACGACATCCGCTTGCAATGTGGTGTCATCACTCCATATGAAGCATCACTTGATAGCGACAGGCAGGAGAAAGCATGGCATTGAGCCATGCAGTCTCCTATCAAAATATGTCCCTCCACCCACCCACCCCCGCGCCATTTTTTGATAAGATAAAAAGTGCGCCATGCTATTCCTCGTTCCTCGGGCATGGTCGCGTATCGTGCAACGGCACTCCCCCCCCAGAGTTCTCTCCCCAGAGTTCTCTCCCCAGAGTCGGGCTAACTACGGTGAGAGTAATTTGGCGCATGTAGTGCCAACATTTCATAACTGAAATATTATACAGTGATTCAAACAACAGGAGAAACAAAATGTTAAAAACTGTATGGATTGCATTCGTTGCATTCAGTTCACCAGAAGATTGCGACAAGTTTATAGAAAACAATTCATCACTTGTTCATGGTGAAATACAATGCGTCATTCATAAACATGAGGTGCCAGCAATAAAACCAAAACGAAAACCAAAGTGACGTAAGGTAACTAATGACTTTAACTATTGTCGCTGCAATAATGCAGTACATAACCCACGGAGAACTAACATGAGACTCAACTACATTGACTACGCAGATCTACCTTTGTCTGTAATGTTTACCAAAGGTGACATCGATGCGATCCATAAGTTTCTTAAAGATAACACAAGTGCAATTGCTAATTGCACCACACCACATGCAATGGAACAAATTGCAGTTTGCTTTGCAGATATACATGCAAAACTAGAGGAGGTATAACATGAAACATTTCTCAATGAGTGACTTCAACTTTCCAGTTGAACAACAACCAATCCACGATCAGCTTGGCAATATCATTGCAGGTCATCAAGCTGTTGTGCGTACCGACACCGATCAGGTGTTAGGAGTACACGGATCACGCTACAAGATTGTATCACACGATGATGTAGTCAACTCAGTTCTCGACGGAGTAAAGTCAGCAGATCTATCAGCTGATTATGAAGTAAGCGTCGATGTACTTGAGGACGGTCGCAAGCTAAGAGGTGAGATACTATTTAATAATCTTACTGTTGAACCAGCAGTCGGTGACTACGTTAAGTTCCGAGTTAGCTTCTTCAATAGCTACGATGCATCTTGGTCTTTCTCTCAGCAAGCCAATGGCTTACGGCTATGGTGTCTCAATGGTTGCACTACACCTGACACAGTAGCGCGTAGTAGATACAAGCACACTGCATCCATCAACGTCGAAGGTGCAGCAGCCAAGGTGGTCAATGGACTTGAGCACTTTCAATCTCGCAAGGATATCTGGCAAAGCTGGATGCAAACCAAGCTAGAGCAACCACAAATCGAAAACTTCTTTAAGAAGACTGTCTGCAAAACATTCACACGTCAGCAGTCAGTCACCAAGACCAACGAAAAGCAACTAGAAAACTTGCTAAGTCTTTGGAGCGACGAGCGCAGCAGCCTCGGCTCTAACAAGTGGGCACTATACAACTGCCTTACTTACTGGGCTACGCACACACAAGATCTGCGTAAGCCAGAGATTGCTAAGTATAATCGTGAGTTACAGATTGCCAGCGCAATGAAGTCAAAACAATGGGAGGAGATGGCATGAGACACGGCGAAGTATACAAAAAGAAAAGCTCTTGGTGGTACACCAAGCAAACAGAGGGCAGCCCATTGCGGCTGTCCAGTAAGTTTAAAACAAAAGCTAAAGCCTTTGCTGTAGCAGAACAAGAACTTAGTGAAGGCCGCATTGATAACCTTCATTCATACAAAGCTAATGGAGTGTATGAATTTTGCATGGCTACTTGCCAAATGAAAGGAGAACCAACATGCGAATGAGTAAACAACACTATGAATTTATTGCAGACACGATTGGGCCAATGGTAGGTTGGCCCTCTCACCTACACTCAATAGCTGATGAGCTAGAAAAAACTAACCCACGTTTTAATCGTGAGAAGTTTCTGCAACGTGCAACCAAAGCTTGGGAGGACAACCATGACATACCAGATGTTGATGACTACATCCCTTATTGAATGCCCAGAGTGCTACGGTCATGGCACTCTGACTTACACTAGGTTTATTAGGCAAGGTTTCGATGTCGATGTAGGCTACGAAGAAGAATACAAAGACACTTGCTTTAACTGCAATGGTGACTGCGAGATTGAGATGGAACCAGAAGATCTTGACAACGATGAATGAAGTGCTGCACTAATGCAGCATGAAATCATATCTCAAATATTTAGAAGACAAAGCAGAGGGGTGCGATATCCCTTTGCTTGCAGCATTCAAGCAAGCTGATGTACCAACATCAACTTACTATCGTACAATAAACTTAGTGTCTGAGTTAAGGTATGAAACAGCAAGTAAAGTTTCAAATGCTATTGAGTATCTACACAAGGCTAATGAAATGAAAGAGTACGCAAAGAAAGTAGGACCATCAAAGCGCAAGAACATTTCAATTAGATCTAAGTTTAAAGCTTGAAAAAAGCACAAGCTATTAACTGCATTGCTTGCGAAACAAAAACAATTTGGTTCGTTGCAATACTTAAAAACAATAGCGGGGGTACATACGAAAAATATTGGTACGTCTGCCTTCATTGCTATGAGGAGGACAAGTGGCAAATCGTAACAAGAACAAAGGAACTTACCACGAAAAGTGGTTCGTCGACTGGCTTACGAAAGCGGGCATCAAAGCCAAGAGGCAACCCCTCTCAGGCAGTTTGGGAGGAGAGTATAGCGGAGACATCAAGCTCGAACTCTTCGGCCAAGAACTGGTGGGAGAAGTAAAGTATAGGGATAAGTCTAACTTCCCCAGCCCATACACAGTATTAGATAAGCGAGACATTGCTTTCTACAAAAGACGGACAGGCAGTCCGCAAACGTTAGTCATAATGACTGGCGAACAATTCCTAACATTCATGGAGAACGCACATGCAGAAAGAAATAACACCTGAGTTTGATGGAGATGATTACGTTTCCAGTCGAGACAAACCAAGACTTACACAGCAAATACATCAAGTAAGAATGTATATGGAAAATAATAATTGGCTATCTGTAAAACAAATTTCAGAAGATCTTAATTTTCCAGAGCCAAGTGTGTCTGCACAAATAAGAAATCTAAGAAAAGAAAAATTTGGATATAGAATTGTAGAGCGCCGCTATCAAGGCAATGGTCTTTATGAATTTAAACTAATGCCAAAGGACAATGATAATGAAGAAACCTAAATCAATAGGCACTGCTGTAGCTAGCAGTGTGTGGGATGCACACATTACTAAAGCCACAAGCTCACCACATTACGCTAAAGAATACAAAAAATATTCTTATGTACTAGATGAGTATGAAATTATAGCCAAGCGTATTAAGAATGGTGAGCCTGTTGGCGAGTCATATCTTAAAGGTGAGCAGAAGAAAAAACTTCTTGAGCTTACTGACTTACATCACGCTGACTTCAAGAAATACCTTGAGTAAGCTGCGTATATGCAGTAAGGTGTACAAATAGAAAGCCATTTAAATGGTCGCAAAGGAGAACTAAATGAACCGCAAAGGTTTCATAGGCGGCAGTGACTGCGTAAAAATTATGCAAGGCAACTGGCTTGAGCTATGGCAGATCAAGACTGGTCGCGTAGAGTCAGACGATTTGTCTCGCAATATTGCAGTACAGCTTGGCAGCTGGACTGAAGACTTCAATCTTAAATGGTTTGAACAAGAGCATGATTGCGTATTGTCTGGGCATCAAGAAGAACTAGAAGATATGATTGGCACTGTGCCAGCTAAAGGCATGATAGATGCTCGCTGGGGATCTCGTATTGTTGAAGCCAAGCACACAAATCCATACAAAAATATAGATGACATTATCGAATACTACATGCCGCAGATACAATTGTACTGCTACTTGTCAGATACAGATGGTGCATACTTCTCAGTAATCTTTGGTAACAGCAAATGGGAATCAACTTATGTCTCGTACAACCACAAGTATTTCAATTCTATGTGGGCAGTGGTGTCAGACTTCTGGGGTTACGTTGTACGCGACGAAGAACCGATTGGTATTCAAACGCCAGACATCTCCATTGACAAGGTTGAGGTGGACAACATGGTCAAGCGAGACGCCAGCACAGACAACCAGTTCATCGACGCAGCAGTTACCTACATCAACGGGTACGAACACAACCGCGTGTTCGAGAACGCAAAGAAAGATCTCAAAAACATGGTCGATAGTAACGAACGAGAAGTTTACTGCGACCACCTTACAATCAAACGAGACAAGCGGGGATCACTCCGCATAACAAGGAGAACCAACAATGACTAATAACCTCGACATCTGGGACAAGCTAGCCTCTTCAGACCCCAAATATCTGAAGAAGGTTAGCTTCGGCAGCCGATCATTCACCGCCATCGACCCGCAATACCAAGTCAGAAAGATGACCGAACAGTTCGGAGCAGTCGGTGATGGCTGGGGCTGGCACAACACAACAGAGATTGTGCCAGTAAGCAACGGAGACAGCGCTGTGCTAGCGCATGTTACTGTCTGGCATACATCGCCAGCAAATTCATTTGGCCCCTTCACAGGGTGCCGTAAGTTCTTTGATGCAGCTAAGGGTCGTATGGCTGAAGATGCACCGAAGATGGCTATCACTGATGGCCTAACCAAAGCACTGTCGCACATTGGATGTGATGCTGACATCTTCTTAGGTAAGATGGATGGCAACAAGTACGATCAAGATAGTGGTAACAAGAGCAGTGGCTGGTAGTCACATAACACAGGAGCCAGAAGCATGGCAGATCAACAGTACGATGACACAAACAGAGGCGCAGCCTTCACACCATTTCCAACACAGCAAATGATCTTACAAGGTAAGGTCAATGTAGAAGGAGTGGATTCAAAAGTAGTTCTTGTCAAAGACCAAACCAAAGATGGGCGTGGCATTGTCGAAGTCTATCAAAAGATGGCGGTCATGTTTGACAACGACAAGAAGGGCAATGATGCAGCACCCGATTACTCTGGGCCAGTTGGTGAGGAGAAACGTATTGCTGGGTGGAGGCGCATGAAAGATGGTAAACCTTATATGTCCTTTCAAATAAGCGACAAACAACAAGGTCAACAAACTGCATCTTCCCCCTTGTCAGAAGATAGCATTCCGTTCTAAGCTAGATTAGTTCTCCAGAACTCGAGGGGCGTCCTGCCCTCCTCACAACTGCCTCACTTAACTCACCGCTTAAGTGGGGCTTTTTTTTACCCAAAGGAAACAGCATGGAAACATGGAAACAAATAGAAACTCGGCATCGCCGTGAAAAAATAGAGCTAGTAAAAGCACTAGCAAAATCTCGTTGCACTCAAACACAAGCAGCAAAAATACTTGACGTAAAGCTAACTGGATTAAATAATTTTATTCACCGCAACAACATATTCTGGCCTGTCGTAGAGCAAGGGAGAAAACAATTATGAATGAGAAGTTACTAGCTGCAATGCTTGAAGACGCAAAGCAAGTTAATAAAAGAGCCAAAGAAAGAGATGGCCAAAGCAGATTCTTAAAACAAAACAATACTAATTATTATATGGGTGGCAAAGATGCCAAGCCAGAAACAAAAGAAATAATAAGACTAGCCTTAGAAGGCAAAAGCAGAGAGCATATATGCAGACGCATGTCCTTTATGGGATACAGTCGCACCCTAACTTTAAAAACTTTATCTCGTCACGCAGATAAAATTAATAGCCTAAAGCATTAACTCAAAGTGAGGGCCATCAATGAATGGTCTTCGCCCTTGCTCTCTTCGTCTATCAACATAAGCATTCATAGCATCTTCCATAGTGCCATCCCATTTGCGGATGTCATCTATATGCCAAGCTGCTCCCCAGCGCACAGCCACACCAGCAGCTTCAGCACCTTCCTTCATAGCGTCAGCTAAATCGTCATACAGATTAAGCTCCCAAGAACCACGGCCCTCAATGTAAGCCATCAGATCAACAGCCAATCCATCTAAATGTTTTGACTTCATGGTCTGACTAGCGCCCTTAGCTACTAACGCCTTCTGCATTTCAAGAGTACGCATGCCTTGAATAACACCAAAGTCTGTCTTCGTTGCAGTAATTGCAAACTTAACTACAGAAATCATGCGATCATCTATGCCTTGCATTCTATCAAGACTGCGCTGCGATAATTTAAAACTCATTTCTTTAACCCCTTCATTGTACGGATTCCAAAGCTTGCAGCTATTGAAGCATACATTCCCCACTGCACCCAGAGCGGTGTGGTTTCTAAGTTAGCAAACCCTTCAGCCATTACATCCTGCATCGAAGGAATAAAGTTCATGCAAAGAATAGCTACAAAAACTATAGTCCATAGCTCATCTTTCCAAGAATCCTTTGATGCCTCTATTGCTGACTGCTCCCAGTCCATTTCACCAGTAGCTTGCTTGAGTTTAATCTCCGCATTAGCTTTCTGAACAGCAGTCTTACCGTCTATGTAACTGCTAGCAAGACCACCTAATGCGCCTACAATCTGACCAATCATTTTTCAGATCCCACCCATACTGCAAACGCACCTGTTAGCGCGCCCGTAACAGTTGCTGTAAGCGCGGTAGCTTGAGTGCTGACCACATCCTGAGGAAGAGACATAAACCATTCAACAACTCGTATATACATAATGGTCATAACCAGCATCATAAAGCGTGGCATTATCTTCCATGCTAATATCTTATCCATAGCCTTTGTCATTTCATTCCCTTTAAAAACTCAGTTAAGAAATACAAAACAGCAAAGCCGCCAACGCTTAATGAAGCAATCACGCCCCAAGAAATATATTTAATTGTAGCAGCTATCTGTTTCTGTCTTTGCTCAGCTTCTTTCTTTCGCTGAACGCGCATCTTAGCCTCAAAAGCTAAGAAGGAATCCCAAGTGCCGGGCTTGCCATACAAACGACAAATAGATTCTAATTCTTTTCGTTGTTCTTGTATCTGTTGCAGTGCAATAAACTCATCAAAGTCATCAGCAGACTTGCCCATAACCTTAGAGAACAAGCCATCTTTTTTACGATTGCCTCTAGCTTTTAGATCTTCTTCTGCACCAACAAGATTCTTAAGGGGCGAAAGAAAGTCACTAACTTCTTTGCCATTAGATACAAACTTTTTAATTGTAGAATAAGCTGCGTTGGCTGCGGCTAACTCAGCTAACATGACTTAGCTCATCATGTTCATTCGCAAAAGCAAAGCAATAATGAATGCACTTGTTGCAATCATAATAGCCTCAAGCCGCTTTACACGATTAAACAAATCTTTGAATTGGATATCCATCTCAGTCTTCATAGCTATTAACTGCTTCTCAACAGCATCAATTCTATTATGTGCAGAGGCAACAGTTTGTTTAGTCATGCTATATCATCCACAATTTCTATTTCTATGTATCTACTATTTGGATAAGTCTGCACACCGCCACCAGCAAAGGTAACTTGAATCTCGCCTTCATAACTTCCAACAGTATCTGTGTTAGCTGCAATCCAAGTGTACTGAACATCGCCTGTTGTTGCCCCAGTTACAGCAGCAGCCGCATCTACCTTAGCTGAAGACTCACCTAACTTTCTCATCTTAAACACAACAGTAGAGCCAGTTAAGTCTGGCACACTACCATCACTATTAACTAGAGTGGCTGACAAGATCGGCCTTGTATCATTTTGCTTTATGTAAAATGTCATAACCTCAGTCCTTTTTCCTTAACTACAATAGTTTAAGCAACATTTGCAAACACTATATCATCATGAAGAATAACGTCATTAAAATCTGTGACGATTAAAACCTGAGAAGTAGAGTTGTAAATTATTGCCTCAGTAGCAACATCTATGTCTGGGTTAGCAACAATAGCTTTAATATAAACTAGAGAAGAATCCTGTCCTGTTAAGGCAAAGCTTCCGACATCCGCAACAATCGACTTGCCATTTATAAAAACAACGTTTTGCCCAGTCAGAGCAAACGAACTATGATCCGCTGTAAAGTTATAGTTCCTAGCTTGAGCTAAGCCAGCATCTTGACCAGTTAAGGTAAATGAACCCGCGCCAAAGCTTTCAGATATAGATTTTTTAAGGCTTACAACTTGACCAGTAAGAGCAAACGAACCAGCATCAGCGACAAGCCTTGCACCAGAAAGAATAGAAACATCTTGCCCTGTCAAAGCAAACGAACCAGTACCAGCCGATAGCTTTACAGCCTTGTTTAAACCAACAGTCTGCCCAGATAATGCAAAACCACCAGTCTCAAAGATCTCGCCGATAAATGCGCCAGCATCTTGGCCCGTCAGGGTAAACGCTCCGACATCAGCAGTCATTTTTATTGTGCGGTTTATCGTAACAGCTTGACCAGTTAATCCAAACGATCCCGCGCCAGCCTCAAGCAACCTAGCAATAGCAACGTTTACATCTTGGCCGCTTGTTACAAACACACCAGTTCCAGCAGCAATCAAAGCGCCAGCAGCAAAGCTTACATTCTGACCAGTAAGCGTAAACGATCCTGCGCCGCCACTTACATTAAGCTGCTTGTTAAAATCTACCGCTTGCCCAGATAAGCTAAACGATCCTGTGCTTGCTGTAAGCGGCCTACCCGCTGCAAAACTTGCCGCTTGACCTGTCAGCGCAAAAGACCCTGCGCCTAAATCAACAGACATTGCTTTCGTTATTTGTGCAGTTTGTCCTGTGAGAGCAAAGCTTCCAACTTGAGCAATAAGTTTGTTGCCAAAGTTTGGATCAAGAACAGCAGCCTGTCCAGACAAGGTAAAGCTGCCAGCATCTGCTGAGATACGGACAGCCTTGTTTAGATTAATGCCTTGACCAGTGAGCGCAAAGCTACCTGTGCTGAATGACTCGCTAACTCCAAAGTCTACCGCGCTACCGGTAAGGGCAAACGATCCAGTTGCCGCTGCCAACAAGTAAGCATTGCCGAATGTAACCGTCTGGCCTGTTAGTACAAAACTGCCTGTGCCGCCAGAAACTTTTACTGCTTTATTTAAATCAACTGTTTGACCTGTGGCTGCAAAACTGCCTGTCGCTGCTGACATAACAACAGCTTTATTAAGGCTGACTGTCTGACCAGTAAGCGCAAAAGCTCCAGTCTCAAAGATCTCTCCGATTAAAATGCCAGCGTCTTGACCCGTAAGCGTAAAGCTGCCTGCTTCACCGCTTACATTTAAAGCCTTGGCAAAGTCAGAAGCTTGACCAGTAACAGCAAAAGACCCCGCGCTGCCAGCTAAGTTTACAGCTTTGTTAAGCCCAGCAGTTTGACCCGTAACTGTAAAGCTGCCTGTTCCCGCCGCAACATTTAAGGCCTTAATAAAGCCCGCAGTCTGGCCGGTAAGTGTAAACGACCCAACAGCAGCAGCAAGATTACGACCTACGTTTAAATCCGCAGTCTGCCCCGTAAGCGTAAAGCTGCCAGCATCTGCAGTTAATGCATAGTCAACAGACGTAACCCCACTATCCGCTAGTGGCGCAGAAGCTAGTGGGGAAAAACCTAACATCTATTACTCCGGTTTAGTGGGCCAAGTCACATTGTCTGGAAAGCCAGATTGCTGGGGAACATTAAGCAAATCCGTTCTATACTGCGTCCACGCTGCGCGCTGTGCATCTGTAAGATCATTCCAACGCAAGGCATTACCCGCAATAGGGTCAACCTCAGTGCTTAAACGAAAATTTCTTTGGCCTCTTACACTTCTTGCTGCTTCTGCATCAAGCTCATCTTGAGTTGGCGCAACATACGCGCTTATATTAGACCCCAAAATAGATTTTATTTCTTCGTTATTAATTGTAGTATCTGGATCATCGTCACGCAGTGTGTATGGTATCCAGCCAAACTCTGGATGATTAATTTCACAATCTATATTTCCATCTGTGTCTGTATAAACAGCGTTTCTTGCTTCTGTAATCGCAATTACCATTTCAAGAAATCCTTATCCATAATGCTGCTTTGTTTACGGGAACGCTATAATAAGCACCCGTATACCTTGACATAGTTGGAGACATTAGCCTCCAAGTACCACTTAAACTTGCACTTACTGCGTCAGCATTAGAAAAAGCGTAATAAAAAGGTGAGGCTTCAATGCCGTATTGCCCAGCATCGTTGGCGTGGGTTTTTAAAGTGCTACCCGCTTTAGTATCACCCCCCGTAGCCGATTCACCTTCACCAAGCTCTTCCCCTGCCGAAACATAAGTTCCAACAGCACCATAAGTTGTGCTGCCAACAGTTCCACTATCAAAATTATCACTGCCGCGAATTACGCTAGTCATTTACTCCACCGTTACATTTGGGATTGGTTGAATGGCTGTTAGCTCATCAGGCGTTGCAGCGTTATCAATGCTAGATAATGCAGGGGCATTACGCAGTGCTTGCTTATCAGCTACAATCTGAGTTGTGCTTGCGCCTGTTTCTTGTGCTTTCATAAACGCAGTATCTAAAGCAGCCAACGGTTCAATCCTAGCATGACGTATTTTATCCCGCCAGATATCCTTGGCCTTTGTCATATTAACAGAGATTATATTTGTATCTGTATTGGCTTCCCAGCCATCACGGAACGTGCGCTCCGCTGGGATTGTGTAATCAGCAGCCTTATAAGATGTTGCGCCAATCTTGATGAATGTTTGTGTCATTGTCTTACTCCGTAAAAGGTGTCAGGGTCTTCTAAGATGATACGGTATTTTGGCATAACATTTAATGTTCTTAACAGAAGATGGTAGATACAAACTCTGGCGAATCTGTGGGAGTAAAAATTGAACCAAGATTATTGCTGGATTCAGCATAAAATGCGCTAGTTGTCATTGTCGAGTTGTTGCGTCTTCCAGCGTGCATTTGAGAAGATGCAGTGCTATCCCACACCGCTGATATAGCATAACTGTAAGTGCTACTTGGTGCTACCACTGAGAAGTTTGACGTATATGTTCCTGTGCCGTTGTCAGTAATACTACTAACATTCCCATCATCACGAATGGACACAGTTCCTGTGCCATTGAAGTTCACCCAAGCCCTAGCAGGATAGAGACTGTCACCACCAGTTGTTTGTATTGCATCAACCTTAATCGTACTCATGCTGCCATCTCCCAAGCGTTACGAAACTGCCTATCGCTTGGCACTTCCTTAGTATGCACGATCTTAAACATTGGGCGGTTGTGTTCTTCTGCCCAACACTTGCGAGGCAAATCCTTCATACACAAATATTCCATAGCTTCCTCTTCAGTTAGAGGCCCAATGCGAGGCGCAGTCCATTGCAGCGCGTATTTGTTTGGATCGTGTTGGAACGTGCTATGACGCCCTTCTTTAATGGCTTGCTGTTCATCATCTTGTAACTGCCAGTACACCCAGATAGGTGGCAAGCCACCTGCCATAGCTTCATCTAACCAGTTTTGTGAAGGCACAAGCACCTTAGTTGGCTCATCCAGAGCATCAGGATCATCAAAGATAACACGATATTTTGTCATTTATACATCTCCAATACTATATAAATATCGCATAAACATAAGGATCATCTCTGCCACCTCCTGAAGATGCCTGAGACATTATTCGACGAGTAGAGGTAGTGGGCTGACTGTTAGCATTAACTACTCTAACATCAATATATTGAAGTGCCGCGCCTCCTGTGCTTCCTGAAAATGTATAATTAGTTGAGCTAAAGGCATTACTAAAATTAATTGTAAAATCACCTGTTCCGTTGTCAGTAATACTTGATACATTAGCACTATCAAGTATAGCTGTTGTGGTTTGAGATTGATAAGTAACCCAAGCTTTAGCGGTAAAATAAGTTGCCCCACCTGACGTAGCCTCTTCGAGTGTATTTACTTTAAGCGTACTCATCTAAACCACCGTCCATGTTTCGCCAGTACCAACCGTGACAGTAACGCCGCTATCTATTGTAATGGGGCCAGCAGACATAGCATTCTTGCCATCAGTAATCGTATAGTCGGCGGTTACATTCGTATCGTTCTCAAAGAAAACTTTATTAGAGCCGCCGCCTAAAGGGCTTAAATCCTGTGCAGTAGCGCCAACAAATACAGTAGCAGATCCGCTAAGATTAATAGCATTATTTGAGTTGCTGCTTTCGCTTACCGTGCGTGACAGCGTAGTGCCAGAGCTTGTATAAGTTCCTGTGCCTATCTCAAAGTTACTGCCATCCTCAATAATG
>OBMK010000595.1_pt1 | contig 34588 bp, 29 predicted proteins | sample 1539081 | NCBI WGS metagenome assembly OBMK01 (sample SAMEA3355528, study PRJEB22509) | marine metagenome | biome: marine; feature: river plume; material: water | place: USA | collected 2010-08-07 | depth 0.5 m | reverse complement strand
AGTATAAAATGTAAGTATATGGGACTATGTAAATAACACCATTATTTGAATGGCAAGGTTCTATTCCCTTCCTCTCCGCCATTTTTCTTTTTATTATAGAGTATCGTTCAAAAGGGTTGCGGTTTGTCCGCTTTCCGGATGATAATATTTTAAATTTATAAATGTTTGGATGATTGTAAATGTTATTTGTTAAAAGTATGAAATTTTTTATTCTTCCCCTGATGATTATTTTTTCTTCTCTTGAAGCATCGATAGCCGCAAATTGGAATAACGGAAACTCTAGTGAAAAACCACTTGAAAGAGCCTCTCCGTCATTTTTCATCCCAGATGATATTTGGCTCGCTTTTGAAGCTTCGGATTATGATAGTCGGCAAACATTTTGTGATGATGAATATACGCGGCAGAGAATAAGCAATTTCATGCCAAATCCTATACCCAAAAGAGTAAAGGGTCTCAACAGCAGGATGGATAATCGGAATAGTGTTGAGGGATTTTTGGAATTAGATGAATTTACAGAGCAATTTGCTAGATATGTAACAGCATCATTCGCAACTCAAGAAGATAACCGGCTCAATTCCGCCTTTGATGCCCTCCATACATTAGCATCAAACGATGCCTGGCTTGATACGAAATCATGTGCCAAAAATGGAAGACTTATTTGCGAACCTTCCTGGCAAGACCCTAATGGACAAGATTTGTCTTCGGAGATGGATTGGAATTCCGCTCAGTTGAGGATTATGCACCTTCATTATGGCTATAAAACTTTTTTAAAATCTCAAATAGAAATGAACTCAGAAAAGAGTGATGTAATCAACTCGTGGTTTGACGACTTTTATGCTCGAAATAAAAAGCCACAAGATATCTATTTTGGCCTTGATCTTGGATGGTTCTGGCCAGAAATCGCTAAGAATTATAATTCAAATCCTGCCAAAGGCAAAAAATTAATTTCTAAGGCGATTAAACAGTTAGATGCTTTGATCTTAAAAGATGGCTCCCTTGAAGATAGAACTACAAGAGGGGATAGAGCGCTGTGGTATCACTATGAAGCTCTTGGTGAAATCTACATTACCTTGGAAATTGCGCGGCATTTTGACGTAAATATTCCCCCCAGCATTGAAGAGAAATTGGAAAAGTCTGTCGAGATTTTTATCGCAGGCGTGAAAGACCCAGCATCCATGGATAAATGGGCAAAACAGGCTGTTCGTTCGACTTATAACCCTGGAGAGCAACAGTTTAAGTTTCGGCATGACATAGGAAAATATAGCTGGGCTAATTCTTGGTTTTATATTTTTATGGCACGAAATGCAGAGCATAAATCAACCATAGCGCTAAAGGAGCTACTCGCGGGAAACTATGAAAATGCAACAACCGATGGAATGGTAGGAATTGGTCTTGGTTGTATTTATGGGGCTTCCATTAAGTAAGAACCTCTATTTGGCGCGTTGATTGAATCTCCGTCCAACAAGAGCAGATGCTATATTGGTTTTCTGAACATCTATGGAACCGCCAGCAATACCCCACGGCGATCAGCAAGGTGATCTTTTGAGACGCGATAAGCGCTGCTTTGAAGTAGCACTGCAACCTGTCGGGAGGACCGGTCTTTGCGTGCGACAAGCCAGACGCTTCAGGCTGGTTCCAAACGCTCGTATCATTCCGTTGCGTACTTGGCGTAATCCGAAAAGCAAAAGATCGATTGCCCCGACAAGTTCGATGATTAAGAGCATTGATGCCCTAGCTTTTTTTTCAGAGAGTTATTGTTAGTTCAATAATCCAAAAGTCGTCAATTTTTGCTCAAAGCATGACGGATTTTGGTGGAGTAACCGCATGCAAATTTAGACGCCGGTGCCTTGCGCAAGAACGTTCTGCACCCGTGCCGGATAATCCGAAATGATCCCGTTGACACCCATGTCTGCCATACGGTTAATATCGTCTAAGGCGTTTACGGTCCAAACATTGACCAGCAATCCCAAGTCCTGTGCTTTTACCAAAGCCTCTTGTGTCAGGTCTTTGAAATAGGGGCACCACACCTTTCCGCCAAGTGCAGCAATTGTCTGCGGTAAACTGTCATCATAATCGGCGCGTGTGACACCGCCCATCCAAGATGATCTATCGACTATGTTTGGATTCATAGTTGTCCCGTGGTTTTGCTCTAAACTCAGGTAGCCACGTGCCAACCCAGGTGCACGCTTTGCGCAGGCATGGAGCACTCGCCAATCAAAACTGGAAAGAATACAACGATGCTGCAAGTCATATTTATCCAACAAGTCCACTACATCTGAAACTATTATTTCAGGCGGGTCATATAAATCTGTTTGTTCTGCGTGAGATTTTACCTCGACATTGAGTATAAGTCGTGGATGTTTAACGGCCCATTCGCAAAAGGTAGCAAACATGGGAATATATTGACTGGAAAGGCGTGCTTGGTCAGGAAACTGCGTTGTATAGTCGCTTCCACTACAAGGAGCGCCGGCAGTAATTTTCGTAACATCTATAGCTTTAGTGTTCCTTATCAATTGTTTATGTATTTTTCCATTCTTCGTATTTGGCATGTTAACGTAAGGGTCGTGAGCTATTACGGTAACGCGATTTGCTGCGTTTTGAACATCGATCTCAACGGCGTTGATGCCAATATCTTGCAGGTATTGAAACCCAGCCATTGTGTTTTCGGGATAAATACCTCGGGCACCCCGATGTCCAAAAACTGTAATATCCTGTCGCCTTTTATAATATTTCATCCGAAGCGTTGCCCAAATTCTATGTCAAAGAAATGTATGTGCTTTGGATCAACTGAAAACCGAATGACCTGACCTGCTGCTACGTGATGTACACCTAGTAGGCTAATGGTAAAAGGGTCAGATGTGCCATCAAGCTGTCCATGCAGAAGGGTGTTGGCGCCTAACGGTTCGCCCATTCTTACTGTGATCGACAATGGTCCGCTCTCGTCTGCAATCACATGTTCGGGTCGGATGCCCGCCGTAACCTCGCCTTTAGCGGACGTGCTGACGGGGATGGAGTTGCCCGCTACCTTAATGGCGCTGTTTTTAACAGTTGTTTTGAAAACATTCATCGATGGACTCCCGATAAACTGAGCGGCAAAAAGCGTTTGAGGTGTTTCATAAACCTCAAGTGGTGTTCCGATTTGTTCAACGCGTCCACCGTTCATAACTATCATGCGATCGGCCATAGTCATCGCCTCAACTTGGTCGTGGGTCACGTAGAGTGCTGTTATCCCGAGCCGATTTTGTAAGTCACGGATCTCAAGGCGCATCTGCACGCGCAGCTTTGCGTCAAGGTTCGATAATGGCTCATCAAAGAGGAATACAGCAGGCTCGCGCACAATAGCACGGCCCATTGCTACACGTTGGCGTTGCCCGCCCGATAAGTCACGTGGACGACGATCAAGGTATTCGTTGAGCTGTAAAAGCTTTGCTGCCGCATTCACTTTTTCGTCAATCTTTGCCTTTGCTACCTTCGCAATCTTGAGGCCGTAGCCCATGTTTTGACGGACACTCATATGCGGATAGAGTGCGTAGTTTTGGAATACCATTGCTATGTCGCGATCCATTGGCTCAAAGTCATTAACGATCTTTTTGCCAATGCTGATTTCCCCTTCAGACACGCTTTCTAGCCCAGCTACCATGCGAAGCAGCGTTGATTTACCACAACCAGACGGACCGACGATAACAATGAATTCCCCATCTTTAATTGTCGCGCTGACCCCATGGATTACCTCGATTGGGCCAAACCGTTTTTTCACGTTGTTGAGTTCTACAGTTGCCATGTTGTTCCTACTTTTCGCTGTCCACAAGGCCGCGGATAAAGAGTTTTTGCATTGAAATAACGACAATCACTGGTGGGATCATTGCTAGAATTGACGTAGCCATAATGACCGGCCAGTCGGCAACATCATCACCTGACGGAAACATTTGTTTGATACCCATAACGATGGTGTTCATTTCCGGATCAGTCGTGATTAGTAAGGGCCATAGATATTGGTTCCAGCCGTAGATAAAGAGGATCACAAAGAGGGCTGCAATGTTCGTGCGGCTCATCGGGAATAAGATGTCCCAGAAAAAGCGCATAGGTCTTGCCCCGTCCACACGTGCCGCTTCTGCTAATTCATCCGGCACTGTCATAAAAAACTGACGGAACAGGAAAGTTGCAGTTGCAGACGCGATCAGCGGAAAGATGAGTCCGCTATAGCTGTTGAGCATGCCAAACCCTGCAACTATCTCATAGGTAGGGACGATGCGAACTTCGACAGGCAACATTAGCGTAATGAAGATCGCCCAAAAGAACATCTTCTTACCTGGGAACCGGAAATAGACAATAGCGAAGGCCGATAACAAGGAAATGACAATCTTGCCAATTGCTATCCCGATGGCCATGACGAGGCTGTTAACCAGCATCGTTGCCACTGGTACATTCACCCCTGAGAATAACGCTTGCTTGTAATTGCTTATGAAGTGATCGCCGGGCCAAAGTGGCATTGGTGGGCTAACAATTTCTGGCTGCGTTACGGTTGAGGCTACAAAGGCAAGCCAAATAGGAAAAAAAACAATCAAGACGCCAAAGATCATGATTGCATGCGTGAACCAGAGTCCAAGTCCACGCTGTTCGACCATTCCTGATGCTGGCTCTTTGTGCGGCTTCAGTGCTGATAGGGTCAATAATGCACCCTCCGTTCTACAAATTTGAATTGGAAAACTGTGAGCGCGCCTACGACGAACAATAGAATGACAGACTGCGCGGCTGATGATCCCAAATCTTGCCCGACAAAACCATCTGAAAACACCTTGTAAACAAGGATTGTTGTCGATTGTTGTGGACCCCCGGCAGTTATCGTGTGGATGACGCCAAAGGTCTCAAAGAAAGCATAGACCAAGTTTACAACCAATAAGAAGAATGTTGTTGGTGAGAGCAGTGGCACTATAATGGTCCAGAACCGTTTCCAAAATCGCGCTCCGTCGATGGCAGCGGCTTCGATGATAGATTTGGGAACGGATTGCAACGCTGCAAAGAAGAACAAGAAGTTATAACTGATCCTACCCCATGCGGAACTGACAACCACAAGCCCCATTGCTTCGCTGCCATTCAACACGTGGTTCCAGTCATACCCAAGGGTTCCTAGGTACCAAGATACAACACCAACACGAGTGTTAAACATGAACAACCATAAGACACCGGCAATTGCAGGGGCGACGGCGTATGGCCAAATAAGCATCGTTCGGTAGGCGCCAGCACCTTTGATTAATCGATCGGCGACAACAGCAAGGAAAAGGGCAGGGATCATCGAAACGAGCGTTACGAGGAGTGAAAATAAACCGGTCGTCAAGAACGAAGCGCGGTAATAAGGGTCAGACAATAGATATTCAAAATTCCCCAATCCCACATATTGCATCGATAACCCAAATGGGTCTTGGACGAACAGGGATTGCCAAACAGCCTGTCCAGCGGGGTAGAAGAAGAATATCGCTGATACTAGCACTTGGGGCGCGATGAGGAGCAATGGCAAAAGCCAGCCCTTAAAAGTTACGCGTTTTTCCATGATTTTCCGCCTAATTGGCAGTATACCGGACGAATCGAAGCATCCGTCCGGTATACGAAGTGTTTAGCGGTTTGCTTGCTCAAAACGACGTAGAAGTGGGTTGCCGCGTTCAACAACACTATCCATTGCTTCTTGAGCGGATTTGTCACCAGCCCAGATAGCTTCTAGCTCTTCATCAATGATCCCGCGAATTTGGTCAAATGACCCAAGACGCAAACCATTGGAGTTCGCCGTTGGCGCTTTGGCTGTCATTTGGATGACAGCAACTTCAGTTCCGACGTTCTCTTCATAGAAACCAGACGCTTTGGTTGCAGCGCTTGCCTCAGCAGTGATCGGCAAGTAGCCTGTGTCTTGGTGCCACTTGGCTTGCACGTCAGAGGATGACAAGAAGCTTAGAAATTCGCCTGCGCCTTTATATTCGTCGTCTTCGTGACCTTCCATGACCCATAATGATGCACCACCGATGATGGTGTTTTGTGGCCCATTCCCGACGCCCTCCCAATATGGAAGTGGACGCACGTCAAACGCAAATTTAGCTTCTGATTTAATGCCTGCATAACCAGCAGAGCTTTCGGTAAATAAAGCACATTCGCCAGAGCGGAAATTTGCACCCCCTTCATTGCGACGGCCGGTGTAGATGAATTTGCCATCTTTGGCCCATTGGCCCATCGCATTCAAGTGAGCAACCTGCGCTTCGCCGTTAACTTGTAGTTTTGTATCGAGCCCTGCAAAGCCATTATCTTTCGATGCAAATGGCACGTCGTGGTAGGCCGAGAAGTTCTCGAGGTGGATCCAGCTCTGCCATGCAGTAACCAAAGGACAGCCCGAGCCGCCAGCTTTCAGTGCGGTAAGCGTTTTGTCAACATTCTGCCAAGTAGACAAATCTGTATCAGGGTCAACCCCTGCTGCCTCAAACGCATCACGGTTTACCCAAAGAACTGGCGTGGACGCGTTGAACGGCAATGACAACATGTCACCGTCAGTAGATGTGTAGTAACCTTTGACCGCACCAATATAAGCGTCTTGGTCAAATTTTGTACCGCTTGCTGCCATGACTTCATGGACAGGGCGTGTTGCGCCTTTGGCTGCCATCATTGTGGCAGTGCCAACTTCAAAAACCATCAAAATCTGTGGCTGCTCGCCCGCACGGAATGCGGCGATACCAGCGTTCAAAGTCTCAGAGTAGTTACCCTTGTGGCTTTGAACGACGTTGTACTGATTTTGGCTTGCGTTGAAGTCCTCAACTTGTGCTGCAACCAGTTCGCCTAGGCGACCGGTGAAGGCATGCCAAAAATGTACTTCAGTCTGCGCATAGGCAGCAATTGACGATAAAAGTGTTGAGCCAACGGCGAGGGCGCCGATTGATATTTTGTTCATTGTTTCCTCCTAAAAGAATACTCCCGATACAACATCGGATAAATGAGGCTAGCAAGATATGCCTATAAATCAATAGTGATTATATCGAAATTATATAACGTTTTGTTATAGTTTTGTTATAGTTTTATGTATGGGGAATATTTACAATGACATCTATAGGTAAATTCCGACAACTTAAAATATTAAAAACAGTTGTGGATTGAGGCAGCATGACAGGCGCTACGCTGCGCCTTGGAATTTCACAGCACGGCGAGCTGGTCACCTAAGAGTTGCGAGCCTCCCAGAGTTTGCAACAAGCCATTTACGCCCAATATTTCGCACAAATTATCTCTCGTGGGTCCAACGCATTAAACTGCCTTTATGATATCTCCCGACTTTATGGAGCAATGTAAAGCATGTCTGGAGGCTCTTTTAGCTTAAGGTCGATTTCTACTGTCAGAGTAAACCGGCTCGAACTAGGCAGATGCGATCCCAGAGGAAGGTTTTGGATAGGATCGATGCAAAATAATCTTACTTCTGATGGAAGTTAGCGCGCAATGAGCCGTAACAGCGGAGCCCTATTTTGTTTTACGGGTAACAGTGCGATTTCACGCCACTCAGAATATGAGTTTGGCATCTCTAACATGATCGCGTTCCGGACGGGTCTGCGATAGATGCTGATGGATGCCTGTGGAACGCTCGTTTTGGTGGATTGCGGCTGATCCGCATTACGCCGGACAGAAAGGTTGATCGTGAGATTTTATTACCTGTCACCAACCCAACAAGCTGCACATTTGGCGGCTCCCATAAATCAACCCTGTTTGTGACATCAGCCACATTCACGCTGTCTGAAGAACATCTTGCCAAAAACCCACGCGAAGGCGCATTGCTAAATGCCGAGAGCGGCACTACTGGATTAAAAGACCATAGATTTCAGGGTGTCCTGTGATGTCCAGATTATCTGGGCTAATTCTTGGTTGTATTTATGGGGCTTCACTTAAGTAAGAACCTCTATTTGGCGCGTTGATTGAATCTCCGTCCAACAAGAGCAGATGCTATATTGGTTTTCTGAACATCTATGGAACCGCCAGCAATACCCCATCCCCATGCATCACGCATTTTTTGCTCTATCGGGAATGACTTTGAATATCCATAACCGCCCATTAATTGCAGGGCTTTGCCAGTAACATCACGTGCCATTTCATTCGCATAGCATTTCGCAATTGAACTTTCGCCAATAGAGGGCAAGCCTGTTTGAGCATTAACAACCGCTCTGTAGAGGAGCATGCGTGCCGCATCTAGTTTCATTTTCATTTCGGCAAGCGATAGCTGGACAGCCTGAAAATCGACCAGAGCTTTATCAAACTGTTTGCGCTCCTGAACATAGGCTAGAACATAATCAAAGGCTGATTGAGCGCAAGCAAGGCTCATTGTTGTATTTCCACATCGCTCAAGGTCAAAGGCTTCCATTAACTTCTTAAAGCCACCAGCTGGGACGATAATATTTTCTTTTGGGATTTCGGCATTATCAAAATACATATCCGCACTGGCCACACCGCGGAACCCCATATGACATTCAGGCGCGCCAAATGAAAACCCTTCTGTTCCTGCTTCAATAAGAACAGCGCCAATCCCTTTTGCGCCAACATCGTCAGACATTTTACAATATACCACGTAAGCATCTGCATGACCGGCCCCGGAGCACCAGCGCTTTGTACCATTCAATATCACCTTTGAGCCGGAAATTGTTGCCGTCGTTTTAAGGTCGGTCAGAGCTGTTCCTGCAGAAGGCTCAGACATAGAGACTGCGATCATCATATCGCCTGAACAAACCTTTGGGAGGACCCGCTGACGTAATTCTTCGGGCCCATAATGGGCAATCGCTAATGCTGGACCAAATGAACTCTCAAAGACCGGAAACGCAACGGCAATAGAAATTTTAGCAATTTCTTCAAGGACGAGGACAGCCTCTAGGTGCCCCATGCCGCCGCCGCCATAAGCCTCTGGCAAATTCACGCCAAGTAGGCCTAGTTCGGCAAATTTCTTAACGATGTCTCTTGATGGAGGCGTATCATTAGTTTCTACTGACTTAGCAATGTCAGGGAGTTCTGTATTTGCAAATTTCCGCACTGTATCAATAAGTGACGTTTGCTCTGCTGAAAAAGAAAAATCCATCGTTGTTGCCCAGTCTCACGTTATATATCCGATAAAAATAATATGGGTTTTTTATGGTGGTTTATGCAAGTGAATATGTAGGTTGTAATATAGGGGCTGGATGATAGGAGGATTATTTCATGAGTGCTGACGCCAAGACTGAAACGGCTTTGAATGGGCTGAAAGTGCTTGATTTAAGCCGTATTCTTGCCGGGCCATCAGCAACCCAAATTCTAGGTGATTTGGGCGCCGATATTATTAAAATAGAGCACCCCGATGGTGGTGATGATACAAGAGGGTGGGGGCCTCCTTTTATGCATTCCCCCGATGGTGACCGCATAGAAGCGTCTTATTTTGCGTGCTGTAATCGAAATAAACGCTCAGTTGTTCTGGATTTTAACAACAGTGAAGACCGTGATACGCTTATAAAGCTTGCGAGCAAGGCAGATGTCCTTGTTGAAAATTTTAAGCCTGGCAGTCTGGCAAAGTTTGGTCTCGACTTTGAGAGTTTGCAGAAAATCAATAGCTCTCTGATTTACTGTTCGATTACGGGCTTTGGGCAAACGGGGCCCTATTCTCATAAGCCTGGCTATGATTTCCTTATTCAGGGTATGGGTGGATTGATGAGTGTGACCGGGCAGGCTGACGGTCAGGCTGGCGCTGAGCCTTTGAAAGTAGGTGTTGCAATCTGTGACCTATTTACCGGCTTAAACGCAGTTACAGCAATTTTAGCGGCACTTCATCATCGAACTGCTAGCGGTATTGGCCAATATATAGATTGCTCACTTCTTGATAGCCAAGCCGCGATGCTTGCGAACCAGTCATCAGCTTGGCTTAATAGTAAGGTGTTGCCGCAGCGTATGGGAAACAACCATCCAAGTGTTGTGCCTTACCGTGTGTTTGCTGCCAGTGATGGGCATTTAATTATTAATTGCGGAAATGACCGCCAGTTCCAAAATCTCTGTGCTGTTATTGAAATGCCGGAATTATCTGGTGATAGTAGGTTTAAGACCAATGAGCAGCGATGCAAAAACCGCACGCTTATTGACGATATTCTCGCATCGCGGCTTATGGAGATGAAGGCAGATGATATCATTCGCTTGCTTGAGTCTGTGAGTGTTCCTTGTGGTCCTATAAATACAATACCAGACGTTTTTTCTGACCCGCATGTCAAAAGCCGCGCAACGCAGGTGTCTACAATGCGCGATGATGGTGTTGTTTTTTCGTCGGTTGCCTATCCGCCTAAATTATCCGAAACGCCTGCTCGATATGAGCGGCCTCCGCCACGGCTGGGTGAGCATAATGAGCAAGTGTTACATGACTGGGGTATCTCTTAAATAGCGCCATATTATAGGTTGCTTGAAAGAGCTTTTGAACGGGTGTCAAGCAAGCCATGCGAGCGAGAAGAGCGATAGAACCGATGTCCAGATAATGACAGGCGCAATTCTGTCGGTTCGGACATTATGCAACACTGCCAACGCAAAGGCCATTGCGCCAGCAGGGCCAGCTGCATTGAGAAGCAGCATCTGGTTCCATTGTGTTTCGAGCGCGCCCAACGTCAGCAGAGCGCCAACCAGAAGCGGCAAGCCAAATAGTTTGAGGGACGAGACCACGATTATCGTTTTGGAGGGCGCAAGGCTGTGCCCTGATAAAATCACACCAAGGGCAAATAACGTAAGAGGCGCTGCTGCTGCGCCTACAAACTTCAAGCCGGTTAAGACAGGTGCTGGTGTTGGGATATGCAAAAGGTTCATTGTAATGCCAAGCACGATGACAATCAGAATAGGGTTGGTGGCAACCCGTTTGAGCGATGCGCTTACTGAGGAGGTCTTGTTCGCCAGCAGATCAGTTGAGACAATAAAAAACGCAAATGTAATAGAGGCGTCCCACGCCACAATAGCAGCGATTGGAATGTTTGCACCTTCACCATAAATAAGGTTTGTAATAGGCCAAATATAAAGTACCGAATTCACAAATATGGTCGCCATTGCCAGAAGCCATGATTCAACAATCTCATGTTTCAGAATAAAGCGGCAGGTCATGAATGTTGCGCTAAAAATCACCGCCTGACCCATGCCATAAAAGGCAATACCGCTAAAGGCAAAATTTTCAAAATCCACCCCATTTATCAGTGGGAAAATCAGCGGTGGTTGCAAAATTAAAAAGGCAATCCTGTTTAATGTCGTCGCTTCAGCTTTTGAGACGAGCTGCGTGCGCCCCAAAATAAAGCCAAGCGCCAGAATGGAAAATACCGGCAAAATATTGTGCGTGAGAACATAAAGCATTTAGTGATACCTAAGGGATGTCCCTGCCATAATGCATAAATCACAAAAAAGAAGCGACCTGCTGAAAACAGCGCCCTTCGCGGAAATCTATATAAACCTTATCAGGGGGTGTGAGAAAATAAGCATGCAACGTTTTAGGGGTTTCGCAAGGACAAGCTTTACGGGGTGTCTTGCTTTTCGATATGCTTATAAACTGTATTGCGGGACACGCCAAGCCGACGTGCAACAAGGCTCACATTTTGACCTGTTTTAAGCCAAGTCTTTTGAATGCTGACACAGCTTTCAGCGCGGACAGGCGAGTTAGCACATTTAGGGCAGGGTGTTGGTGCGCGTCCACGTGATGATGGCAGAGCGCTATTAATATCCTCACGGATAACCGTCTCAGGGGCATTTGCTATAGCAAGTTGAAGCGTCTTTCTTAACTGGCGCAAATTTCCTGACCATTTATCAGTACGCAGGCCCGTTATCGCCACTTTAGAGAGGCAGTGCTGCGGTGATAAATCGGCTGTTATTGCCTGAGCAACTTTCTGAAAATCTGTTCGCTCTGACAAGCTCGGAATCTGGACATGACAGCCGTGAACAGCTTCAGCAAATTCATCAAAGGCATCTTCCTCACAGTCAGTTGCAAGCCAGCCAGATTTGGCAGAAAACAGAAATCCCTTAATCGCCGTAATATTAAGGTCGCGCCGCTGTTCCTCTGAACTCATAATCTGACAGATAATACGCAATAGATGCGGGGGAAGCATGTCAATATTATCGAAAAAGACGGTACCGTCTCTGCCCTGATATAATTTTCCCGAAAGCCCTGTTTTTGCATTATCTTGAAAAAACTCAGAGCGTCCCTGATTGCCAAATAATTCACTATCAAAATTATCTGCTGTTACCAGATTACAGTCGATTGTCACAAAAGGCTGGTCAGCAAGATATTGGTTCTGTAACTCGCGTGCAAGGGATGTCCTGCCAGTCCCGCGGTCACCTTCTATCAGAACCGGAAGCCCTATTTTCAGTGATTGGACAGCAACCGCCATCTGGCAGACTAAAATTTCATCCTCAAAAACCTTTGTTACTGAGGTGCGCGGTAGTGGTTGCTGTTCTTCAGATATATTTTTGGGGAGGTGAGCTGTAGCCCTCTGATGCCGGACTGAAGAGGTATCAGGCACACTCAACACACGGGCTAACACTGAATGCTGTACCGTCATGAAGACTTCAGAGCCCATAACATCGCGTATTTGGATAATGGCATTAGCGCGAAGCTCATCAATGATTGTTGAGAATTTCAGCGAAAATACATCACTAAAAAAGTGCCGGCTGGATAAATCTAGGCCGCTTAACATGGCTTTGGCATTTGCGTTGGCGCCTTGGATGAATCCCGAACTATCAACTGCAATAAGAGCCACACTTGTTGTTGTCAGATATTCATGACGTGCATGGAAAGATAAAATGAGTGAGGTGCTAAATTGCTCGACAAAAAGACGGTTTTCGATATTTCGGGCCGCAAGCTTTACCAGCGCTAACGTATGATGATTTCGGGCAGTTGCATCAGATGTTGCATCAATGACGCCAACAATATCTTCCTTATAGTCGAAAATGGGACTGGCAAAACAGGACAGGTCACCAAATTTTTTGAAAAAATGGTCTCCTCCGGTCACAATTTGAGCTTGAGCATTATGCAAGGCAAGACCCAAAGCATTTGTGCCGCGGACCTGCTCCATCCACATGGACCCCGGGATAACAGTTTTCCCGCCTTCACCAGCTTGAAAGTCAACATCTTGCAGGGAATCAAGTACGATACCGTTATTATCAGCATAGGCCACCATGAAATTTGTGCCAGCTATCTGGTTGTAGAGCAGTTCAAGCTCAGGGATAACCAGTTGGCGGATATAGTGGTTCTGCTCAAGGATATCTGTCATTTGTGATGATGACACAACAGCTTCAATGGGACGACCAGAAGAATGGAGCCCATAATTTCTACAGCGTGCCCAGCTTTCAGAAATGTCAGCGTTGCTAACCTGAAGCTGTGACGATGTTTGACCGCGAATATCCTGCTGGTTTTTGCGGTTTATATGGTTAGTGTCCATGCTTAAACAATTATCCCCATAATTCTAATATAACGTTACTCATTAAACGCTGAGCCCACAACTGTTCAAAAAATGAACATAATTTGGCTCTGCCTGCGCATTATTGAACAGAGAACAGCGTTGTTTGGCATGGTCTCCCGTGTAACGCTGATTATTGATTTCGATAAATGGGTGGAAAAAATGAAAGCTCAAGTTTTAAAAAGCTACGATGATGACCTTACCGCATCATCTTGGGTCGAGATGGAAAATGTTCCTGATCCAAAAATTGAGAAAGCCAGTGATGTCATCGTGCGCATTGGCGGTGCTGGCGTATGCCGGACTGATTTACATATCATTGAGGGTGTATGGCGGGAGGCTATGGATGCAGACCGTAAATTGCTGCCGCTCATTATGGGACATGAAAATGCAGGCTGGATCGAAGATGTTGGCTCTGAAGTTGAGGGTTTGAAAAAGGGCGACCCGGTTATTGTTCACCCTAAAATTACCGGCGGTACATGCCTTGCCTGTCGTCGCGGCCATGATATGCATGGTGAAGGCTCATTCCCCGGCGTTAGCTGTGATGGCGGTTACGCTGAAGCACTGAAAACGTCGGTGCGTAATATTGTGAAACTACCGCAATCACTCGTGCCAAAAGAAGTGGCTGCTTATGCCGATGCAGGCCTTACAGCGTACCGTGCCGCTAAAAAAGCGTCACGTCATCTGCTGCCAGGTGAGAAATGTGTTGTGATCGGCTCCGGCGGTCTAGGTCATATCGGCATTCAGGTGCTGCGTGCGATGTGTGCCGCAGAGATTATTGTTGTTGACCCGTCTGAGATATCATTATCGCTGGCTGAATCTTGTGGTGCAGACCATTTGGTAAAAGCTGATGGCAATGAAGTTGAACGCGTTCTTGAGCTAACCAAAGGCGCTGGCGCTGAGGCGGTTCTGGATTTTGTTGCTGAACGCGGCACGACTGCCAAAGGCTTGGCGATGACCCGTGCCATGGGCAGCTACTATGTCATCGGATATGGCGAAGACATTAATGTCAGTGCGTTTGAGATGATTACGACCGAGAAAAATATCATCGGTAATCTTGTTGGAACATGGGCTGAGCTTACAGAATTGATGGCGCTGGCTGATAGAGGCAAGGTCAATCTAGCAGTTCAAGAATACAGCTTGGAAAACGCCAATCAGGCACTCCAAGATCTTAATAACGGCAAGGTCAAGGGACGAGGCGTTCTCGTTCCTTAAAAAAATAAATAACAAACTGGAGGAAACAATGAAGACTAAATTTTATGCAACCAGCTTGGCTGTTGCGGCTGTATTAATAGCCGGAAATGCCCAAGCAGATAAGTGGAGCGACAAGTTTCCACATATCAAAAATACCGGTGATATCGCTGGTGAGTGCTCTTATGAATCGATGTCTAAAAAGAACTATAAGGGTAGAACACTAACTATCAACACACATGCTGTTCCTGTTATTGGTGAGCCAACAGCTTTGCATGCTGAGCAATTCAGCAAGCTAACCGGCGCAACAGTTAATGTAACACACACACCTGCAGGTGACCTCTATGCCAAGGCAATGGTTCCGTTTCAGGCAGGTCAGTCGCCATATGACATCGTCTTTGGCTTCTCAAACTTTATCCGTGACTGGAAACAGTATCTTCAGCCGGTACCAGCAAAATACGTCAATATGCGCCAGATGCAGGACGTAACTAAGAGTCACATTGATGTGGCATCTTGGGATGGTGAAATGATTCAATACCCGATTGATGGTGACCGTCATTATCTGAAATACAGAAAAGACGTCATTGATAATCCTGAATATCAGAAGAAGTACAAAGCTGATACAGGTCGGGAACTTCGTGTGCCACGCACATGGAAAGAATATGGGGAAATTGCGGCCTACTTTAATGGCTGGGACTGGGATAATGACGGCGAATTAGAATATGGTTCTGCAGAAGTCATGAAAAAAGATGACTTGATGTATGCGGCGTTTTTCAGCCGTTCAGTTGCCTATTCAAAAAATCCGAATACACCGGGTGGTTTCTTCTTTGATCTAGAAACAATGAAGCCACTGATTAATGGTCCTGGCTTTGTTGAAGCTCTGAGTGACTGGGTTGAAGCAACAAAATATGTGCCACCAGGCGGCATTAACTTTGGTCTTGGTGATGAGATTAACTCATTTGGTGGTGGACAGACACTGTTCAGCTTCTCATGGGATGATGCTTTTGTAAAAGCTATGGAAGATGGTAGCCCAATCAAGAATATGGTTGGCGCAGCACCTCTACCGGGCGCAGACCGTGTTTGGAACCGTGTGTCAGGTGACTGGGATAAGGGCTTCAATCAGGCACCATACATTGTATGGGGCTGGGCCGCTGCTGTTGCAAAAGATAGTGAAGACCATGATGTGGCCTTTGACTATCTGTGCTTCTTTGCAAATGATGCAAACCACCAGGCTGATATTGCCATTGGCCGTTTTGGTGTGAACCCGTTCAAGAAATCTGACTTTGTCCCGAGCATCTATGTTGAGCGTCAGGGATGGGATCAGAAGATTGCCGAAGAATATACTCAGACATTGTTAGATATGGAAGAAAATAGCACAAACCGTGTCTTCCCACTGCGTGTCCCTGGTGTGTTCCAGTTCACAAGCGCGATTGCAACGGGTACATCCAAAGCTCTTGCTGGTCAGCTCTCACCTCAAGAAGCACTCGATGAAGTGGCTGCTGAATGGGAAAAGATCGTCAAGCGTGTTGGTGCAGACAATGTCAGAAAAGCATATGCTGTTGGCGTCGCACTCGAAGACAATCTAAACTAGTCTAAACCTATCTATGTGACCGCCCGCCATTCTGGGCGGTCACGCTTCTTAGCCCGGGACAGTAAAATGAATTTTAAGCATAAATATATATTCTTATTACCTGGTTTGCTGGTTCTTATCGGGATTCTTATCTTTCCCATATTATTTACAGTCCGGCTCAGCCTCTCAAGCTGGGATAGTTTCTACCCGGGTCTGGATTTTATCGGATTAGAAAACTATGTCCGCTTATTTACGGATGATGCGCGGTTCTGGGAATCTTTCTTCCGCTTGAGCTTCTTGTCCGTAACAACAGTTTTTTTACAATATGTTATCGGATTTGCGCTTGCGCATATGGTCTGGAAAGATATTGCTTTTCAGCGTTTTTTTAGAGTTCTATTCCTGATTCCTATGATGTCTACACCGGTTATTATGACCGTGATATGGCGGACCTTCTTTCATGAGTCACTTGGCCCTCTGAACGACTTTTTCAGCCTGTTTGATATGACGCCATTATGGCTCAGCAATGAATATCTGGCATTGGTTACTGTCATCACTGTTGAAGTGTGGCAATGGACACCCTTTATGTTCCTGCTCATGCTTGCAGGCTTGCTGTCACTTCCAAAAGAGCCATTTCTTGCCGCCGCCATTGATGGGGCAGGACCTATTCGCAAATTTGTCTATGTCACATTTCCGTTGATGGCGCCGATATCCATAGGGGCGATTATAATACGATTAATTGAAGCCTCGAAAATTATGGACACCATTTACGTGCTGACCTCTGGTGGCCCTGGCACATCAACTGAAACATCAAGTTTCTATATCTTTATTAAAGGGTTGCGCGAATTTCAGATGGGGTATTCTGCGGCTCTGTCATTCACCTATCTTATTATCATGATTATTAGTCTGACCGTGATTGCCAATGTTCTGGTCAAGCTATTTATCAAGAAAGCCTAGTTATGACGTTTGTTTATCGCACGCTAAAATATGGGTTTATTGCTTTCTGGTCGATGTTTGTTGTCGCACCATTTCTGTGGGCTCTGTCAACATCATTCAAAGATTTTAACTCTGTGACGGGGGGTGCTACTTACATCCCATGGGTTGATTTCGAGCCATCACTAGAAGGCTGGAAAGTGCTTGTCAGATCGCCAGCTCAAGGCGGTATTAATATTATCGAGCCCTATTTCAACAGTATTTTTGTCACATGCATGGCAAGCTTGATAAGCATTATTTTGGGTACATTAGCAGCCTACGCCTTATCGCGATTTACCTTTAAGGCAGGGTTTATCAAGAATAACGATATTACGTTCTTCTTCATCTCGCAGCGTATTATGCCACCTGTTGTGCTTTCGATACCGTTCTTTATCATGCTTGGCTTTCTTGGCCTGCTAGATAGTATGGTTGGCCTTATCCTTGTTTATATCGTGCTTCTTATGCCAATTGCTGTCTGGATTATGGTGGATTTCTTTAACAAGGTACCGCGCGAAATCGATGAAACAGCCTTGATTGATGGCTGTAATCCGTATCAGGCGTTTTTCAAAGTCGTACTGCCAAATTCCATTCCGGGGTTAATCGTGGCGGGATTATTTTGCATGATTTTCGGATGGACCGACTTTTTCTTCGCCTTCATTCTGACCTTTACCGAAGTTCAGTTACTGCCGGTTGCGATTGTAGCGCTTAATTCATCTATTACGCCGTGGTGGAGCTTGTCAGCATCAGCCTTGGTATCGGTTGCACCGCTTATTATTGTAGCCTTCCTGGTGGAGCGTTATTTATCCAAAGGCAATCTGTCAGGAGCGTTAAAGTAAGATGGACCTCATTGCACAAAATCTTAGCTATAAGCCTGAGCAGGAATTCCACCTGAATGATGTCTCCTTTTCGATGAAAAAGGGACAGCTTTACACCATTCTAGGCCGGACGCTTGCAGGCAAAACAACCTTATTGAAAACCATTGCAGGCCTGCTGACACCCCAGCAAGGCACTCTGACACTAGATGGGCAGGATTTCGCAACTGTACCTGTTTGGCAGCGAAACATTGCGATGGTCTATCAGCAATTTATTAACTATCCGCATCTTTCGGTGTTTGAAAATGTTGCCTTCCCGCTTCGTCAACGCAAGATGGATAATACGATAATCAACACTAAGGTGATGTCGGCCTTGCAAAATGTCGGGTTAATGGGGTTTGAGGATCGTAAAATTCAGGCGCTTTCCGGTGGCCAGCAACAGCGTGTTGCACTGGCACGCTCGCTTGCAAAAGAAGCTGGCATTCTGTTGCTTGATGAGCCACTTGTTAATCTGGATTATAAATTGCGCGAACAGCTTCGTGAAGAATTCCGGAATATTTTTTCATCGCAAGTAAGTTCAGACTCAATCCTGATTTATTCCAGCACAGACCCGGTAGAAGCCATGCAGCTTGGCGGTGATATTATCGTGATGGATGAAGCACGCGTTCTTCAGCAAGGCACAGCCAAAGAGGTATTTGAAAATCCGGCAACTATTCGTGTTGCCCAAATTGCAAATGACCCAGCGATGAATATGATGCAGGGCGATATCGCTGAGGGAAAAATTAGGGTCAATGACTCCATCTCTCTTGCGGTGCCGCCGCATTTCTCATCCCTATCATCGGGGCGCTATACGTTTGGCGTACGAGCAGCAGACGTGTCAGTTGCCGCTAAAGGCATTCCGTTTAACGTAGAGCTTGCCGAAATTTCTGGGTCTGAAACCTATCTGCATGTTCAAAATGGCGATCAGACATTGATTGGCCTGCTGGATATGGTCAAAGACTTTGCTGCTGGTGACAAGGTGAATATCGGGCTTGATGCCGCTAAACTTTATGCATTCGATGAGAGTGGCAGGCTTGCGGCTTCGCCATTCGGAGGTGGCAAATAATGGCTAAAATTGATCTAAACAATATCGCCCACAGCTATGCACCAGATGTAGCTGACCCTGTCTTTGCACTGCAGGAATTCAATCTGACATGGAATGATGGCGGCCGTTACGCTATTCTTGGCCCGTCAGGCTGTGGCAAGACAACCATGCTGAATATTATGTCAGGCATTGTGCGCCCGTCGCATGGCCAGATACTATTTGATGGTGTGGATGTAACAGACCGCACCACAGCAACCCGAAATATTGCTCAAGTATTCCAGTTTCCGGTGATTTATAACACGATGACCGTGAAGGATAATTTAGCGTTTCCGCTGGTCTGCCGGAATGTTGCGCCTGATGTTGTCGCACGCAAAGTCACAGAAGTTGCCGAAACATTAAGCCTTGAAGATCTACTTGAGCGTCCGGCAAATGGGCTGACAGCTGACCAAAAACAGCTCATCTCGCTTGGCCGTGGTCTGGTGCGTGATGATGTAGCCGCCATCTTGATGGATGAGCCGCTTACCGTGATTGACCCTGACCTTAAATTCAGGCTCCGCCGCAAGCTGAAGGAAATTAATGAGTTTTATAAATCAACCTTGATTTATGTCACCCATGATCAGAATGAAGCAATGACCTTTGCCCATAACATCATTGTTATGGATGAGGGACGGATTGTTCAGGTTGGCACGCCGCAGGAGCTGTTTGAACGGCCAAAGACAACATTTGTTGGCTATTTCATTGGGGCTCCAGCGATGAATATGTTCGATGCCGCCCTCTCAGGCAAGACAGGTGTGAGCATTGGCGCCCATAAATTTGCGACAAAGACAGACCTATCTAAGGTGAAATCCACAAATGTGAAATTAGGTATTCGGGCTGAATATCTAACGCTTGCGCGCAAGAAAGCAGCTAATAGCCTTCAGGCTGATATTAGCCGTATTGAGGATTTTGGAAATTACCGGCTGGTCACCACAAAAGTTGATGACATGACGATAAGGGTAAAAGTAAAGCGTGAAGCAGACATCCCTGATGGTAGCGTATGGGTTGTCTTCCCTGCTGAGCATTGTTGTGTCTATGTTGATGAGACGCTTGTCTAGGCCTTCTATCTTATCATAATACAGTGCCATGTGTGAGGCGCGCGCCTGCCATGATGTATCATTGACAGGCGCTAATTTTTGCCGTTAAGATTACACCTATAACAAGAAATAAAATAAATATGTTCTTTTTAAAGGGGTGTTACGTATTTTCCTGCAATGGTAGTCCCATTGGATAGCGTGAGCGACACTCTGTCCCACAAGGTGTGTAACGTGATTACTTCACACTGCGTTATGCTATGTAGCATGAGATAAAATGATAATATACCTCGAGATTTACGTATTTTATCCGCAATCTTATTCTGCATAAATATTCGATTTTCACGTAAAAAAATAATCTGTTGGACGGTGTTTTTTAATTTATCTACCATTTCTTTGGCTTTAGTTGCTCTGTCTTCGATTGGTTCTTCATTTTGCTCATTTTTAGACATCTGATTATTCCTCTTACGCATCAGATAATGCTATCTGCTAGCGGCTAGTTAATGCCTCCGATATCTGAAGACAGGATGCCTGCGTGATAGCGGTAACGCTACATCATGTATGACGTAAAAAATAAAATACAAGTACAACCAATAAGTGTTATTATAGTGAGGCGTAGGCGAAGACAAAAAATAGACACCTCTATCCGGTTTAGGATAGGATAGCGGCCTAGGAGGACTTTTCCATGTCATCTCAGACTCAAAACCAGCCGCACAGACAGAAAATCATTGTTGATACCGATCCGGGTATTGATGATGCTATGGCACTGCATTTTGCCTTTGCTGATCCGCGGCTTGAGGTTGTGGGGCTGACCACGGTATTTGGTAATGTGTTTGTTGAGCAGGCAACCCGCAACGCGCTGTTTCTTATTGAGCAGGCGGCTTATTCAGCCGATGTAGCTGGCGGCGCATCGCATCCTCTTACTATGGCGATGAACCCGCCATCCCATCATGTTCATGGGCCTGAGGGGCTGGGCGCTTTGGCGGCTGTTACGCCGTCCGGCATGGCTGATCCACGGCCGGCCCATATTTACCTGTCAGAGACATGCCGCGCGCATTCTGGCGAAATTATTCTATGTCCTGTTGGCCCGCTTACCAACATTGCCGCCTTGCTTGATTACGATCCCGAAATTATCAAACATGTGAAAAAAGTCGTCATTATGGGCGGGACTGTGTTTCATCGCGGTAATGTAACCCCGTTTGCCGAAGCCAATGTCTGGAACGACCCGCATGCGGCTGACAAGGTGTTTGCGGCTGACTGGCAGGTTGAGATGATCGGCCTTGATGTTACCCAGCAGATTACCTGTGATGCGGCTGATTTTACCGGCGTGTCAGCTGCTGCTCCTGAGATTGGCGGGTTCCTGACTGACATTTCAGACTTCTATATGGATTTCTATGAAGGGGTGCTGGGCCAGCATGCCTGCCTTATCCATGATCCGGCCGCTGTTATTGCGATTACTGACCCGCATTACTTTACCTTTGATGAGATTCCGCTCCGCGTCATAGCTGACGGCGAAGAGGTTGGGGCTACTATCCGCGATGATGCTTTGGGGCGCCGTCCGGTGCGGGTTGCAACGGCTGTTGATAGTGAGGGTGTACGCAAGACATTTCTGGACATTTGCAAAGAAACTGACAGAATGAAAAAATCCCGGATAGCGGCGGCCTCATAGCAGGGCTAGCATCCGGCATTTCAGGCTAAGAAGGGTTCTGGTCAATGGATGTGAAAACAGTTGATTATACCGCGCCAGACGCACAGCATTCTCTGGCAGAATCGCTTCGGGAAACTGGCTTTGCTGTGTTGGTCAATCACCCTATCTCTGCGCCGCGCATTGATGAAGCTTACGCGCGCTGGGCCGAATTTTTTGCCTCAGACGACAAGATGGACTGGCTGAGAGATCCTCAGAATCAGGATGGATTTTTCCCGTTTCTCTCTGAAAATGCCAAAGGCGCGGCTGCTAAGGATCTAAAAGAATTTTATCATGTCTATTCATGGGGACGGGTGCCGGACAGCCTGTCTGATATGACGCGAAAGCTCTATAGCGACCTTGTAACGCTGGGTCAGGAACTTCTTGGCTGGCTGGATAATGAAATGCCAGCAGATGTGCGTAGCAAAATGACTGCGCCGCTCTCAACCATGATGGATAAAAGCGAGCAAAGCCTGTTCAGAATTCTGCATTACCCGCCCTTATCTGATACAGCAGAAAGCGCGGCTGAAGACAGCACCGCCATTCGTGCAGCAGCCCATGAAGATATTAATCTGATCACACTGCTTCTTGCTGGCTCAAAACCGGGGCTTGAAGCACAGGACATAGAGGGCAAGTGGCATAATGTGCCATGCGATCCCGGAATGATTACGATTAATAATGGTGATATGTTATCACTCGCAACAAACGGGTTTTACCCCTCTACGACGCATCGTGTGGTAAATCCTGAACGCACCCAAAATAGTGCGCGATATTCCATGCCGATGTTCTTGCATCCGCGGCCAGATGTTGCGCTTACACAAGGATTTACAGCAGATATGTTTCTCCAGCAGCGGCTAAGAGAAATCGGTCTTAAATAACAAAAGGAGTCTAGGATTATGAGTAATAAACGTTCAATAGGAATTGCCCTAATCGGTATTGCTGTTTTAGCTGTGATCGCAGTGACAATGCATACACCAATCGAAGAAAAAAAGACGGCAGTTAGTTCAAGCGATATAAAGCCTGCTGTTATCTTTGATATGGGGGGCAAATTTGATAAATCCTTCAATGAAGGCGTATGGGCAGGGGTGAAGAAATTCACCGAGGAAACCGGCATCGAAGTCATGGAATTCGAAGTCACCAACGAAACCCAGCGTGAACAAGCAATGCGCCGGATGGTTGAACGCGGCGCTACGATCGTACTGGGTGTAGGATTTGCGCAAGCCGATGCTATCTCAAAAGTTGCAGCAGAAAATCCAGATACGCTGTTTTCGATTATCGATGTGGGCTGGCTTGATGCGCCAAACTTGCGCCAATATGTGTTCAAAGAACATGAAGGAAGCTACCTTGTTGGGGTTGCTGCTGCACATGCAAGCCAGACAGACAAGGTCGGATTTGTGGGCGGCATGGATATCCCGCTCATCCGGAAATTTGCCTGTGGCTATGTTGGCGGTGTGAAGTCTGTGACAGCGTCGGCAGATGTCTTCCAGAATATGACCGGTCCAACACCATCAGCATGGAATGACCCGGCTAAAGGTGCAGAACTGACACGTTCGCAAATCGACCGCGGGGCGGATGTTGTTTATCACGCAGCCGGCGGAACTGGTCTTGGCGTCATTCAGGCAGCGGCTGATTCAGGTAAGCTCGCGATTGGCGTTGACTCAAACCAGAACGGTCTTGCACCGGGCTCTGTTCTTACCTCCATGCTGAAGCGTGTTGATGTTGCCGCTTATGAGACCTTCATGGATGCCAAGAATGGCACCTTCTCATCTGGGTTAACTGTACTGGGTGTTGCTGAAGGTGGTGTTGACTGGGCGCTAGATGATAATAATGCCAGCCTTGTGACTGATAAAATCAAAACAGCCGTTGAGGCAGCGCGTTCAGACATCCTTTCAGGAAAGGTTGTTGTCCATAATTACGAGAGTGATTCCAGCTGTCCTTACTAATATAATCATTTTTTTGTGATGACAGTTACACACCAACAGGCGAAAGGCAGGGATACCGTGCCTTTCGCCATTTCACTGCGCGGGGTTGAAAAAACCTTCGGAGCCGTGCGCGCCAATCATAATATTGACCTTGATATTTGCACCGGTGACATCCACGGCATTATCGGAGAAAACGGCGCGGGCAAGTCAACGCTTGTCTCTATCTTATATGGGTTCTACCAAGCGGATGCTGGCACTATCAGTGTGTTTGGCGAAGAAAAAACATTGCGGTCTACGGCTGATGCAATAGCGGCTGGCATTGGCATGGTACATCAGCATTTTATGCTGGTTCCGACCTTCACAGTACTTGAAAATATTATCCTTGGTCATGAAGGAACAGACAGTCTTGCAAAAGGCTTTGAGGCAGCGCGCGTTGAACTTGCCCAGCTTGCTACTCGTTATGGCCTTGATGTTGATCTTGATGCGATTATCGAAGATTTTCCTGTTGGGCTGCAGCAACGTGTTGAAATTCTAAAAGCCCTCTATCGCGGCGCCAATATTCTTATTCTGGATGAGCCAACAGGCGTTCTTACACCGCAGGAAACTGATCAGCTTTTTGATATTCTAAGAGCCTTGAAAGAACAGGGTGTTACTATCCTGCTTATCACCCATAAACTGCGCGAAATTATGGCGATTACGGACCATGTATCTGTGATGCGTGGGGGTGAGATGGTCGCGCATAAGCGCCGCAGTGATACAACACCTGAAGAGCTTGCCGAGGTTATGGTTGGCCGTCCGGTGCGCACTGACGGCATATGGCATGAGGCAAATCCGGGACAGATTGTGCTACGGGCTGAAAATCTGGAACTGACTGCTGGGATGTCAGCAAAGAGCACGGCGCTGGTTTCAGATGTCTCGTTCGCGCTGAAGGCAGGCGAAATTCTTGGTATTGCCGGCGTATCGGGTAACGGGCAGTCTGAATTGCTGGAGCTTCTGGCTGGTATTCGCGCACCAAGCAATGGCAGTATTCAGATTGGCGGTCGTCATGTCACAGCAGAGATGCCAGCAACCCCGTCCGAGATTAAATCCCTTGGCATTGCCCATGTGCCAGAAGACCGTCATTCAACCGGTCTTATTCTACCTTTCACAGCAGCAGAGACAATTATCCTTGGCTATGAGGATAAAATGACCGGCAGAACAGCTGGCTGGCTCGACCCTGAAGAGCTTGACGAGCATTGCGCCGGTTTGATGCAAGACTTTGACGTTCGCCCGCCTGACCCGTCCTTGAAAAGCAATTTATTTTCAGGCGGTAATCAGCAAAAAATCGTGCTAGCTCGCGAAATGTCAGCCGCGCCATCTATCCTGCTTGTGGGTCAGGCCACCAGAGGGGTTGATATTGGCGCTATCGAATTTATCCATAAACAGCTTATTGCCATGCGCGATAAGGGTTGTGCAATCATTCTGGTTTCGGTTGAATTGGATGAAATTCTGACCTTATCAGACAGGATTATGGTGATGAATAATGGCTCCTCCATGGGGATTATTGACAGAAGCGAGGCAGATGCCCGCGCTATTGGCCTGTTAATGGCAGGGGTTGGCTGATGGAACAAAAATTACCACGCTGGATAGATATTGGCTTACTGCCGGTTATTAATATTCTGGCAGCCTTTATTGTGGCAGGGGTCATTATTGCGCTGATTGGCGAAAATCCGTTTGCGGCGCTGTCTGTTTTGGTAAAAGGCGCTTTTTTCTATAAAGGCGCGCTTGGATATACCCTGTTCTATGCAACCAATTTTATCTTTACCGGACTTGCTGTCGCTGTTGCCTTTCATGCCTCATTATTCAATATCGGCGGTGAAGGTCAGGCAATGGTAGGCGGGCTGGGGCTGGGGCTTGTTGCGTTGCTGCTTGACCCGCTATTGCCGCCTCTTCTGGTGGTGCTGATTGCTATTCCGGCTGCGGTTATTTTTGGTGCGTTCTGGGGGGTGATCCCTGGATGGCTTCAGGCGAAGCGCGGCAGTCATATCGTTATCACAACTATCATGTTTAATTTCATTGCTGCGTCTCTCATGGTCTGGCTGCTGGCTGGCATGTTGATGGCGCCTGGCCAGATGTCTCCTGAAACCCGCAGTTTTGCTGATGGTGTTGCGCTGGCTCAATTCCATACGCTGGTGAGCTATGTTGGACTTTCTGTTGCAAAATCACCACTCAATCTGTCCTTTATTATTGCGTTGGTTGCGTGTGTTGGGGTGTGGGTGCTGATTTGGCGGACACGCCTTGGTTATGTTATTCGCGCCACAGGCCATAGTGAGCGGGCTGTTATCTATGCAGGACATTCTCCTGCCAAAATCATTATCATTACAATGGCAATTTCTGGCGGTCTTGCGGGTCTGATGGCCTTGAACGAAATTTTAGGTGTACAGCAAAGAGTTATTCTTAACTTCACTTCCGGATATGGATTTACCGGCATTGCTGTTGCGCTGATGGGGCGTAATCATCCTATTGGGATATTGCTGGCGAGCCTACTATTTGGCGCTTTATATCAGGGGGGCGCCGAGCTTGATTTCGAATTTCAGACAATTACGCGCGAAATGGTACTGATGATACAGGGGCTTATTATCCTGTTTTCAGGCGCCTTGGCATATATGTTCACCCCTATGGTAGCCAGAGTATTTGCATCCTATATCTCCTCATCAAAAGGAGTTGATTGATGGCAGCTGAACTCTGGCTTCAATTTGTACTGGCACTAGATGCCACCATTCGGATGTCGACACCGCTTATTTTATGCGCAATGGCGGGTATTTTTTCTGAGCGGTCCGGTATTATCGATATCTCGCTTGAGGGCAAGATGCTGCTTAGTGCCTTTGCGGCAGCATCACTTGCCGCGCTTACGGGCTCTGCTGTGATAGGACTTGCAGGGGCAATCATCATCTCTGTTCTGTTCAGCCTCCTGCATGGGTTTGCGTGTATTACTCACAAAGGCAATCAGGTGGTATCAGGACTTGCCATTAATATCCTTGCCTCCGGTTTAACGGTAACGATTGGGTTTGCAATATTTTCACAAGGCGGTCAGACGCCGTTTTTGTCACGTGACCAGCGGTTCTTGCCTCTGGAACTTCCGTTTACCGAAACGATAGAATCTCTTCCGGTTATTGGGCCTTCAATAGGGGTTATCTATAGTGAGGTTATCTCAGGGCATAACATTCTGGTCTGGCTTGCGTTTCTGGCTGTTATTGTAACAGGCTATGTGCTGTTCAGAACGACATTTGGCTTGCGTCTGCGCGCTGTAGGCGAAAAGCCAGAGGCTGTTGATACAGCTGGCATCAGTGTCAGTTGGATGCGGTATAAGGCGGTGATACTTGCCGGTATTCTCTGCGGTATGGCGGGGGCGTATCTGTCGATTGCCCATGGCGGCGGGTTCGTGCGCGAAATGACAGCTGGCAAAGGCTATATCGCGCTGGCAGCGATGATTTTTGGTAATTGGCGGCCTGTACCTGTTCTGCTTGCCTGTCTTATGTTTGGGTTTCTGGAAGCTATTGCAGCGCGTCTTCAAGGCGTTGATTTGCCGCTGATAGGGCAGGTGTCGACCGACCTTATCCTTGTTCTGCCTTATGTGCTTACCGTTATTCTTCTGGCAGGTTTTGTTGGCAGGGCTGTTCCGCCCCGCGCCATTGGTGTTCCCTACGTAAAGGAAAGATAATCATGAGTGATGCAGAACTTGTTGCTGCGGCAATATCGGCAATGTCGCACGCCTATGCGCCCTACAGCAGCTTTTATGTAGGGGCGGCAATACGTGATGAGAACGGCCAAATTCATAGTGGGGCAAATGTTGAAAATGCAGCCTATCCGCAAGGTGCCTGTGCTGAGGTGGGGGCTATTTCTGCGATGATTATGGCGGGCGGGCGGAAAATTGACGCTATCGCTGTTGCTGGCAAAGGGGATGTCTTATGCACGCCGTGCGGTGGGTGCCGGCAGCGCATTCGTGAATTTGCCGAAGCCGCAACCCCAATCATCATTGCCGATGAGACAGGCGAGCGGGCGCGTTTTACACTGGCAGAAATTCTGCCGCATAGTTTCGGGCCAGATAACCTTCGGTAATTGGCACAACCAATAAATATGGCCCGTAAATATGTACAGGCAATATTATCCCGTCAGGGGCCGTTAGACAGTATTATAAATACGGTCTCCGGCATCGCCTAAGCCTGGCAAGATATAAAAATTTTCATCTAATTCGCGGTCAACAGCAGCCGTGATGATAGGGATATCATCATGTGCGTCTTGCACTGCTCTCACGCCTTCTGGTGAGGCAACAAGGCAGGCGAACAGAATATCACGTGCGCCATGGGCTTTTAGCCTGTCAGCGGCCATGATTGCCGACCCGCCCGTTGCCAGCATAGGGTCTACCAAAATTATTTGCCGGTCAGCTATTCTGTTGGGAAGTTTTTCATAATAGGCTTCTGCGTGATGCGTGTCGGGGTTGCGTTGCAATCCAAGATGACCAATCGGTATTTCTGGAAGAATGGCTGAGAATGCGTCGGTGAGACCATTTCCGGCCCGCAAAATAGAAACAAGGCAGGGAAGGGGCTCTGGCAGGCAAAATCCCTTCGTATGCTCAAGCGGCGTTTCAACTGACATTTCTTGTGTTGTCAGGTGGCTGAAAACAGAGGCGCTCATCAAACCAGCTACTTCATGGAGGATACGCCGGAAGCTATGAGGCGGCGTAGTTTTATCACGCAGGCTCGTCATTTTAACATCAAGAAGTGGGTGGTTTAAAATTGTTAACATCGCTGTGAAATATCCTTCGTTTACAGTGTCACCAGAAGATAAACGTCATCGCTGACATCTCATGCTAATGGTTATTAGCCTAGGCAAAGGGAAGGGGGCTAACAGAACCTGAAACAGGTGCATCTGGTCTGATAACCTCAATCGGCTTGCCTGTATTACCCGCAGCATTTTCAATGATGGCAAGTCCGACATTACGCTCAAGTCGTGGTGACCAGATAGCTGAGGTAATCGTGCCGATTTCCTGTCCTTCCAGCATCACAGGCCATGGCACTGAACAGGTTGGACAGGGGCCGCCATCAAATAGAATGCCCCGAATTTCACGCATGCTACCAGAGGCTGCAATTTTCTGTAATGCAGGCAGGCCAATATAATCTATCGACCCATCGGTAACACAGTATTTTCCTAGCATAACCTCAAAAGGATTATTCTGAGATGTCATCTCATTACCGTATGAGAATAATCCGCCCTCAATTCGCTCAATCAGATTTGGGCATCCCGGGGTAATATTAAAGGCCTGCCCTGCCTCCCAGATAGCCTGCCATAATGCGGGGCCAAGATGGGCGCCTTCGAGATAAATTTCAAACCCGCCCTGCCTGGAGTATCCAGAACGGGCAATCAGCTGTTTTGTGCCTTGAAACGAAATCCAGCCATATTTGAAAAAGCCAATATCAGCAATAGAATCCCCGAATAGACTGCATAAAAGGGCTTCAGCCTTTGGTCCCTGAATTGCCAAGGGATAAACATCAGGCTCACACAGATCAACATCAAAGCCTTTGCCGTAAGCAATCCCTTTGGCATATAAAAGAACATCACTATCGGCAATGGACAGCCAATATTTATCATCAGTTAGCTTTATCAGAACCGGGTCATTAATCAGCCCGCCTTGTGCATCGATAATCGGCACATACAGACAGTCATTATCGCGCATCCGTGAAATATTCCGCGGGGTCATTAACTGAATAAGCGCTTTTGCATCTGGTCCGGTTACCTGAACCTGCCGCTGGCACGACACATCCCATAGCTGAACATGTTCGCGAAGGTGCCAGTAATCTTCCTCAACAGAAGGCTGGTAGGCTTTGGGTAAGAGCATATGATTTACAACCGTGAAACCACGAACGCCTGCCTCCTGAACGTTATTAGTATAGGGCGTGCGCCTGATGCGGCGCGACATATTTAATCCTTCAGACATATTTCCTCATCTCATCCCAAAAGCTTATGCAAAATGACATCTTCATTCCGGAATAGACATCCAGACTGAATATCCGTTTGGTGATAAAATCACCGGCATATGATAGCGCGCATCTGGGTCAGGCATGGAAAACCGCAAGACAATCTGGTCGCTGATGCGTGCCCCCTGCTGCGGCAAATCTTGTGCGTGCCAGTAAGGCGCTGTTGTAAAACAGATCTCATAGACTGTTTTGGGGTCAGCCCCTGACACATCAACTGTTTCAGACAGGCGCCCGCCCTCATCCATATATCCTGTAAAGAGAACATTACCATTATCAAGATTGCTTAATGTGACAGCAATACCGCCAGCGTGCGTTCCGTTGCTGCTATTAAGGGTATGTGATGTAACAAGGGCCATCTGTTCTCTCATTTGTTGCTAACGTAAAAAAGGGGGGCGGCGCAAGCGGCCTGCGCTTATGCGTAATGAACGCTCCTATTCTATCGAGGCTTTATCGCGCTTATCTGATGTGGCGGCAACAATCGGGCTTATCACACCACGACATTTTACATTCACACAGGCTGTTTTTCCGCTTGCCATTGCCCGGCGTAATGCAGGCCCCAACTCTTCGCGTTTTGTTACAAGCTCGCCATGACCGCCAAGCCCCTCACACATAGAATGGAAAGGGATATCGCGGAAGTCTGTCGCAAAATGCTGACCATTGGCGAATAGCCGTTCCTGTTGCTGGCTAATGCAGTCCAGACCACCATTATTATCAATGACAATTGTGATAGGTGTTGCTTCTTGAAAGGCAGCTTCAATAGAAAGCCCGCCAGACAGAAAGGCACCATCACCGGAAATAACAACCACATTCTTGTCAGGATGAAGCGCTTTAGCAGACACACCAAAGCTAACACCAACACCGAGCAGGGAGTAATTTCCCGGATGCATTATACCGCCAAGTTTCTGGCCCCGCCAGCCAGCCATATTAACAGCAATTTCAGACCAGAAATGGGTGTTGCCTCCATCAAAAATCAACCAGTCTTCGGCGCCCATTTCAGCCTGCACATCAAGAGAGAGTTGAAGTGGGTGCATTTTGCCCCCGTCAGCTAAATCACGTGCCGTTTCAGCAGCAATATGGGTTTCCCATTCTTGTACCCAGTCAGCGCGTCGCTGCTTCTGCAGATCAAACCAGCTGTCCCATGTTTTTCCCACACCCATCAGCGCATCAAGGAAAGCGCCCGGATCAGAGAGCAGCATTTCATCAGCCGCTCTATTATAATCTAACTCTTCATGGCTTCCATTAACGCAGATAAGCGTTGTGTCTTTCTGAAAGAAAGGTGGATTACCAAAATTCATCTGATTATCAAGTCTACCGCCAATCATGATGACGACATCTGCTTCATGAATGGCTGGCTTGCTCGGATGATATTGATGAAAATCAGCAAGACCCATATAGGCGTCGCACTCCTCGCCGAGCAGCTTTGAATGATATGGCACATTGAATACCGGTAGGCGTAACATTTTGCCGGCGCTCTCAAGGGCGGCTTCTGCACCCGACCACCAGACGCCGTGACCGCCAATAATGAGCGGTCGTTCTGATGCCTTTATAATCCCCATAACATGAGAGAGCGCAGTTGGATCAGGCCAGGCACGCGGTAGCGGCTTATCTGTTCTGATAAAGGGACGTTCTTGTCGGCCAGCATCCTCATCGAACGAAGAAAACATGATATCAACAGGCAGGCTGATATGGACTGGCCCTGGATAACCTGTTGTTGCTGCGTGCCAAGCCCTATCAACAAATTCGCTGATCCGCTCCCCATCTGTAATCTGCACAGAATATTTGACGAGCGGGGCTGCAATCGCAACATCATCAATTTCTTTGAAACCGCCAGCGCCCTGTCGCTTTAATGTTGATGAGCCAGTGACAAAAATCACAGGTGAGCGTTCTCCGCCTGCTTCCAGCATAGCTGGCACAGCATTCGCAAATCCTTCTGGGCCAACAAGACAGATAGAGGGGGTGCGCGTTATCCGCGTATGACCATCAGCTAGATGACCTGCAACCTGCTCATGCGGGCAGTTAATCACGGGCATCTGACATTCCATAAAGCCCTCTAGCGCAGGATTGCAAAACCCGCCTGCTAGGGTAAAGACATGTTTGGCGCCTTTTTCTTTTAAGGCGCGTGCAAGAATTTCTCCGCCCCGGATTTTTTTTGCATCTGCCATAATTATCTATTCCCCACCCAAGTGAATAATCTGTTTTGGTCAATAACCTAGGTCTGTTATCGAGATGTTTTTCACTGTTCAGTTTTTACCACGACATCATTGGTCAGTGACGCAATATTATTCACACCAATTTGCGCCATTGAAACACTAATTTCGTCTGCTAATACTCTCACAAGGCTCCTGACGCCTTTTTCGGCATCAGCGCCAAGTGCAAACATAAAAGGCCGTCCAAGCATGACAAAATCTGCGCCATACGCAAGAGCTTTGATGATGTCATCTCCATTGCGAACGCCGCTATCAAAAATGAGCGGATAGTCTGGTCCAACAGCAGCTCTTATCAGGGGTAGAATATCAATCGTAGCAGGAGCGCTATCAAGTTGTCTGCCGCCATGGTTGGAGACATAGATAGCATCTGCACCGGCCTCTTTTACCCGCACAGCATCGGATGGCTCTGTGATACCTTTGATGATTAAGCGGCCTTTCCAGATTTTACGCAGGCGGTCAAGGAATGCCCAATCTGCTCCAGCACGGCTAGCATTTCGATCAAATTTTGTCTGTTTGCCGTCTGTTTCAAAATTACGCGGCGACGGCGCGCCTGCCAGCATTGTTGAAAGTGACCAGCGTGGATGAGTGGCAAAATCAAATGCCTGTTTTGGTCCGATGTGAAACGGGGCTTTGAACCCATTACGCAAATCGCGAATGCGCCGTGATACTTCTGGAACATCAACAGTTAGGATAAGCGTGTCATATCCGGCAATGCGGGCCCTCTCAACAAGCTCTAATGCCATGTCAGTGGACTGAGTAACATAGAGCTGAAACCACGTATTCTCGCCGCCCCAACCATACATATCTTCGATTGTGCTCGACCCAGCTGTTGACAGGCAAACAGGCATGCCGGCTTGCTGTGCAACGCGTGCAAGGTGTTTATCTGCATGTGGCCAAGCAAGGTTACACATTCCCATTGGGGCAATGCCAAACGGGACAGAATAGGACCTGCCAAGAAAGCTTGTCTCTAGTGACCGTTGGGCCACATCCCCCATCACCCGGGGTTGCAGGATAATATTATCAAATCGTTTTTGGTTGCGGTCTGTCGCTTGCTCGCGGCCTGCCGCACCTTCGATAAAATCAAAGATAATCTTAGGGAGGCGCCGACGTGCATGCAGATAGGCATCATCTGTTGAAATTACAGATTTGCTCGTGGCAGGGCCGATATTATCAAAAATGGAAATTGGAAACTCTCCTTAACTGTTCGCTTTCATTTTATGCTTTGGAAGACGAATATCAAAGCGCTCCCGCATACGTGTATCACTGGCATCTGAGAGATGCTGCGGGAAGTGGGTTGCCAAGATTTCCCGTGCTCTGGCATTTGCAGGACGCCGGATATCGGGGCGCCCATCTGCTTCCCATTCTTCATGTGATCGTCTATCCGAAACATCAGGATAGAGAAAATCTGTTTGCATTCGCTTGAATGTTTCCGGATGACCAAGAAAATGGCCCTCGCCTGAGACAACACTGCGAATGGCATCAGCGTTAAGAGCAGATTCGCTCATCTCGATAGGCGCTAATGTCCGTAAAATAACCCCAAGCATATCATTATCTGCCACATAGGCTTCATGAGAACAAGCCATCAATCCGCTTAGCATACCGCAGGCTTGGGTTATCATGTTAGCCCCTGTCTGGGCAGCAAGCGAGACGGACATGCATTTTTCAAACCCTGATTGAGCATCAACGCTTTTGCTGTCTGTTGCGCCTGCGATTGTTGAATTAGGCAGGTCAAGATATTGGGCAACGCGAACGGCTGCTGCTGTTAGCACAGCTTGCTCGCCGCATCCCCCGGCCATGCCGCCAGTTCTGAGGTCGGTTATCATAGGGCGCGGGCCAAAGATAATAAGCCCGTCAGGATTTGCAAGCCACGCAACAACAAGCCCAGCGAGCGTTTCAGCAGTTGTCTGGGCAACACAGCCCGCAATCGTTACGGGGCTTGAGGCGCCAAGCTGCCCAAAAGTGTTTACATGGGTTGGGATGCCTTGTGCTGTGGCTTCAAGAAGAACATCGCAGGCTTCTGCTGAGAAGCGCAATGGGGGAACAGCATGATTAATGCTCAATGATAGGAAGGGGCGTGCACAAAAAGCCTCTTTAGAGCCGGCTATTTCATAACAAATAGTGGCAATATCACGAACGGATTCAGCGCTGGATGAGCTGGTCAGAACATGCTTTTGGGTTCCAGCTAGACTGGCATAGGCGGTGTTAAGGTCAAGTGTTCGATCGTCTGGCATGTCACGGGCAACCATGGAGCGACTGAAAAAATGAATATGTTGAAGCCTATCCGAAAGACGGGCAGCGTCATATAAATCCAACAATGTTGATGGTCTATATTCACCAGTATCAATATCAACTATCAAGGGCGCTGCGCCGCCGGTTCCAACAGACACATTCTTGCCCGACATTTGGATGTCATGTTCTGGTATCTGACCGCATAAACTAAAATCGCGGCGAAGGCCTGCGATAGCACGTTTCACAAGGGCGGGCGGGAAGCAAAGGCGGCCTTCTGCAGAAAGTGAGCCGCCAGCATTAACAACAAGCGATATAACAGCTTCCGGTGCTTCGGACATGCCAATATCATCTAGGATAGAAAAAGCAGCCTTGCTCAGTGCGTCGCATTCTTTTTCAGTAA
>OBMK010000584.1_pt1 | contig 34952 bp, 30 predicted proteins | sample 1539081 | NCBI WGS metagenome assembly OBMK01 (sample SAMEA3355528, study PRJEB22509) | marine metagenome | biome: marine; feature: river plume; material: water | place: USA | collected 2010-08-07 | depth 0.5 m | reverse complement strand
TTCGGTCCCGATATTTTAGACAATTTTTGCCGCCGTTGCATCGGAATTTTGATATTATACTACTTTATAAGTATTTTCAAAAAGCCAATTAAACAACCAACGGGTTTGACCCGAGACCTTGTTTTGATTCATAGCTTACGCGGCTGGGTTCAAAAAATATGGCGGAATTGTTAACGCCGCTTTGGGCGGGTTTGGCGCACCGTAAGGCCTTAAAATGCGTGGTTAATTAGATACTTTCTATATAGATAGCCCCACATGACCCAGTTCGCCAAAGAAATATTGCCTATCAGCCTCGAAGAGGAAATGCGCCGGAGCTACCTGGATTACGCGATGAGCGTGATTGTCGGACGAGCGCTACCCGATGCGCGTGACGGCTTAAAGCCCGTTCACCGCCGCGTGCTGTTCGCCATGCACGAGCTGAACAACGACTGGAACCGCGCTTACAAGAAGTCAGCGCGTATCGTGGGTGATGTGATTGGTAAGTACCACCCACACGGTGACACGGCGGTCTACGACACGATCGTTCGGATGGCGCAAGATTTTTCGCTGCGTCACATGTTGGTAGATGGCCAAGGTAACTTTGGCTCCGTTGATGGCGACAACGCGGCGGCGATGCGTTACACCGAGATTCGCCTAGCGAAAATCGCGCACGAGATGCTGGCGGACATCGATAAAGAGACGGTCGATTTCGGTCCCAACTACGACAACAGCGAACGCGAGCCCTTGGTTTTACCCTCGCGCTTGCCTAACTTGCTGGTCAACGGCTCATCGGGTATCGCGGTGGGTATGGCCACCAACATTCCCCCGCACAACCTCAACGAGGTGGTCGATGCGTGTCTGCACCTCTTGAACAACCCCGAGTCATCGGTCGATGACTTGATGGAAATCATTCGCGCCCCAGACTTCCCGACCGCCGGCATCATTCACGGCATTTTAGGCGTCAAAGATGGCTACCGCACGGGCCGTGGCCGCGTGATCATGCGCGCGAAGTGCCACTTCGAAGATATCGACAAAGGCCAGCGCCAGTCCATCATCGTTGATGAGTTGCCCTACCAGGTCAACAAAAAGACATTGCTTGAGCGCATTGCCGAGCTGGTGACCGAGAAGAAAATCGATGGCATCAGTCACATCCAAGACGAGTCAGATAAGTCTGGCATGCGGGTGGTGATCGAGCTCAAGCGCGGCGAGGTTCCTGAGGTCGTGTTGAACAACCTCTACAAGCAGACGCAACTGCAAGACACCTTTGGTATGAACATGGTGGCGTTGGTGAATGGCCAACCCAAGCTGTGCAACCTCAAAGACTTGGTTGAGATTTTCCTGCAGCACCGCCGCGAGGTCGTGACGCGCCGCACTGTCTTCACACTGCGCAAGGCCCGCGAGCGTGGGCATGTGCTGGAAGGCTTGGCGGTCGCTTTGGCCAACATCGACGAATTCATCGCCATCATCCGTAATGCGCCCACGCCACCTGTGGCGAAGGCCGAGTTGTTGAACCGCGCTTGGGATAGCAGCTTGGTGCGCGAAATGCTGACACGCACCCGTGCAGATGGCGCCACAGTAAACGCTGACGATTACCGCCCCGATGGCGTATTGAAGTCGGTGGGCATGGGGGCCGATGGCCTGTACCGCCTGTCAGATACGCAAGCGCAAGAGATTTTGCAAATGCGCCTGCAGCGCTTGACGGGCTTGGAGCAAGACAAGATCGTTAATGAGTACAAGGAAGTGATCGCCGAGATCGACGACCTCCTCGATATTTTGTCGCGCCCCGAGCGCGTGGCCGTGATCGTCGGCGAAGAACTGACTGCAATCAAGCTGGAGTTTGGCGCCAACAAAGTGGGCCAGCGCCGCAGCGAGATCGAGTACAACGCACAAGAGTTGGCCACAGAGGATCTCATCACGCCCGAGAACATGGTGGTGACGTTGTCTCACACCGGTTACATCAAGAGCCAGCCCCTCAGCGAGTACCGTGCGCAGAAGCGTGGCGGTCGCGGCAAATTAGCAGCTTCAACAAAGGATGACGACTGGATCGACCAGTTATTCATCGCCAATACACACGACTACATTTTGTGTTTCTCAAACCGTGGCCGCGTTTACTGGCTGAAGGTGTGGGAAGTGCCATCGGGCTCACGCAACTCACGCGGTCGACCCATCGTGAACATGTTCCCGTTGCAAGAGGGTGAGAAGATCAACGTGGTGTTGCCACTGACCGGCGAAAACCGCACCTTCCCCGAAGATCACTTTGTCTTCATGGCGACCAGCATGGGCACGGTGAAAAAGACCGCGCTCACGGACTTCTCCAACCCCCGTAAGGCCGGCATCATTGCCGTTGACTTGGACGACAACGACTTCCTGATTGGCGCCGCGCTGACCAAAGGCAAGCACGATGTGATGCTGTTCTCTGACGGTGGCAAGGCCGTGCGCTTTGATGAAAACGATGTGCGCTGCATGGGCCGTAATGCCCGCGGTGTGCGCGGCATGATGCTTGAAGAAGGCCAAAGCGTGATCGCGATGCTCGCGGCCCCCACCGATGTGGCACCTGAAGATCAAGCCAGCCAACCAACCAGCGTACTCACGGCCACTGAAAATGGTTTTGGCAAACGCACACCGATCGAAGAGTACACGCGCCACGGTCGCGGTACGAAAGGCATGATTGCGATTCAGCAAAGCGGACGCAACGGCAAGGTGGTGGCGGCGACGCTGGTCCACACCGACGACGAGATCATGCTGATCACCGATACCGGTGTGTTGGTCCGCACCCGAGTCTCCGAGATTCGCGAGATGGGCCGGGCAACGCAAGGGGTCACCTTGATTGGTCTGGATGAAGGTAGCAAGCTGATTGGCATGCAACGCATTGCCGACCGTGACGCAGAAAACGTTGATGCAGTTGACGCGGCTGATGAGGCCGAGGGCCCTGCCACGCCACCGTCTGACGCCCCCAGCGAGTAAGCGGCCATCATGAACCGACCATTCAATTTTTCGGCAGGCCCCGCAACGATCCCATTGGAAGTCTTAAACCGCGCGGGCGCTGAGATTGCCGATTGGCATGGGACTGGTATGGGCGTGATGGAAATGAGCCATCGCGGCGCGTCATTTGGCGAGATCCTAAACGGTACGTTGGCTACCGTCCGAGAAGTTTTAGCGGTACCTGAGGACTTTGAAATCCTCTTCATGCAAGGCGGCGGATTGGCAGAAAACGCTATCGTGCCGATGAACTTGTGTGGCGTTGAGAACCCCAAAGTCGATGTTGCCGTGACAGGCAGCTGGAGTCAGAAATCATTAACGGAAGCCAAGCGTTACGCCGATGTGCAACTGGCGTTTGACGGCAAGGCACACCAATTCCATACGGTCGCTCGCACCGGTGATTGGGCCTTGCGACCCGATGCCACCTATGTGCACGTGTGCAGCAACGAGACCATCCACGGCGTTGAGTTTCAAACCCTGCCTGATCTCAAAGCGCTCGGCATCACCGCGCCGTTGGTGATTGACTGCTCCAGCCACATCGCCTCACGCCCCGTTGAGTGGGACAAGGTGGGTTTGGCTTTCGCGGGTGCGCAAAAAAATCTGGGTCCTGCAGGGGTCACGATGGTGTTTGTTCGCAAGTCCTTGCTGGACCAAGCGATGGGCATTTGCCCGTCAGCATTTCAGTACAAGCTGGTGGCGGCCAACACGTCGATGTACAACACGCCGCCTACTTACGGCATTTACATGGTGGGCTTGGTATTTGAGTGGCTCAAGGCGCAAGGTGGGATCGCGGCGATTGAGGCTCAAAACATTGCCAAGACTAATCTTTTATACGGTGCCATTGACCGCTCAGACTTCTACCGCAACGAGGTTGATCCCGCCTTCCGCTCGCGTATGAATGTGCCGTTTTTGTTGGCTGATGAGGCCCTGAATGAGCGCTTCTTGGCAGAGGCGAAAGCCGCCAATTTGCTCTCGCTCAAGGGACATAAGTCGGTTGGCGGCATGCGCGCCAGCATCTACAACGCCATGCCGCTGTCCGGCGTCGAAGCTTTGGTGAGCTTCATGCAGGATTTTGAGCGCCGCCTTTGAAGCGAGACGACCCATGAAGACATTGCAAGAACTGCGTGAATCCATCGACGCACTCGACACCCAAATCCTGAGCCTCCTGAATGACCGCGCCCAATGCGCGCATGAGGTGGGTGAGTTGAAAAAGCGCGAAGGTTCAGCGGTGTTCCGTCCGGACCGGGAAGCACAGGTCATCAACAAGCTGCAGTCGCTTAACGAGCGCACCAATGGTCTGCTTAAACCGCACAGCATTGGCAACATCTGGCGCGAGGTCATGTCGGCCTGCAGAGCGCTTGAGGCGCCCCAACGCATCGCTTACCTCGGCCCCGCAGGCACCTTCAGCCAGCAAGCCGCTTTGGCATTTTTTGGCACCAGCGTGACCGAGGTGGCGTGCCCCTCGATTGACGAGGTGTTTCGCGCGACCGCATCCGGCACGGCCGATTTTGGCGTGGTGCCCATCGAGAACTCCACCGAAGGCGTGATTGCGCGGTCACTTGATTTGTTGTTGCAGTCGCCCGCACACATCATTGGCGAGTTGAGTTTGTTGGTGCGTCACCACCTGCTGCGTCAGAGTAACTCGCGCGATGGCATCCAGGTGGTACTTGCGCACCCCCAAGCATTGGCCCAGTGTCAAGAATGGCTCAGCAAACACCTGCCCAACGCCGAGCGACGCGCCGTCTCAAGCAATGCGGAGGGCGCGCGCCTGGCAGCTGAACACCCGGAGTGGGCGGCCATCGCCAGCGAACGCGCGGGGTCTGAGTACGGCTTACACAACGTCGCGCCCGCGATTCAAGACGATGCCCATAACCGCACGCGCTTTGCAATCATCTGCTTGCCCAGTACCTTAGAGGCACCGACTGCCACCGGGCGCGATTGCACCAGCCTCGCCGTATCGGTGGTTAATCGGCCCGGCGCGTTGCATGACTTATTGGTGCCACTGAAACAACATGGTGTCTCCATGACCCGCTTTGAATCGCGTCCTGCGCGACAAGGTCAATGGGAATACATCTTTTTTATTGACCTCGTGGGACACCCCTCTGAGGCCAGCATGCACGCTGCATTGGAAGACCTCAAGAAGCTATGCGCCTTCTACAAGGTGCTGGGGACTTACCCCCAATCTGAGGCCTAACAGTGGGGGCAGATCTTCTCGCTATTCGGCGTCTGGCCATCATTGGGTGCGGCCTCATTGGCGGCTCGTTTGGCATGGCGCTGCGCGACGCGCTGCCAGGCTTGGTGGTGGCGGGTTACGGACGTTCGCAAGCCAACCTACTCGAAGCGCAACGGCGGGGCGCCCTGACCGAAGTCGCACCCACACTGGCTGATGCGGTCAGCGACGCCGATGTCGTTTTGGTGAGCGTGCCGGTTGGTGCCCTGACCAATACATTGCACGCCATTGCACCCCACATCAAAGCCGATGCGATTTTGATGGACGCAGGGTCCACCAAACAAGACATGGTCGACGCTGCGAAAGCGGTTTTTAACCAACCAACGGCCAACGGCTTCACACTGTCTCAGGTGGTCCCGGCACACCCCATTGCTGGCAAAGAAAAGGCAGGGGTTGCGCATGCAGAGGCGACCCTGTACCAAGATCGCTTGGTGATCTTGACGCCCACCACCGATACGACACCCGCCGCCACCGCCGCTGCACAGGCACTTTGGCAGGCCGTCGGCGCACGTGTTCAGGTGATGGATGCCGCACGGCATGACCACGTGTTTGGCGCCGTGAGCCACCTGCCCCACCTGTTGGCGTTTGCCTACATGAATGGCGTAGACCCCACCACCATTGCCATGGGCGGAACTGGATTTCAAGATTTCACACGCATTGCGGGCAGTGACCCCGCCGTGTGGCGCGATATCCTGCACACCAACCGCGACGCCGTATTGGCGCAACTCACCCAGTTTGAAGATGCCTTGGCTGCATTCAAAGCATGCATCGCCGGCGGTGACACCGACACACTGACCCAACTCATTAGCCAAGCCAGTGCCCAGCGCAAGGCGTGGCAACTACCCACTGGTCGCACGCCAAGCAACGACGACGACGCGGCCTGAGCCTCTTATGTTTAAACAAGCCTTTCTCGACGTCCCTCCGATCGCAACCGCCGACGGTGCGGTGACGCTTCCCGGCTCAAAAAGTATTTCGAACCGCGTGTTGCTGCTCGCAGCACTGTGCGACGGCGCCACGGAAGTGCACGACCTGTTGGCCTCCGACGATACCCACGTCATGCTGGAAGCCCTGAAAGCGCTGGGCTGCGAGGTGACTTCAACGGGTGTCAATCAGGTCCGCGTGGTCGGACTGAACGGTCGACTCCGAGCCCAATCAGCGGCGCTGTTTTTAGGTAACGCGGGTACCGCGATGCGCCCGCTCACCGCGGCACTTACCTTGATGGCCAGCACGCAGGGCGGTAGCTTTGAGGTGTCGGGTGTCCCCCGCATGCACGAGCGTCCGATCGGTGACTTGGTCGATGCCTTGCGCGCGCTCGGCGGCATCGTGACCGACTTGGGCCAACCGGGCTACCCCCCTTTACGACTGGGTGATGGCGCACCGCACACGCTGAACTTGAAAGATCCAATCCCAGTTCGGGGTGATGTGTCTAGCCAGTTCTTAACCGCATTGCTGCTGGCGCTGCCTTTGGTTGCCAAAGATGATGTGGTGATTGATGTGGTGGGTGAGTTGATCTCCAAACCGTATATCGAAATCACGCTGAAATTGCTCGCACAATTCGGCGTGCACGTTAAGCGCGACGAGTGGAAGCGATTCACCATTCCGGGTGGCAGTCGTTACCAATCACCTGGCAAGATCCATGTGGAAGCCGATGCCTCTTCGGCCAGCTACTTTGTGGCGTTGGGTGCCCTGGGGAGCACCGATGGCGTGCGCATCAATGGCGTTGGCTTGCAGTCCATCCAAGGCGATATCCGCTTCATCGAGGCCGCAGCCCTCATGGGCGCAGACGTAACGGGCGGCGACAACCACCTGACTGTCAAGCGCGGCGCATGGCCACTCAAAGCGATTGATCTCGACTGCAACCACATCCCTGATGCCGCCATGACCTTAGCTGTCATGGCGTTGTACGCCGATGGCACGACCACTTTGCGCAACATCGCCAGTTGGCGTGTCAAAGAGACCGATCGCCTCACTGCCATGGCCACTGAGTTACGCAAGTTGGGAGCCACCGTCGAAGAAGGCGCGGACTACCTGAGCGTGACGCCACCCGCACAAAGTGCGGACTGGCGCACGGCGCCCATCGATACCTATGACGACCACCGCATCGCCATGTGTTTTTCGTTGGCAGCGCTGAACCCTGCCAAGTTGCCGATTCGCATCAACGAGCCGCATTGCGTCGCCAAGACCTACCCCGATTACTTTGAGGCTCTGTTTAGCGTCACCACACCGCACGCGGGTACGGTACCGGTCATCTGTATCGACGGACCGACTGCGTCAGGCAAAGGCACCTTGTCACAGGGGGTGGCAAAAGCCTTGGGCTACGCGTGGCTCGATTCGGGGGCGCTTTATCGCTTGGTCGGTGTCGCCGCTGAAATGGCGGGTATTTCGACCCACACAGATGACTTAGCCAAACCGGATCACGCGCAGCGCGTTGCCGCGATTGCGGCCGATATGGCGGTTCGGTTTGAAGGGGATCGCGTCTACCTCGGTGAGACCGATGTCAGTGAGGCCATTCGGACGGAGGCCGCTGGTATGGGCGCATCGCGGGTCAGCGCTGTTGCACCAGTGCGACAGGCCTTACTGGAGCTGCAACACCGCTTTGCAAAAGCCCCGGGACTGGTCGCCGATGGCCGAGATATGGGGACTGTCATCTTCCCGCAGGCGCCCCTCAAGGTTTTTCTGACGGCCAGTGCCCAGAAACGGGCCGAGAGACGCTACAGCCAATTGATTTCGAAGGGAATTCCTGCTAAACTCGACGATCTTCTCGCCGATTTGCAAGAGCGTGATGCGCGCGATACCAATCGCGCACACGCGCCCCTCAAGCCAGCTGAAGATGCCATGCAACTAGACAACACCGACATGGGTATCGATGAATCGATCCAATTGGTTTTGAACTGGTGGCAAGGTAAGCAACCGAAGACCTAAATCGTACGTCGGGCCCCCAGTGGCCTGCTGCGAGGCAGGATGTTTAACTTAACCCCGCAGCTCTGCTGCAAAACTGGCCACTCCCTCTACATCTCTTTGCCGCACGTGTTTGCACGCTTTGTTGTTTGCATTTCTTGCGCTGTGTCATGTGAGTGAAGCCAAATAGGAAAATTTCATGTCCGAATCTTTTGCCGCCCTATTTGAAGAGTCATTGAAACGTGCCGAAATGCGCACGGGTGAGGTGATCTCTGCTGAAGTCGTCCGTATCGATCACAACCACGTCGTTGTGAACGCCGGCTTGAAGTCTGAGGCGTATGTTCCCCTTGAAGAGTTCAAGAACGACCAGGGCGAAATCGAAGTCCAAGTGGGTGACTTCGTATCCGTTGCCATCGACGCCGTTGAAAACGGTTACGGCGACACCTTGTTGTCACGTGACAAAGCCAAGCGTTTGGCCTCATGGATGTCTCTCGAGAAAGCACTCGAGTCTGGCGAGTTTGTTACCGGCACCACAACGGGCAAGGTCAAGGGTGGCCTGACTGTATTGGTCAACGGCATCCGCGCGTTCTTGCCAGGTTCATTGGTTGACATGCGTCCCACAAAGGATCTGACACCCTACGAGAACAAGACCCTCGAATTCAAAGTGATCAAGCTCGATCGCAAGCGCAACAACGTCGTGTTGTCACGTCGCGCTGTGGTGGAAGTCAGCATGGGCGAAGAGCGCGCCAAGTTGATGGAGACTTTGGCCGAAGGCGCAATCGTGACCGGTGTGGTCAAGAACATCACCGAGTACGGCGCGTTTGTCGACCTCGGCGGTATTGATGGCTTGCTGCACATCACCGACATGGCATGGCGCCGTGTCCGTCACCCAAGCGAAGTGGTCCAAGCGGGTCAAGAAATTACCGCCAAGATCCTCAAGTTTGATGCTGAAAAGCACCGTGTCTCTCTGGGCTTGAAGCAAATGGGTGATGACCCATGGATGGGCGTTGCACGTCGCTACCCACAGAGCACCCGCCTGTTCGGCAAGATCACCAACATCGCTGACTACGGCGCGTTTGTTGAACTTGAGCCCGGTATCGAAGGCTTGGTCCACGTCTCTGAAATGGACTGGACGAACAAGAACGTTGCACCTTCCAAGATCGTTGCTTTGGGCGACGAAGTGGAAGTCATGGTGCTCGAGATCGACGAAGACAAGCGTCGTATCAGCTTGGGTATGAAGCAGTGCCGTGCTAACCCATGGGAAGACTTCGCAAGCACCGTTAAGCGCGGTGACCGCGTCAAGGGCCCCATCAAGTCAATCACCGACTTCGGCGTGTTCTTGGGCTTGGCCTCAGGCATCGACGGCTTGGTTCACTTGTCTGACCTGTCATGGACCGAACCCGGCGAAGCCGCTGTTCGTAACTTCAAGAAGGGTCAAGAAGTTGAAGCCGTTGTGTTGGCAATCGACGTTGAGCGCGAGCGCATCAGCTTGGGTATCAAGCAGCTGGATGACGACAGCTTCACCACGTTCACTTCAATGAACGACAAGGGCCAGATCGTGACCGGTAAGGTTAAGTCAGTCGATGCCAAGGGTGCAGAGATTGATTTGGGCGATGACTTGGTCGGCTACCTGCGCGCCAGCGAAATCAGCGCTGACCGCGTTGAAGATGCACGCACCGTTCTGAAAGAAGGCGATGAAGTGACCGCCGTGGTGTTGAACGTTGACCGCAAGGCACGCAGCATCCAGTTGTCAATCCGCGCCAAGGACGCTGCTGACCAGCAAGAAGCCATGTCAACCTTGAGCCAACAAGCTGCAGGCAGCGCTGGTACCACCAGCCTGGGTGCGCTGTTGCGTGCCAAGTTGGACAACGGTGAAAGCAACAGCTAATCACTGAAAGCACTGGCGCCAGCGGCGCCAGGCGAAGCCCGGTCTGCAGGTGCTAACGCACCGAATGACTGGGCTTTTTTTTGCCTGTTCGAATGGAAAAAATGCGAATGGCCGTTGTTTTTAAAGGATAATTAGAGTCATGACACGCAGTGATTTAGTCGATGCATTGGCAGAACGCTTTAGCCAATTAGCCCACCGAGATGCCGAACAAGCCGTACGCACCATGCTGGATGCGATGGGCGAGGCCTTGGTGAAGGGCCACCGCATCGAAATCCGTGGGTTTGGAAGCTTTACGGTCAACCACCGCCCTGCCCGTGTCGGTCGCAACCCCCGCTCAGGTGAGCGCGTCGACATCCCTGAGAAGCGCGTACCGCACTTTAAGCCAGGTAAAGGATTGCGTGAAGCGGTTGATCAATCGCCAGAGAAAGACGCTGCACCCAAAGACTGAGTGCGCGTCAGCCCAATTACTTCTTGCGCCAGAGGTAACGGTAGACAAACCCCGGGAAAGCCAGCGTCGCAAACAAGAATGCGGTGACGGCGTAAAACTCCCAGTTCTGGGGGTAGATTTGGCTGAGGTGGTTCTCAAGTGCCAAGCCAGCACCGCCCACCACGAAATAAAACAACACCAGCTCCAGCAGGCGCAGTGCCAGACCTTTTTCAGTCGCACCGCCACGAGGCAAAACCCCCAACCAGCGGTTGTTTAGGAATGGTAGGTTGGCAGCGGTCACCGCGAGCGCGATGACCAACCAGACGGCGTTTGCATTGTTCATGCGAGATCAGAGCCCGCCTTAAACCAATAGTTCCGTGATCGCCTGGGCGCACAAAACCATCAGTCCACTCGGCACCAAACCAAAGACCAGCAAGCTCAAACCATTGAGGCCCAAGACCAACTTGGCCTCCGCTGGGGCATGGATACCCATTGCCGTCTGTTCGCCAGAAGGCGCGTCGAAATACATCAACTTCACAATGCGCAGGTAGTAGAACGCGCCCACCAATGACATCAGCACAGCGAAGATACCGAGGTAGATATAGGCGGCTTCGTTAGACTCCAGCAACGCTTGCAAAACCGACAGTTTCGCGTAGAAGCCCACCATGGGAGGCACGCCCGCCAACGAGAACATGGACGCCGCCAAAACGCCTGCCATCATGGGGCTGCGTTGGTTAAGACCGGCCAAATCGCTCAGCTTCTCAACTTCAAAGTTAGATTGGTTCAACAGCAGGATCACACCGAAAGTCGCCAGCGTGGTGAGCACATAAGTCACCATGTAGAACATCGTGGCGCTGTAGGCATTGAGCGCGTTACTGGCGGTGCCGTCATTCACACCAGCCACCATTCCCAATAACACAAAGCCCATTTGGGCGATGGTTGAAAAAGCCAACATGCGCTTGACATTGGTTTGCGCAATCGCCGCGAGGTTACCCACCAGCAACGATGCAACAGCCAAAATGCCCAGCATCTGCTGCCAATCAAGCGCCATGGGCAACATGCCCTCAACCAGCAAGCGCATCACGATGGCAAAGGCAGCCAGCTTTGGCGCACCAGCAATCATGAGGGTCACGGCTGTTGGCGCACCATCGTAGACGTCGGGTACCCACATGTGGAAGGGTGCAGCGCCAAGCTTGAACGCCAAACCGGCCACCACAAATACAACACCCAACGCAAGCACGCGGCTATCCGCTTCGCCCGTGGTGAGCTGCTGTGAAACGACCGCCACATCAAGTGAGCCGGTGGCACCATACATCATGGACAAGCCGTACAACATGAAACCGCTAGCCATCGCGCCCAGCACAAAGTACTTCATCGCGGCCTCTGAGGCGTTGGCGTTGTCACGACGCAAGGCAACCAGCGCGTAGCTGGACAGGGTCAACAGCTCAAGACCCAGATACAAAACGACGAAGTGGTGACCACTCATCATGATGTACATGCCCAGCAAGGCAAACAGTGACAGGGTGAACAATTCACCACCGCGCAACATGCCGCGATCGCATGCGTAATCGCGCCCGTAGATCAGCGTGATGAACATGGCTAATGACGCGAAGCTCTTGAGCCAATGACCCATGGGGTCGGAAATCACCATGCCACCGAAAGCAATGATGGTTTCCCCGTTCATCGCATAGGCCGCATTGATGATTGACAACGCAGCGAGGGTCAGCAGGGTAATGATGTAGGTGGAGCTGCGCTTAACGCTCTTTACACCCAGGTCGGCCATGGCAATGACACAGGTCATCACCAGCAGGAGGATTTCAGGGTAAGCAGCCACCCAGCTCAGTTTGTCGATCATGTCTAAACCTACAGTAACTTGGACTGTGCTACGTGCTGCAGCAACAATTCAACGGAAGGATTGATTACGTCTGTCATTGGCTTGGGGTACACGCCCATTGCCAAGACAGCCAGTGCGAGCAAGGCGAGCATCAGGAACTCGCGGCCGTTGATATCGGTGAGCTCTCGAACGTTGTCGTTCGCGATGTCGCCCAAATAGACCCGCTTCACCATCCACAATGTGTATGCGGCACCAAAAATCAGCGCACTGGCGGCGGCGAAGCCGATCCAGAAGTTAAAGCCAACGGCAGACAGAATCACCATCCACTCGCCCACGAAACCAGCGGTGCCGGGCAAGCCGGCGTTGGCCATCGCAAACAAAATCGCAAACGCTGCGAATTTCGGCATGGTGTTGGCGACGCCACCGTAATCGGCAATGTCACGCGAGTGCATGCGGTCGTACAGAACGCCGATCGCCAAGAACATGGCGGCAGACACGAAGCCATGGGCAATCATTTGAATCACGGCACCTGACATACCCAGCGTGTCAAAGAAGAAGAAGCCCAATGTGACGAAACCCATGTGCGCCACGGATGAATAAGCGACCAACTTCTTCATGTCGGTTTGCACCATGGCGACCAAGCCCACGTAGACCACGGCGACCAATGACAGCGCGATCATCAGCCACGCCCACTCGTGTGCGGCATCGGGGGCGATGGGCAACGAGAAACGCAGGAAACCGTAGGCGCCCAGCTTCAACATGATGGCAGCCAACACGGCTGAACCGCCCGTTGGCGCCTCAACGTGCACGTCGGGCAACCACGTGTGGACGGGCCACATGGGCACTTTGACGGCGAAAGCGGCAAAGAAAGCGAAGAACAACCAGGTCTGCGCTTGCGCTGTCAGGGGTAATTCGTACCAATCGGCTAACGCGAAGCTGCTGTCGGCGGCGTTGTAAAGGTAAATCAGCGCTACCAACATGAGCAATGAGCCCAACAAGGTATACAAGAAGAACTTGAACGCCGCGTAAATCTTATTGGGGCCACCCCAGCCACCGATGATGATATACATGGGAATCAACGTGGCTTCAAAGAAGACGTAGAACAGCATCGCGTCTTGCGCAGCGAAGACACCGATCATCAAACCACTGAGAATCAAAAAGGCGGCCATGTACTGGCTGACCCGCTCTGTGATGACCTCCCAACCTGCGATCACGACGATCACCGTGATGAAGGCGGTCAGGACAATCAACCAGAAAGAGATCCCGTCGACCCCCAGGTGGTAATACATGCTGAACCGCTCAACCCACGGCGCACGCTCGACGAGTTGCAACTCACCGACACCCGAAACGAAACGAGCAATCATGGGGAACGTTGCGGCCAAGCTGGCCAAGGCGCCCACTAAAGAGAGCAACCGGGTACGGCCCGGGTTCTGGTCATTACCAGTCAATAAAAGCAGGACACCGAAGACGATCGGCGTCCAAATCGCTAGGCTAAGCAAACCCATTTTTTTATTCTCCTTATTTCGCCAGCCAAACGAACATTGTCACGAGCACAAAGATGCCCAAAATCATGACCAGTGCGTAGTGGTAGATGTAACCGCTTTGCAGCTTGCGGACGACACCAGAGATAAGGCCCACCAGCTTCCAGCTGGCGTTCACCACACCGCCTTCGATGACTCCCTGGTCACCGCCCTTCCACAGGCCAATGCCGATGCCGCGCGCGCCGCGAGCCAACACGTTTTCATTGAACCAGTCGAGGTAATACTTGTTCTCAAGAAGCGTCATGATGGGCTTCAATGTGCGCGCAAAGGCCGCGGGCACTGCGGGGTTCACCATGTACATGTAATACGCCGCCAACACGCCAGACAACGCCAACCAGAACGGTGCCGTTTGCAGGCCATGAATAGCCATGCCGATGGGGCTTTCAAACAACTCGCGCAACGCGGCCATCGCGCCGTGCTTGCTCTCATCCACCACGATTGCTGACCCGAAGAAATCACCGAACAACATCGTGTCAATGCTGAAGAAACCAATGACCACCGATGGGATCGCCAATAACACCAACGGCAGGGTCACCACAGCGGGTGACTCATGCGGCGTGCCGGCATGACCGTGGTCGTCGTGGTGGTGGTCATCGTGACCATGCGCATCGGGGTTCTGGTCGTAGCGTTCTTTGCCATGGAAGACCAAGAAGTAAACGCGGAACGAATAGAACGCCGTCACGAAGACGCCGGCTAACACCGCAAAGCTCGCAAAACCGGCAGCCGGCAATGCGCTGGCGGTCACGGCTTCAATGATGCTGTCTTTTGAGTAAAAGCCTGAGAACAACGGCGTTCCGATAAGCGCCAACGAGCCTAACAAGAATGTGATCCACGTGATGGGCATGTATTTACGCACACCACCCATCCAACGGATGTCTTGGTTATGGTGCATGCCGATGATGACCGAACCCGCCGCCAAGAAAAGCAGCGCTTTGAAGAAAGCGTGGGTCATCAGGTGGAACACAGCGACCGAGTAGGCTGATGCGCCCAGCGCAACCGTCATGTAACCCAACTGAGACAGTGTGGAGTACGCCACCACTCGCTTGATATCGTTTTGAATGATGCCTAAAAAGCCCATAAACAAGGCAGTGATCGCACCAATCACCAAGATAAAGTTCAGCGCGGTATCGCTCAATTCATACAAAGGCGACATGCGCGCGACCATGAAGATACCAGCCGTCACCATTGTGGCGGCGTGAATCAAGGCAGAGATCGGCGTGGGGCCTTCCATGGAGTCTGGCAGCCATACGTGCAGTGGGAACTGTGCCGATTTACCCATTGCGCCCACAAACAAACAGATGCCGATGACACTCAGCAGCAGCCATTCGGTTCCAGGCAGCGTTTTTCCAACCAAGCCATCGGCTTGACCAAAAATCTCGGTGTAGTTCAGGGTACCGGTGTAGCTTGCGATCAAGCCAATACCCAAGATGAAACCAAAGTCGCCCACGCGGTTCACCAAGAAGGCTTTCATGTTGGCAAACACCGCTGTCGAGCGCTTGAACCAGAAGCCGATCAGCAGGTAGGACACCAAGCCCACGGCTTCCCAGCCGAAGAACAACTGAAGCAGGTTGTTGCTCATCACGAGCATCAACATAGAGAAGGTAAACAGTGAGATGTAGGAGAAGAAGCGGTTATAGCCCTCGTCCTCGGCCATGTAACCGATCGTGTAGATGTGCACCATGAGCGAGACGAATGTGACGACCACCATCATCATGGCAGTCAAGCCATCGATCATGAAGCCAATCTCCATGCGCAAGCCACCAACGACCATCCACTCGTAAATCGTTGCGTTAAAACCAGCCCCGTCCATCACCTCAGACAAGGTCATGGCTGACAAGATGAAGGCGATGAAGACACCCAAAATGGTGACGGTGTGGCTCGCCTTGCGGCCTAAAAGGTTTCCGCCAAGTTTGGTTCCGAAGATACCAGCCAACATCGCGCCAACCAGCGGCGCTAACGGGACAGCCAACAGTGCGTTGGCAGACAGTGTGTTACTCATACGTCAGTTTCTTTTTCTGGCTCAGCCTTTGAGGGCATCGAGCTCTTGCACATCGATCGTCGACTTGTTACGGAACAACAGCACCAAAATCGCCAGACCAATCGCCGATTCTGCGGCAGCCACCGTCAAGATGAAGAACACGAAGACCTGTCCGTTCATGTCATTGAGGTAGTAGGAAAAGGCCACAAAGTTTGTGTTCACAGCGAGCAACATCAGCTCGATGGCCATCAACAAAACGATGAGGTTTTTACGGTTCAAGAAGATACCGATGATGGATAGCGCAAATAGCGCTGCGCCCAGTGAGAGGAAATGGCCTAGGCCAATCGCGCTGACGGCATTCATTTAGAGCCCTGCCCTTCTTCGGTTTCAACAGCCGCTGCGGCTGGTACCACGGCGTCCATTTTGACCACACGCAAGCGGTCGGATTTACGTACTTTGACCTGCTCAGAGGCAACGGTATGGCGCGTGTCTTTGCGCGAACGCAGCGTCAGTGCAATCGCGGCAATGATCGCGACCAGCAGCAAGACCGCCGCGACCTCGAGGGGGTAGAGGTATTCGGTGTACAGCAACATGCCCAGTGCCAGCGTGTTCGCGGCACCCGCTTCCGGACCGGGTGCCGGCATCGCCGAGAAACCATCCATCAAGACAATCGAAATTTCACCCGCCATCAAGGCGCCCACCAAAGCAGCCAGGGGTAAATGCCGCCAAAAGCCTTGACGCATGCTTTCGGTATCGATGTCGAGCATCATCACGACAAACAAGAACAACACCATTACGGCGCCCAAATACACCAGCACCAGGGTGATCGCCAAGAATTCGGCACGCATCAACATCCAAACCATTGACGCCTGGAAGAAAGCGAGCATGAGATACAAGGTGGCGTGCACGGTGTTTCTCGACGTCACCACCTTAAAGGCTGAGAACAGCAAGATCGCGCTAAACGCGTAAAACAAAACGGAGGTCACATCCATGGTGGGTTTCTTTCAGGTCGTCCAGGGAACGAATCAGTTCGATCAGCGGTATTTCGCATCCGCTGCCTTGGCAGCCGCGATTTGTGGTTCGTAGTGGTCGCCCACTGCCAACAACATTTCCTTGGTGTAGTAGAGGTCACCGCGCTTTTCACCGTGGTATTCGAAAATTTGGGTCTCAACGATGGAGTCAACCGGGCAGCTCTCTTCGCAGAAACCGCAGAAGATGCACTTGGTTAAGTCGATGTCGTAACGCGTGGTGCGGCGACTGCCATCCTCGCGGACACCCGCCTCAATCGTGATCGCCATGGCGGGACAAACGGCCTCACACAATTTGCAAGCGATGCAACGCTCTTCGCCATTTTCATAGCGGCGTAAGGCATGTAGACCACGGAAACGGGGACTCAAGGGCGTCTTCTCTTCTGGGAACTGCACGGTGACCTTGCGGCGGAACAGGTACTTGCCTGTGAGGGCCATACCCTTGAACAACTCCAAAAGCATGAAGCTGGACAAGAAGTCACGCAGCGAAAAACCGGAACGGTCAACGGCGGCGGGATTAGGGGAAACTGAAACAGACATGTCTTACGCTCTTATTTCCAAATGTTCCATGGCGAGATGAGCCAGCCACCGACCACTAACAACCAGACCAGGGTCACTGGAATGAAGATCTTCCAACCCAAACGCATGATTTGGTCGTAACGGAAGCGCGGGAAGGTGGCACGCAACCAAATGAACAACGAGACCACAAAGAAGGTTTTGAGACCCAACCAAATCCAACCGGGAATCCAATTGAAGATAGCTGCGTCGAATGGGGGCAACCAGCCGCCCAAAAACATCAGCACGGCGAGGATCGACACCAACCACATGCTGGCGTATTCGGCCAAGAAGAAGACGGCGAAACCCATACCGGAGTACTCGACCATGTGACCGGCTACGATTTCGGCCTCGCCTTCAACCACGTCGAAGGGGTGACGGTTGGTCTCAGCAACGCCGGCGATCAGGTACACGAAGAAGATGGGGAGCAAAGGCAACCAGTTCCATGACAGGAAGTTGAGGCCCATATCGGCCATCATGCCTTTGGCTTGCTCGTCAACAATGACACCCAGGTTCAGGCTACCCGAAACCATGATGACAACCACCAAACAGAATCCCATGGCGATTTCGTAACTCACCATTTGCGCTGACGCACGCAAAGCACCCAAGAATGCGTACTTGGAGTTAGACGCCCAACCCGCAATGATGACGCCGTAGACCTCGATCGAGGTGATCGCCATGATCAAGAGCAAAGCCGCGTTCACGTCGGCGAGCACCAAATCCGGACCAAAAGGCACCGCCGCCCACGCACCCAATGCCGGCATGATGGCGAGGATAGGGCCCAAACGAAACAGGCCTTGGCTGGCCGCTGTCGGATTGATCAACTCTTTGGTCAGCAACTTCACGGCATCGGCGATGGGCTGCAACAAGCCCATGGGTCCGACGCGGTTCGGGCCCAAACGCACCTGCATCCAGCCCAACAACTTACGTTCCCACAGCGTGAGGTACGCGACCGCGCCCATCAGAGGCGCCAGCACTGCCACGATCTTGATCAGTGACCACAAGACAGGCCACGCTAAAGCAGCCCACCAAGCTTGCGACACCAAGCCCAGACCTGCGTTGTACATGGTGTCGATCATGCGAACACCTCCTGCTTGGCATCAACGGTGTGCTGCAACGCAGGCGCGCGACGCACCAGGCCGTCCAATTGGTAAATACCGGCCACACTCGGCGCTGCATCAAGGGCTATCGCCTTGAACTCGATAGGTGCATCGCAAGCGTTACTCAACTGCGCCTCTGAGACCTGGCCGACCGTTAAGCCGGTCGCCGCCAAGACGTCCTGTGAGGTTTCAAAATCGGTACCGGGAATCCCCATCAAGTTGCAGAGCACCCGCAGCACTTTCCATGCAGGACGCGTTTCACCCAAAGGCTTCACGACGGCATGAAAACTCTGTGCAAGACCCGCTGCGTTGACGAACGTCCCTGACGTTTCGGTAAAGGGCGAGATGGGCAACAGAACATCCGCCACATCCAGGTTGGTCTTGAAGGCGTTCAAGGACACGACCATGTCGGCCTGCTGCAACGCAGCCACTGCCGCCGCGCCTGCTGCACTGTCAGCAGCAGGTTCACAGCCCAGCAACACAACCGCTTTACAGCTGCCCGACAACATTTGGGCCGCATTCTGCCCACCCGTTTGGGGTTGGGCTTTGACCAGCTGCGCACCCACGGTGTTGGCGGCTTCGGTGAGATAACCAACCTTACAACCGGTGTGTGAGGCAATCCAATTCGCCAAGGACAACAAAGCGGATGCATCCACATGGTGTGCGGCTGCATTGCCTAACAGTATCGCGGTATCAGTGCCAGCGCACAGATTCGTTGCGATCGCTTTTGCCGCAGCATCTGCGGTTCCGGTAACAGGCGCTTGCACGCCTTTTTCAGCGGCGACAGCAACCGCGACGTTGGCGAGCAATGCACCCCACTGATCGGCGCTAGCGTTCAGGAAATGACGCACGGGCAATGCCCAATCGTTACCACCGTGGAACTCGCGGTCGGAACCAATCACATCGACTTTCGCACCACGACGGGAGGCTTGACGAATACGTTGGGCGAATAAGGGATGGTCTTTACGCAAGCGGCTACCCACAACCAATGCGTGCTTGAGCGTACTCAAGGCGGCAATTGGCATACCCAAATAGCGCGCACCAGTGTGTGCCGTGAAGTCGGCATGACGCAGGCGGTGGTCGATGTTATCGCTGCCGAGACCACGCATGAGGGTCGCTGCTAAAGACAGTTCTTCAACGGTGCTGTGTGGACTGGCCAACAAGCCGAGGCTGTCTGCGCCGTGATTGGCCTTGATTTGCTTCAATCCGTTGGCCACGTACTCCAAGGCAGTTGTCCAATCGACGGTCAGCCACTGACCGTCTTGCTTGATCATGGGTGCCGTCAAGCGATCGTCGCTGTTCAGCGCTTCATAGGAGAAACGATCACGGTCAGCAATCCAACACTCGTTGACGGCCTCGTTTTCGAGGGGCACAACGCGCATCACGCGGTTGTTTTTAACTTGCACGATCAGGTTTGCACCGGTGCTGTCATGCGGGCTGACTGACTTACGACGTGACAACTCCCACGTGCGTGCGTTGTAGCGGAAGGGTTTGCTTGTCAGCGCACCAACCGGACAAATGTCAATCATGTTGCCAGACAGCTCTGAGTCAACGGTCTCACCCAAGAAGGTTTCGATCTCTGCGTGCTCGCCACGGTTGGACATACCCAACTCCATGTCGCCAGCGATTTCCTCGCCAAAGCGCACGCAACGGGTGCAGTGGATGCAACGGCTCATCTCCTCCATGGAGATCAGCGGTCCGACGTTTTTATGAAAGACGACGCGCTTTTCTTCCTCGTAGTGCGAACTGCTGCCACCGTAGCCAACGGCCAGGTCTTGCAACTGGCACTCGCCACCCTGGTCACAGATCGGGCAATCCAGCGGGTGGTTAATGAGCAAAAACTCCATCACGGACTGTTGTGCCTTGATGGCTTTATCAGTCTTGGTGTGAACCACCATGCCTTGCGCTACGGGCGTGGCACACGCGGGCATCGCTTTGGGTGCCTTTTCAACGTCCACCAAGCACATACGGCAGTTGGCCGCGATCGAGAGTTTCTTGTGGTAGCAAAAATGAGGGATGTAGGTGCCGGCTTTTTCGGCGGCATGCATCACCATGCTCCCCTCGGGAACCTCAACCTTTTTGCCGTCTAATTCAATTTCAACCATGGGTTTGCCTGTTGTGTTCACTCGCCCGTACCAGGCATGCAAGCTTTGTGCTTGATGTGGTGTTCAAACTCGTGACGGAAATGTTTGATCATGGCGCGAACGGGCATTGCGGCCGCATCGCCGAGGGCACATATCGTGCGACCCTGAATGCCATCTGCAACGCGATTCAATTGCTCTAAATCGCTTTCGCGTCCTTGGCCGTTTTCAATGCGTTCCACCATGCGCCACAACCAGCCCGTACCCTCACGGCAGGGCGTGCATTGGCCGCAGCTCTCATGCATGTAAAAGTAAGACAGGCGCAACAGACTCTTCACCATGCAGCGCGTGTCATCCATGACGATGACCGCGCCAGAACCCAACATGGATCCTGCTTTAGCGATGGAGTCGTAGTCCATGTCGGTGGCCATCATGATGTCAGCAGGTAAAACCGGCATCGATGACCCACCAGGAATGACGGCCTTCAATTGGCGACCAGGCCGCATACCGCCCGCTAACTCAAGGAGCTTGGCGAATGGTGTGCCCAATGGCACCTCATAGTTGCCGGGGCGTTGCACGTCACCACTGACTGAGAAAATCTTGGTGCCACCATTGTTCGGCTTGCCACAAGCCAAATACGCCTCACCGCCATTGCGAATAATCCACGGGACTGCCGCGAAAGTTTCGGTATTGTTAATGGTGGTCGGTTTGCCGTAGAGGCCGTAACTGGCGGGGAACGGCGGCTTGAAGCGGGGTTGCCCTTTTTTGCCTTCAAGGGATTCGAGCAACGCGGTTTCTTCGCCGCAAATGTAAGCGCCAAAACCATGAAAGGCGTGCAGCTGGAAGCTGAAGCCCGACCCCATGATCTGGTCACCCAAGTAGCCTGCTGCACGCGCTTCATCAAGCGCAGCTTCGAATCGCTCGTAGGTGGCAAAGATTTCGCCGTGGATGTAGTTGTAACCGACCGTGATGCCCATGGCGTATGCCGCAATGGCCATGCCTTCGATCACGATGTGCGGGTTGTACTGCAGAATGTCGCGGTCTTTGCAGGTACCAGGCTCACCCTCGTCCGAGTTGCAGACCAAATACTTTTGGCCGGGGAACTGTCGGGGCATGAAGCTCCACTTCAGGCCAGACGGAAAACCCGCGCCGCCGCGACCACGCAAGGCTGAAGCCTTAACGGTTGCAATGACCTCATCTTGGGTCATGCCCGGGCCGCCGTCTTTGCCCAAAATCTTACGCAGCGCAGCGTAACCACCGCGTTGCTCGTAATCTTTCAAGCCCCAGTTGGCGCCAGTCAAATCGGCATAAATTTGGGGGTTGATGTGACGACCGTGAAAACAAGTCTCTTGCCCTGTGGCACGGAAACCGCTGAGGGTTTCAGAGAGATCCAATCCACCTAACAAACCGCTGTCAACGACCGCGTTCATGACTGTGCTCCTTTGCCCGCCACTTGGGCTGCTTTGGCTTTCTCGCGCAAGGCCTCGACCATTTGATCCAGACGCTCATTGCTCATGTTGCTGCACATGTTGCGGTCATTCACCAACATGACCGGTGCATCGGCACACGCGCCCAAACACTCGGACTGCTGCAAGGTGAACAAACCATCAGCGGTGGTTTGTCCCATCTTTACGCCCAGCTTAGTTTCTAGGTAGTGCAACGCGTTTTGACCACTGCGCAGCTGGCAAGGCAAGTTGGTACACACGTTCAACTTGAACACGCCAACGGGGTGTTGGTTGTACATGTTGTAGAAGGTCGTGACTTCGTGTACCGCCATCTTGGCCATGCCAAGGTAGTCGGCCACAGCGGCCTCTGCATCGGCACTCACCCAACCTTGTTCGTCTTGAAGAATAGACAAACAAGCCATCACGGCAGAGCGCTTTTGATCAGCGGGGTATTTCGCGACTTCGCGGTCGAAGCGCGAACGGGTTGACTCAGAGATCATCGATCAATCTCTCCAAACACAATGTCCATGGTGCCGATGATGGCGACCGCATCAGCCAACATGTGGCCACGGGTCAACTCATCCAGGCCTGCCAAATGGGCAAAACCTGGGGCGCGAATTTTCAGGCGGTACGGCTTATTGGCGCCGTCACTCACCATGTAAATGCCAAACTCACCTTTCGGGTGCTCAACCGCAGCGTAGGCCTCACCAGCGGGCACTTTGAAACCTTCGGTGAAGAGTTTGAAATGGTGGATCAACTCCTCCATGTTCGACTTCATGGCCTCACGGGCAGGCGACGCCACCTTGTGGTTGTCGGTGATGACCGGACCGGGGTTGGCTCGCAACCAGTCAACGCATTGTTTGATGATGCGATTGCTTTGACGCATCTCTTCAACGCGAACAACATAACGGTCGTAGCTGTCGCCGTTGGTACCAATAGCAACATCGAAATCCATTTCGGGATAGACGTCGTAAGGCTGTGTCTTGCGCAGGTCCCAAGCGACGCCGGAGCCACGCAGCATGGGCCCCGTAAAGCCCATGTTCAGTGCACGCTCAGCCGTGATCGCACCCACGCCGACGGTACGCTGTTTCCAAATTCGGTTGTCGGTTAGCAGCGTCTCGTACTCATCCACATAATTTGGGAACTTGGTACAGAAGTCATCAATGAAATCGAGCAGCGAACCTTGGCGGTTTTCGTTCAGGGCGGCAACGCCGCGCGCATTGCGAACCTTGCTGGCCTTGAATTGCGGCATGCTGTCCGGCAAATCACGGTAAACACCGCCTGGTCGGAAATAAGCCGCGTGCATGCGTGCGCCGGAAACGGCTTCATACATGTCAAAGAGCGCCTCGCGCTCACGGAAGGTATAGATCAGGATCGTGGACGCACCGCAATCGTGCGCGTGCGCGCCCAACCACATGAGGTGATTGAGCAGGCGCGTGATCTCGGCAAACATCACACGGATGTATTGCGCGCGCTTGGGGACTTCCAAGCCGAGCATGCGCTCGATGGTCAGGCAGTAGGCGTGCTCGTTACACATCATCGAAACGTAATCGAGACGATCCATGTACGGCAGCGATTGGATGTAGGTCTTGGTCTCGGCCAGCTTTTCTGTGGCGCGATGCAGCAATCCAATATGGGGATCGGCGCGTTGTACCACCTCACCGTCCATCTCGAGGACCAAGCGTAATACACCGTGAGCCGCAGGGTGCTGCGGACCAAAGTTGAGGGTGTAGTTTTTAATTTCAGCCATTTGTCGTCTGCTTCACAGGTGTGGCGACTGCTTACTGCAAGCCGGCGTAGTTGTCTTCACGGATGATGCGCGGCGTAATTTCGCGGTTTTCAATCGTGACGGGCTGGTAGACCACGCGCTTTTGCTCGGCGTCATAGCGCATCTCAACATGCCCAGTAATCGGGAAATCTTTACGGAATGGGTGTCCGATAAAGCCGTAGTCGGTCAGGATGCGACGCAAGTCTTCGTGCCCTTCGAACATGATGCCGAAGAGGTCGAATGCTTCACGCTCATACCAGTTCGCTGAATTCCAAATGGTGTTAACCGACGCGATGATAGGGAAGTCATCGTCAGGACAGAACACCTTGACGCGTACCCGTTGGTTGAGTGAAATCGACAGCAATTGCAGCGCAACGCAAAAGCGTGGACCTTCATACTCGCCCTGACCGTACTCGCTGTAATCGATACCGCAAAGGTCAAGGAGTTGCTCGAACTGGCAACCGGGTGCGTCACGCAACAACGCAGCGGCTTGCGCGTAGCCAGCGGCCTTGACGGTCACCGTGGTTTCACCAAGCGCTTGCGTGATGTGGGCGACGTGGTCACCCAAGACAGACTCAAGGGCGGCTTTTAAAGCGTCGGGACTTGCGGGCAATGTCATAACAATATCGATCGTATGGGCGCGTTAGACGCGCGCAATGGTATTGGTGCGGCGGATTTTTTCCTGCAGCTGGATGATGCCGTACAGCAGGGCTTCCGCTGTGGGAGGACATCCGGGAACGTAAATATCAACGGGGACGATGCGGTCGCAACCGCGCACCACCGAGTAGCTGTAGTGGTAATAACCACCACCGTTGGCGCATGAACCCATTGAGATGACCCAACGCGGCTCGGACATTTGGTCGTAGACCTTGCGCAGCGCGGGCGCCATTTTGTTGCACAACGTGCCGGCGACGATCATGAGGTCGGACTGACGTGGGCTGGCGCGGAAGACCTCTGCGCCGAATCGCGCCAGGTCATAGCGGGCGGCACCAGCGTGCATCATCTCGACCGCGCAGCAAGCCAAGCCGAACGTCATGGGCCACAGCGAACCGGTTTTGGCCCAGTTGACCATCGAGTCATAGCTCGTTGTTACGAAGCCTTTTTCAAAAACACCCTCGATTGCCATTGCGATAACCGTCCTTACAAGATTAGATAGTGCGGCGTGACGCTAAGCGCCCGCACGCAGGCGGGCTTACTCCCAGTCGAGCGCACCCTTTTTCCATTCGTAGATGAAACCGACGACCAAAATACCCAGGAAGACCACAACCGCCCAAAAGCCCGTTGCGCCCAAGTCTTTCAAAGCCACTGCCCAAGGGAACAGAAAGGCGATCTCGAGGTCGAAAAGAATAAAGAGGATGGCAACTAGGTAGTAGCGGACATCGAATTTCATGCGCGCGTCTTCGAAAGCTTCAAAGCCGCACTCGTAGGGGGAGTTTTTCGCTTCATCGGGGCGGTTCGGCCCCAGGATGTAGCCCAAAACTTGGGGCAGGATGCCAACAGAGACACCAACCAAAAGAAACAAAATGACGGGTAAGTATTGTTCTAGGTTCATGTCTGTCTATCGTATTTATTGAATGGTGCCGTCGGCGAGACTCGAACTCGCACAGCTTTCGCCACTACCCCCTCAAGATAGCGTGTCTACCAATTTCACCACGACGGCAGTTCTGCAACAGCCTCCTTTTAAGAAGCGCTCAGATCAGCCATAGAGTTTACCCTGAAACCGCTGTTTTTTTCTAGCCTGCGCCGTGCAATTGCGATTTAGTTACAACACGCAAACACCGTTTCGGATGGGCAAAAAAAATCCTCCCGAGGGAGGATTTTTTGTCTAGGACTGGAATTAATTTTCTGGGATCGCACCGGCGCCCTTGGCGGGTGCGGCTGGTACGGTTGAGGCAGGCGCAGACTCAACGGGGATAGACGCACCGGGTGCGACGCTCTCTAGGATGCTGCTGCCTGTCGTACTGACGCTGGGGCGATAGCCCACGTAAGACAAGAATAAGGTTGACACGAAAAACACGGTGGCCAAGACGGCTGTGCTACGCGACAAGAAATTGGCACTGCCTGACGCACCAAATAAGCTGCCTGAGCTGCCGCCACCAAAGGCTGCACCTGCATCAGCGCCCTTGCCGTGTTGCATCAAGATCAGGCCGATCATGGCCAAGGCGGACAGCAGCTGAACAGCCATCACGATATTTGTAAACGCGCTCATAAAAGGTACTCCGAGACGAAATTAACGTTGATTTCAGTTTTTCTAATTGGGGCATAGTGTAGTGGGTTCACCGCACCGCCCCCCTCAATTAATTCTGTGCGGCACGAACAATGGTTAAAAAATCGTCCGCTTTCAGGGCTGCCCCACCAATCAGACCACCATCAATATCTGGCTGAGCCAGTAACTGGGCGGCGTTGGCGGCATTCATGCTGCCCCCATACAAAATCTTGATGCGCGTAGCGTTTGGCGTTGCCGCTGCCAGCTGCGCGCGAATGACGGCGTGGACCGCCTGCGCTTGCTCTGGCGTTGCCGTTTTTCCGGTACCAATTGCCCAAACGGGCTCATAGGCCACCACAATTTCACTGACACAATGGCCAACCGCGTGAACGGCAGCAGCCAACTGGCGCTTCACCACCGCATTGGTCTCGCCCGCCTCTCGCTCGGCCAAGGTCTCACCAATGCACACGATAGGCGTGACGCCCTTGGCGAGCGCCGCTTGCGCCTTCTCACCAACCAAATTGTCGGTCTCATGGTGGTACTGGCGACGCTCAGAGTGTCCCACCAGTACATAAGACGCCCCGACGTCGCGCAACATACCGGCACTGTTCTCACCCGTGAATGCGCCCTTCTCTTGTATCGACACATCTTGCGCCCCCACCGCAATGGGGGTGCCGTTCAGGCGTTGAGCGACCGTTGCGACATACAGGCTGGGCGGGCACACCAAAATATCGCAGCCATCTAGGCCCGTAAGACCGTTCAGGATCGCATCCAACAGCGACGCGTTGGACGCGTTGTCGCCATTCATCTTCCAATTGCCTGCAATTAATTTTTTCATAGGTGAACCCCGCTCATTCAGGCCGCTGCGGCCGCCACTGCGTTGGCCTCAGGTCCCCAGGTCAGTACGATCTTTCCGATGTGCTGATTGGACTCCATGAGCGCGTGTGCCGCTGACGCATCCTTGGCTTCAAAGGTCTTGAATATGACGGGTTTGACACGTTTAGAGACCAGCAATGGCCAGACCTGCTCCCGCAACTTTCGGGCGATGGCCGATTTAAACGCAATGTCACGCGGCCGCAGGGTCGAACCCGTGATGTGCAATCGCTTGCGCAACACCAGCCCAGCGTTGAAGCCTGCGTCAATACCCCCTTGAACGGCAATGATGACCAAGCGACCATCTTCTGCCATACAGGTGACTTCACGGGCAACGTAATCGCCGGCCACCATGTCGAGTACCACGTTCACACCACGACCTTCAGTGATGCCATTGACGCGTTCGACAAAGTCTTCGCGCTTGTAGTTGATCGCGTGGTCAGCACCGAATCCGAGGCAAGCCTCACATTTTTCATCGGAGCCCGCTGTCACAATCACGGTCGCACCCAACGCCTTCGCGATCTGAATCGCAGTGACGCCGATACCACTTGAACCGCCTTGAATCAGCAAGGTCTCACCGGGTTGCAACTGCGCGCGATCGAAGACATTACTCCACACGGTGAAGAAGGTCTCAGGCAGGGATGCCGCTTCGATGAAGGTGAACCCTGCAGGTACCGGCAAACATTGCCCAATCGGTGCCACACAATGCGCCGCGTAGCCGCCGCCACTGACGAGCGCACACACCGCGTCGCCAACGGCAAAACCCGCTGCCTTCATGGCGGCTTCATCACCCCCAGTGATCACACCGGCGACCTCCAGGCCAGGCAACGGTGACGCGCCCGGCGGTGGCGGGTACGCGCCTTTGCGTTGCAACACGTCAGGGCGGTTGATGCCACTGGCGTGAACGCGGATACACACCTCGCCCGCCGCCGCTTCCGGCACGGGTACAGTTTGGAGTGCGAGCACCTCGGGGCCACCAAAGGCGCTCATCGCTACGGCTTGCATGGTCATAGGGTGTCAGTTGAGCGGCGCTGCATCTCCGGCAGCTGGATCGGCTTCCGGTTCCGCAGCAGGTGCGGGCGCGGGCGCACGCTCAAGCAGTACCTTCATTGACAGCTTGATGCGACCTTTCTCATCGGTCTCAAGGACCTTGACTCGCACCACTTGACCTTCGCTGAGGTAGTCGGTGACCTTCTCAACGCGCTCGTGGGCGATCTGGCTGATGTGCAGCAGGCCATCTTTACCGGGCAACAAGTTGACCAACGCACCGAAATCCAACAGTTTCGTGATGGGGCCTTCGTAGATGGCGCCCACTTCCACTTCTGCTGTGATCTCTTCAATGCGGCGCTTGGCCTCGTCTGCTTTCGCACCGTCAACTGATGCGATGGTGATGGTGCCGTCTTCCTCGATGTTGATCTGGGTGCCGGTCTCTTCCGTCAGAGCACGGATGGTCGCACCACCCTTACCGATCACGTCACGAATCTTCTCGGGGTTGATCTTCATGGTGTAAAGACGCGGCGCAAAGCTGGAAACTTCGCTGTTTGCCTCGCTCATCGCTTCTTGCATCTTGCCCAAAATGTGCATGCGGGCTTCTTTGGCCTGCGCCAGCGCGACTTGCATGATCTCTTTGGTGATACCTTGGATTTTGATGTCCATCTGTAACGCGGTCACACCGTCGGTGGTACCGGCCACTTTGAAGTCCATATCGCCCAAGTGATCTTCGTCGCCCAAAATGTCGGTCAAGACCGCAAAGCGGTTGTCTTCCTTGATCAAACCCATGGCGATACCCGCCACGTGCGCCTTCAAAGGCACACCGGCGTCCATCATGCTCAAGCAGCCGCCGCAAACAGAGGCCATTGAGGATGAACCGTTGGATTCCGTGATTTCACTGACCACGCGCACCGTGTAGGGGAAATCTTCTTTGGCAGGCAATACAGCAGCCAATGCGCGCTTCGCCAAACGGCCGTGACCAATTTCACGACGCTTCGGACTACCCACACGACCCGTCTCACCGGTTGCGAACGGAGGCATGTTGTAGTGCAGCATGAAGCGGTCTTCGAACTCACCTGACAACGCGTCAATGCGCTGCGCGTCACGCTCGGTACCCAAGGTCGTGACGACCAAGGCCTGCGTCTCACCACGCGTGAAGAGCGCTGAGCCGTGCGTGCGGGGTAACACGCTGTTGCGAATCTCGATTGGACGCACGGTACGTGTGTCGCGACCATCAATGCGGGGCTCACCAGCCAAAATCTGACCGCGAACAATCTTGGCTTCGATTTCGTGCAGCAAGTTTTCAACGTTCACTGCGTCGTAACTGACGCCATCTGCATCCAAGCCAGCCATGACAGCGGCATAAGCTTCACGCAGGGCTTGCGTGCGCACTTGCTTGTTACGTTCTTGGTAGGCAGCTTCCAACTTGGCGCGACCGAGGGCTTCAACCTTTTCGACCAGCGCGGTATCTTGCTCAGGCGCTTTCCAGTCCCAAACGGGCTTACCGGCTTCACGCACCAAGTCATGAATCGCGTTGATCGCGACCAGGCCCTGCTCATGACCGAACATCACGCCGCCCAACATCACCTCTTCGCTGAGTTGTTGCGCTTCTGATTCGACCATCAATACGGCCGTCTCGGTGCCTGCGACAACCAAGTCCATTTGTGAAGACTTGCGCTCTGTTTGACCCGGGTTCAACACGTATTCGCCGTTGATATAACCCACGCGTGCGGCGCCGATAGGGCCGTTGAATGGGATACCACTGATGCTCAATGCGGCGCTTGTACCGATCATCGCGGCGATGTCGGCATCTACCTCAGGATTCAAGGACAGGGTGTGGATCACAACCTGCACTTCGTTGTAGAAGCCTTCAGGGAACAGCGGGCGAATCGGACGATCGATCAAACGTGAGGTCAGTGTTTCGAACTCGCTGGGGCGGCCTTCGCGCTTGAAAAAGCTACCGGGGATTTTGCCGGCTGCATAGGTTTTTTCAAGGTAGTCCACGGTCAGGGGGAAGAAGTCTTGACCCGCTTTGGCGGTGGTCTTTGCAACCACAGTTGCAAGGATCACGGTGCCTTCGATATCCACCATAACGGCGCCAGATGACTGGCGAGCGATCTCGCCTGTTTCCATCTTGACGGTGTGTTGTCCCCATTGGAACGATTTCGTTGTTTTCTTAAACATGCTCATTGAATGAACTCCTAAAAAGGTTGCTCAAACAGGCTTGCAGGACACGATGCCATCCCAGAACCACTCATGAATTTCGCGCAATCAGTGCGGGACAACGAATGGTTTTGGAATGACACAGCTTCGACCTGTGTAGCCATGCCTGGGCTAAAAATGGGTCGGTTGACCCGAAATTACACTCCCAAAACGGGGAATGCAAAAGTGCAAAACGCCTGGTTCAGAGCACTGAACCAGGCGTTGTTCTTTATGCGGCCTCGCGGCGGTGCATTACTTACGCAGACCCAACTTAGCGATCAAGGCCAAGTAACGGTCAGCATCCTTGCTCTTGAGATAGTCGAGCAATTTGCGGCGACGGCTAACCATGCGCAGCAAACCACGACGACCGTGGTGATCTTTTTTGTTCTCTTTGAAGTGAGGCGTCAAATAGTTGATACGAGCGGTCAAGATAGCCACTTGAACTTCTGGACTGCCTGTGTCGCCAGCGCCACGCGCGTTGTCTTTGACGATGTCTGCTTTAACGATTCCGGTCATGATATTTCCTGTTACTTGCGTGACCTGTCGCCGGCTGCACCCGAAAGATACAACCAACCACCTGGCACGTGCCAGCGCCGCCTAAACCCGAGGGCTGCAGCGCTAACGGAATTTACACAGCCCTATTGCCGTGCAACCCAGCATTCTAGCTGAGAAAGACACTTCACTGTCAGGCTTGGTCACTTTTCTGCAGCATTGCAACAAAAAGTAATACGAAATAGCGCGTCTTAAGAGGTTGGGCGTTTCATTTGGCAGGTCGTCGGGAGGCTAGCGTCAGCGGCGCCGATACGCCGGACCACTTTGAAACCATAACCACTACCCTCGACGCCGAACGCTGTACCCTCATTGCCTTGCTTTTCCATCTGGGCGACTGCGAGCGGTTGTTGCAACTGGTGATCGCTCGCGCGCATCTGCGCGGCGTGCCCGCCCAAACTGCCCTGCGATTGCTCTAACGCGAGCGCCAATGCGAAGGCATCCACGCCAGCGTCTTTGGCTTTTGGGCCCACCTGCTTGAGGGCATCGCCCAGCGCTTGCATCATCCACTGCTTGCGCATGTGCATGTAGTCTTGTGCGGGATCAGGGAAGCGGGCTAAAAACTGCTTATAGAAAGCATCCGACGCAGCGCCACCTTGGTTGGGGAACCACTCCGCCACCGCCAACACCTGCCCGACGCCTGCATCACCCATGGCGGTTGGCGCCCCCAACGCGTTGCCGTAGAAGGTATAGAACGTGCCTTCAAAACCACCCTCCTTCGCAGCCTTAACCAACAGGGTTAGATCGTTACCCCAATTTCCCGTGATGACGGCTTGTGCCCCGCTCGCTTTGATTTTGGCGATGTAAGGCAAGAAATCTTTCACGCGGCCAATGGCGTGCAACTCCTCACCGACGACCGCAATATCGGGCCGCTTCGCAGCCAGTTGGGCCTTGGCTTCACGGACCACACTTTGCCCAAAACTGTAATCTTGGCCAATCAAGTAGACGCGTTTCAAGGTCTCGTTGGCTTGGATCGGATGCATCAATGCGGCCATCCGCATCTGGGCGTGCGCATCGTATCTGAAGTGCCAAAAGCTGCAGCCCTCGTTGGTGAGTGCGGGCTCAACGGCGGCGTAATTTAAAAACACCACGCGTTGCGAAGGCTCACGCACATTGTGCTTGTTGATCGCGTCGATCAGGGCAGCAGCCACTGCCGACGAATTGCCCTGCATCACGATTCGAATGCCTTGATCGACCGCAGCGCGAAGTGACGATAACGCGTCCTCAGGGCGACCTTTACTGTCAAATCGCACCACCTCAATGGGGCGCATGCGGCCGTCAGTCCAGCGAATGCCGCCAGCGGCATTGATGCGCTCAGCGCCCCAAGCCAAATTTCGAAATGCGGCCTCACCGGTGTTCGCAAACGGGCCTGAAAGCCCTTCGATCATGGCCACACGGATCGGCTCCCCCGTCAAATTGTTGGCAAGTGCAAACGGTACTGAAGCCGCAAAACACAGTACACCCAGCGTGAGCCGTGTCAGCCAGCGGTTCAAAATCAATGTCAACATTCGGTTTTTCCTTAAAGATCCAAGTTCAATCATCAATCGCATCGAGCGGCCAACGGGGCCGTACCTCGAAGCCATAAGCGGGCGGTTGCGTGAGGTCAAACAGACCCGCCTGCCACCGCAGTGCCGCCGCCATGGCGATCATGGCGCCGTTGTCCGTACACAAATCCAGTTCGGGGTAATGCACCCTAACTCCACGGGTTGCACACGCGGCATTCAGTGTCTGGCGCAAGGAGCGATTCGCACCCACCCCACCGGCGACAACCAAGCGATTTGCACCAACGGCTTTGACTGCCGCCAGCGATTTCTTCACCAAAACTTCCACGATCGCCGCTTGGGTGCTGGCGGCCAGGTCGGCGCGTTGCTGCGGTGTGGGCGCATCGCCCAATTTATTGAATTGCACCATCACGGCCGTTTTCAATCCGGCAAACGAAAAATCCAAATCGCCGCTGTGGAGCAACGGGCGCGGCAACTTGAACGCATTGGCATCGCCTTGGGTCGCTAGCGCCGCCAACGCAGGCCCACCGGGATAGCCGAGCCCAAGCACCTTGGCAGACTTATCGAAGGCCTCGCCCGCAGCGTCGTCAATGGTTTCGCCCAACAGGGCGTAATCCCCCACACCGGTAACTGCCATCAACTGTGTGTGCCCGCCAGACACCAAGAGCGCCACAAACGGAAATTCAGGGGGGTCCGCACTTAAAAACGGCGACAGCAAATGACCTTCCAAGTGGTGCACGCCCATGGCCGATTTACCCAAACCGGCTGCCATAGAGACCGCCACCCCAGCCCCAACCAGCAGTGCACCGGCCAATCCCGGGCCCCGAGTGAACGCAACCAGATCGATGGATTCGAGGGTGCAGCCCGCCTCCGCGAGCGCCGCATCGGTTAGCGGCAAAACACGCCGAATGTGATCACGACTGGCCAGTTCGGGCACCACACCGCCGTAGGCCTGGTGCATGGCGATTTGGCTGTGCAAACTGGCCCCCAACAGGCGCGGGACACCCGTCTTTTCCGCCTCTACGACGGCGACGCCTGTCTCATCGCAGGACGATTCAATTCCCAAAATTCGCATGCAGCCCATCGCCCGAGGGCGTTTTATTCGAAGGCGATAGTTTAGAGGATGCAGAAAATCTCGCCTTATTTCCCATAGTCATAAAGCCGGCGAAACAATTCAATCTTCGATTAACGGATTCAGTCCCCCTGCTGCTCTCGACCATGACTGCTCTCGCCCCTCACACTGTTTTTGCCCCCGTGACCCTCGTCGGAGCCGGTCCAGGGGACCCTGACGATTTGACCCTTAAAGCAGTCAAAGCCATCGCGCAAGCCGATGTGCTTTACGTTGACGATCTGGTCAACACCGCCGTGCTCGCGCATGCCCGGTCAGATGCGCGCGTGATTCATGTGGGCAAGCGCGGTGGGTGCGCCTCAACGCCGCAAGCGTTCATCATTCGCGCCATGATTGCGGCGGCCAAGGCTGGTAACCAGGTGGTGCGCTTGAAAGGCGGCGATCCCTTCATTTTTGGCCGCGGTGGCGAGGAGGTCGAGGCACTGAACGCCGCAGGTATCGCTTGTCAGGTCGTTAACGGCATCACCGCTGGCCTTGCGGCCCTCACGACCCTCAACACGCCCTTGACCCACCGCGACCATGCGCAAGGTGTGGTGTTTGTGACCGGGCATGGCAAACCGGGCGCCAGTCGTTTGGATTGGGTTGATTTGGGCAGAACCGCCGCGCAAGCCAAACTGACCTTGGTGGTCTACATGGGAGTCAGCACCGTGGCTGACATCGAAGCCGACTTAGCCGTTGGCCTGCCACCCGATACGCCCATCGCCTTGATTCAAAATGCAACGCTGCCCAATCAACGCCAAGCATTTGGCACCTTGGCCTCATTACGCGACACGATGACCACGCACCAAATTGCCAGCCCAGCCATCATGGTGATCGGTGATGTCGTGAAAGGGCTGCTGGCCGCGAGCCAAGCGCCACATCAAGCGCCCTCATACAACCCCGTACATGGAGCAGCCCGGTTGCAAGCCTGCGCCTGACACCGATCCCCGGGGCGCTGTGCGCATACACTTTGCGGTATGTCACACACATCCCCGCACCCTTATGACGCCATCATCGTGGGCGCCGGCGCCGCCGGCCTGATGTGTGCGAGCGTCGCAGGCCAAAGTGGTCTGCGGGTTTTGCTTCTCGATCACGCCGAAAAAATTGCCGAAAAAATCCGAATTTCGGGGGGTGGGCGTTGCAACTTTACCAACCGAGGCTTGGACCCGCGCAACCCCCAAAAACACTTCATCAGCGACAACCCGCGTTTCTGCAAATCCGCGCTGGCCAGTTACACACCGGAAGACTTCATCGCCCTGCTCACTCGGCACGGCCTGAGCTACACCGAAAAACACAAGGGTCAACTCTTTTGTGACCAATCATCGGGGGCTGTTATCAACCTGTTGCTCGCCGAGTGCGCACAAGGCGGCGTGGATCACCGCCAAGCGACACGCGTACACACCGTGCGGCACCATGCACATGACGCGGGCGATTACTACGCCGTCGACACCTCGCAAGGTAGCTTCACTGCACCGGCGCTGGTGGTCGCCACCGGGGGTTTATCGATTCCCAAAATTGGCGCGACGGATTGGGGCTATCAGATTGCGAAACAATTTGAACTGCCACTACAACCCCTTCGTCCAGCCTTGGTGCCCCTAACCTTTGACGGCGCGGCATGGGCTGCGTTTTCGCAATTGGCGGGCCTTGCGCTGCCCGTCACCATTCAAACCAGTGACGGTAAGACCGCGTTCTACGAAGACCTCCTGTTCACCCATCGTGGCCTCAGTGGTCCAGCCATCTTGCAAATTTCCAGCTACTGGGCGCCGCAGTCCGCACTGCGTATCAATCTCA